>Ga0137313_1000020_pt1 | contig 52509 bp, 65 predicted proteins | sample EasRivERMZT166_2_FD_102287 | JGI IMG/M metagenome (GOLD analysis project Ga0137313, IMG submission 102287) | Soil microbial communities from meander-bound floodplain in the East River, Colorado, USA - East River MetaG ERMZT166_2 | ecosystem: Environmental > Terrestrial > Soil > Floodplain ...
GGCAGGGCAGGCAGGGCAGGCAGGGCAGGCAGGGGCAAGGCAAACCAACACGGCAGGCAAAATAAGAAAATTTGCATAGCAGTTTTGCAAAAACAAATTTCGTTGCAGTTTTTGCAAAACAAATCTCGTGGCAAAAAACCACAAACAAATCTCGTAAGCAAAAACCAAAACCAAAATCTGGTAGCAGTTTTTGTAAAACAAATCTCAAGCAAAGGTAAAACATGAAACGCAAAAATATGTACGTAGGTAAGCAAGTTCAGATTAATGTTAACGGCACACTTACCACAGGTATAATCTCACACCTGTACCCTAACCTTAAATCTGAACTACAGCAACAGGTAGAAATAGATGTACTGCACAATGGGCAATTCTTAAGCCTAACATTGTACGCCTATCAAATCTACGCTGTGCCACATATTACCACCAACAAATCTGACCCATACGTACAAATTGCCTAACAACAATCTGCAAACTAGGTTGCACAAATCTCGCAAGGTTTGTGCAACATAGTGTGCAAATCTGTTGCACAATAAACCAAAATCAAATCGGAGGCAATATGTTTACATCTGAAGAGCAAGCGCAACACGCAATCAACAGCGCAAAGTTGCACAATCTGCTTGCCCCTGTATATGCAGAATACGAACCCTACCTAGCGTATCTTCGGACTTTACCATTTTCCGAAATATGTGCTGCCGTAGGGCAAGTAGTACCAGATTTTGTATATGCAGAATTTCTTGCCGCTATGGTACGTTGCTACCCAAAACAAGATGGTGGTACGTACACGCAAGAAGAAACGGTTAACCACCTACTTGCTTATCTGAGTGACTGGCTGGTTGACCTAGATTGTGATGCAACAGGCTTACTTACTTCCGAATTAGCTAAAAGGCAATAGGTAAACTAGGCTACATCAGAAAGCAATACTGGTGTAGCATAGTGTACAGGATTGCTGTACAATAAAACAATTACAAATCAGAAAGGCAATATTATGTACATGGATCTATGGGTTGCTACCGATGGGATTACTACGGTACGCTTTTCCGACCGCCAAAGCGCAGAAGTTTACTGCGCCCAAACAGGATGGCAAACATCTGACCTTTGGTGTATACGGCAGCAACTAATCGTAACACCAGATGGGGAAAGCGCAACAGTAGAACCCTGGTGCAGTCGGATGGACCCAGATGTAGATACAGAAGTACAGGGTACATGGCTAGATCATGTGTTTGTACCGCCTGCAAATTCTGTAGCAGAAGGCATGAGCGAAGATGATCTACCTGTAACCTACAGTTCTGAATATCTACGCCAGCTAGGTAGCATATCGGAAAGGCTAGGTTGGGATTTTCGTGACCTGGCTGCAACAGAACCCACTATTTACAACAATCTAGTGGCTTACGTTAAAAAGTGCGATGCAAAGAGCAAGAAACCTACACTAAAAGAAGCAGAAAAAATTGTGGGTAGGTACGCTAGTTAATCAGATTGCCAGGTAAGGGTACGGCACACAATCAGAAGGGTGTGCCGTTACCTTACTTTACAATCGGTAAAGTAACACAAACAAAAGTCAGAAAGGCTTACAAATATGAATCAAATAGCAAGATGTAGGGCTGCTGCCGTTCGCTTTGTTGCGCCACAGGTACAAGAAAAGTTAAATCTTTCACCTGCTACGTTCGCAACACAGCTACCACCAGATTTTAGGCGGCAATTCGGACGGTACATAATCACAATTGAACCTATCCGATATGTGCAAGGCATAGAATGTGGTGGGCATTTTATAGCAGAACGCTACTATCCAGGTTCTAATTGGCCTACTAACCCAATCTTTGCAGATACATTAGGCGAGATTTGCGCCTACATCAAGTTTCGTAGTTTGTATTACCGTACAATAGATGCACGCCACCGCTGGCTTCTAGATGTATACCCCGCATAAATAAGATTGCAGGCAAAGGGTACGGCACACAATCAGATGTGCCGTTACCTTTATCTACAATTGTAGGTAATAACACAATCAAAGTTCAGAAAGGCTTTATACAAATGTCAGAATATCCATTGGTTGCCGTACCCCACTTACATGAAGACCAATTCATGGAAGGGGATGGGGATATGGGTTTTGCCGTACATCCGATGGCTGGCTATGGTACAATCATAGTTAGCGTGGATGGATGGGATTGCCCGTTGCAATTCTTCCGAGTAGACGGCATGGGTAGCTATCAGGTTTACGAATACGTAAACGAAGAGTTTGGTGTAATCTGCTACATGGTTAATCTATCAGAGTTTGCCACTGTAGTACCTGTATCGCAAGAAGTGTAATCACGCACACGATACGGCACAACCCCCACATTCTGTTGTGCCGTATAGTGTACAGGATTGCTGTACACGATCTTTCCAACAAATCTCGAGAAAGGGATACCATGCACTACGTAATGTACAAAGAAGCTGATGGCAACAGTGAACCAGAAGTTCTGTTTGCAGGTTCACGAGACAAGGCTATCGGTTACTACGAAGGCTTTGTAGATGCAATCCAAAGGATGGGCAACCATACACCAGATTTTCGGTTGGTTAAAGACCCAGATGTTGATCTTCGGATAGCACGCATATACTTCTATGCTAAAGATAATCCTGGTTATGCCTTCAACTTATGGGTTAAGAATTTAGAACTTCCGCATTCTTATAAGTACCAACATAAGGAATAGGAAATGCTTCCAATCCCGTGGGAATTTGCTGTAATCGTAATTGTAGTTATCTTATGTCTATTGTGGGGCCGTAAGGTTTAGGCGCAAACTAGATGCTATCACCTGATCAGATGGTAGCATTTAGTGTGCGAATAGACGCACAATATCTTATTAGCTAGGTTTCAAGAAAGGAACCAAACATGAACGCCAACACCACCACGATCAAGTTCCCTCGCTTCAAGAAGGATGGGATCGTCGCCAATGCCGTTAAAAACCATGAAGATTATATGGCTCGGCAGAAGGTACGGTTCTCGTTCATCAAGCAAGCGGCACGCATGATCGATGAGAGCTGGTTGCCTGAAGATAGCCGTTTCTACGTAGAAACCTACGGCATGACCATCTACATTCCTTGGTCAAAGGCTAATCTTATTAAGGCACGCAAGGCTATCGGAGCTGGCTGGAAGTACGATAGCCAATACCAGAACGATAATGGTACGCTGACCAAGAATTATCATATGTACTTGGAAAGCGAATACATTAGCTTGACTCTGGTAATGGATGCAGAGAAGTTGGTCGAAGGTACTTGCAAGAAGGTCTTAGTGGAAAGCAAGACCGAGATGGTGCAAGTCACACGGCAGACCTACAAAGTCATCTGCGAAGATGGCACGGAAATGATGGAAGTAGAAACAGAACGCAACGTGTAGCAGAGGACGGCACACCCATGATCTCGTGGGTGGGCCGTAATGCGCCTTCCACTCGGAAGCTGGTTCCAAGTCCAGGCACATTATTACCCAGAAAGGTATAACATGAAAGAAGAAGAAGGTACGTATCTTCTGCAATTCCAGTTCGATGAGGCAATAGACATGGAAACAGAATGGTTCTACCATTTGCAACATGCTCTGGTACGCCTTACTCGCTTGAGTCAGATGCACCCTAACTATCTGGTAGCTTGTATCTTGTTCCAGGCTAGGGATGGTGCGCTATTCGATGTATGTGAATTTAATGTTCGGATAGGCTATGGCTTTGAAACTGAAAGGATCCCCTATGCTACGGAATTGTAGTGCAGATACGCTGTACGGCAAAGCGGATGATAGGCTTTCTCGCATCTCTTCAGCGATGCTGCATTTAGCACAAGCAGAGCAGCAAAGTTGGGAAGATCACCGTTTAATGCAAGCTCCAGCGGAATGTTGGGTAAGCGTAAAACGAGATTACGAAAGCAAGAAAACTCTAATCTTCTTTGCAGTAGGGTTGGATGAAACCGAATGGCTTGTTGCCGTAAGGGAACGCACCAGTGAACGATGGGTCTATTACAACTTACCATTTTAGGAGATTACAATCATGGCAGAAGTACAGGAAATGGATCAGTGGGAACGGGATGACCTACGAAAAGCAGCCCGACAGGAATACGAGAATAATATTCTCAAGAATCTACGGGATGCAGTAGCAGATGCCTACGTACCTCTCTTCCCGCCGATGGCCCCGACCAATGTAAGCCCAAAAATCGAAAGATTGCTGGCTTACCTTACCTATGCGATCACCTTGCACTTAGATGATCATGAGGATGGTTGGTGGGAAGATGAGGATACCATTCAGGAATTTGACACGCTGTTCTTAGGATAATGAGGGTCTAAAATGTTCTTGTTTCTCGGTCTAGCTCTGTGGCTGCTCTGCGCCAAGATCTGCTCAGTGTTGGCAAGTAATCGTGGAAGAGACCCAGTTCTATGGTTTTTCTTGGGACTCTTCTTCGGTATATTTCCAATATTTGCGCTGCTGATCATGGCAGAAAATGAAGATAGGCTGGCTTCGCAAGCGGCGGTAGTTCGATCTTTATCTGCGCCACGAGAACCCCAACCCGTAAAGAAGAAAAGCTATACTCCTGTTTCTAGCCCACGCTGGCCTGAATAGGATGCAGAGTCCGGCAGCACATCCTAAAAGATGTGTTTGCCGTAATGCAGGTCTCGTGGTATAATGAGTCTACGGGACAAGGTGACAACTCCTTAAGAAGCATAGTCTTAGCTAGTTTCAAGAAAGGAACTACAATGTTTAATCCCAAGATCCAAAAGTTAATTAAGGATCAAATGGCTGCGGATGATCATCTTCCTGCCTACGCTTGGCCTGGAGGCTATCCATTGTTCTATATGGATGAGGAGAACAATGTTCTCTGCCCTAGATGTGCGTGGAAAGACAAAGATGATGAATACCGCATCATTACAGATTACGAAATTAACTGGGAAGATTCTACTTTGTACTGCGAAGAATGCAACGATCTCATAGAAAGTGCTTACGGCACAGACGATGAGGAAGAGCAAACCGCAGAATGGAATGATATGCACATGGCGGAGGACGACTAAAATGCGAAAGGTCGCTATCCACCCAACATATCGCAACATGACGGATGCACAACTTAAAGAGTATATCCGCCACAAACTTGAATCCCATCCACATTGGGCAAGACGTGCGCTCTTAGCGTTATATGATGAGCAAACGGATGCTGAAAAGGAAGATCCCACCGTCCACGAAAGTAACGGTTACGGATTTTCCCCACAGGATCAGGAATTTCTCACATCCCTAGCGCAGCAAGCTCTGCGAGAGCAAACCTTCTCGATGAAGCAATTGGGTTGGCTCTACACTCTTCTTCCTAAGTATTCGGGTCAGTTAGTAAAACTGATACGGCAGCAACAAACGGAAGAAGAAATAGAAATAGATCTTAATCGTGAAAGACAATGGGAAAAACAAGATGATGACGAGGGAAATGCAAATGTCTAATCCAACACCTTACGATGTACTGTATAAGTCAGACAAAGACGACAGTACAGAAACTCTGTATACGGGAAGTTGGGATGAATGCTGTGTCTATACGCAAGCCTATATAGATTCAGTTATAACTCATACTAGCTATAAGTATCTAAGCACAGAAGATGTAACTGTACCAACAGAATACGATGTAGTGTTAATGTTCCGCTCACCTTTGGTATCACAACCTGATTTCTTCCTTTGGATAGATCAGGCAGCATAGTTCCACATAGGTTGCATCAGGATCTGGTGCAACTTATTGTGTAGATATGCTACACATCAAAAACTATTTGGTTTCAAGAAAGGAACTACATCATGGCACACAATCTTTTCAACGAACGCTTCTACTCCCTTCGCCAACCTGCTTGGCACGGACTAGGGAAGATCGGTGAAGAGGAACAGACGGCAACGGAGATCTTCAATGGGATGCAACCATACATTGTGACTCTGGAACCTGTCTTCACAAAGGTTGGCAACATCAAGTTAGAGTTGCCTAATCGCGTGATCACTCGCCACCCGCTTCCTGACGACAACAACTTCCGCAGTTTTGGGATTGTTGGGCCGGAGTACACAATGGTAGATCCACTTCGCACTTGCGAAATCTGGGATGAATCTACCAAGAAGCCCGTTGAAACGCTCGGTGTTCTGGGGCAAGGTGAAAGCATCTTCATCACCACAAAGCTACCTTCTTTCCAGATTATGGGAAATGGTAGCGTAGCGGATGAGGTGGATAGCTATCTTCTCCTGCACAGTCCATATGGTGATGGCGCAATTCAAGTTCGTGTTACGCCAGTACGTGTGGTCTGTCAGAATACGTTGATTGCAGCGAAATCTGCCAGCACCGAGAGTTTCAGAATCATCCACGATAAGGACGTAGAAACACGTCTGTCTGGTTGGATGGAGGGCATTGTGCAACGTGCCGAGAAGAAGAGCGAATATCTAGCCGAATGCTTCAATTACATGGCTTCCACTACCATCGATGATGAGCAAGCAGAAGATGCTCTCAAGCGTATCTACGTGGATCCCCGTAAGCCTTCTTACGTTCCTGATCAAAGCGTTATGGAACGGCGGGAAAAGGCTTACGAAGCCAATCTAAAAGCGAACATCGGCTGGCGGGAGCGTGTTATGGAAGATTGGCAAGGTGAGGGCATGGGCATGGACTCAGACGTGCTGAAGGGTACGGTATGGGGTCTGTATAACGCTGTAGTGGAGATTGAAGACTATCGTCCTACAGTTGGCCCTATCGGGGACAGTCGTCAGTGGAATACGCTTTTTGGAGATCGTAGCAAGACCAAAGAGCTGGCTTACGAGCAACTGTTCCAATACTCCATCGAGGCGAATACCTAATATGCCACGCTCAGGAACCCCACCACGCAAAAGTCACTACAGTCCACTAGAAATCAAGTACAAGTATGTCTTGGCTTGGTGCGTATTCGTGGATTCTCATGACTACTTTATCAAAAAGCAACTTACGGCAGCAGAGGAATCTAATGCGCCGAAGGATGCTTATTCCCAACGTCCGGATGGTACATGGCGCACATTGGATGATATGCCTGACCAGAAGACGGCACAAGCTCTCAAGGAATGGGCTGCTTACGTCAAATAGTTTGTAAGTTCAAACAGATAGCTCTCATGAAAATGGGAGCTATTTGTTTGCACTATACAATGTGCAAATTATAGCGTAGGGTATAGGCAAAACACCCGTTTTAAGGTTTTATACGCCTACAGTGTACGCTATAAAAACACCTATAGGGTGTTTTAAGTAGTACCCTACATAAAACACCTATACCCCTATTTTTACCCTTAAATAAAGGGTATAAATCTTTCCAAGAAAGGAAGCTAAAGTGCAATGGCATGATATAGAAGGGTATGAGGGACTCTACCAAATTTCGGAGGAAGGTGATATTAGGTCTATCAAATATAGTCCTAGACTTGTAGAAGCTCCTGCTAATGAGCAGGGATACAAGGTTGCTAATCTCTCGAGAAAAGGTAAGATGAGAAGACATAAAGTTCACCGTTTACTGTACGAGTCTTTCGTCGGTAAGATTCCGGAAGGGTATGTAGTTCACCATCTAGACCGGAATAGGCAAAACAATGTAATCTCTAACTTGATTCTTATGGAATTTGTAGAACATCAAAAATTCCATAGAAATCTAAGAAAAGAGTTCCTAAGATGAAGCTCATCCGGGATCGCTGGATGCCTATGTTTGCGCTCGCTAGACAACTGGAACCGAGGGTTCGCCATTTGGAACCCGAAACGTTTTCAGACGTAGTAGAGCAAGGCATGAAGGCGGATTATCGTGCGGCAGAAGCATTGATGGCAATGTCAGAAACTATTGTGCTGCCGTCACAGATCATGCTTGATATGGTTCATAATATCGACAGGATCGATACTCGTGGATGGATTAGGTTGCCGTATCCTTATGTTATCATACAATTCACCCACTCAATTCTTGAAACAGATCTCATGGCACATGAGGAAAAGAATGACCTCATGACAACATTTGGTCTTGAAGATGATTTGGTGGAAGGGATTGTAATCGGTAACGCAGATCAGGACAAGCGTCCGTTCCCACCTCAGCATGTGTTCAATATGATGAACTGCTGTATCTTGTTCCGCAGTACATCGGTAAACCGTGTAGCATGGTTAGGAACAGATAAACCTGCTCATCCACACTGGCAGAATAGCACTTTCCAAGAAGCTAATCTGCCACCCAATGCTAGAGAAAATAAGTACAGGATGATAGCATTGTGTTACGCGATCAATCTGTTCTTAAATGCTCCCAACGTCATCGTAGTAAAAGAGAAGCCTGATCCTCAGATCAACGCAAAACGTGAACGTAAGGGGAAGGCTATCCTGCCGGAATACCATACGGTGACAATTCAGAAGGTACAAGTGAAGTACGCAGAACCTAGCGGGAAGACCGGAACGGCCCACACACGTATGTATCCTGTGAGGGGTCACTTCCGTAAACTTGCACAGTTTGAAGACCCAATCTGGGTGCATAATCACTTCCGTGGGCTCAAACATGGCGAAGAAAGCCTTGTCAAAGAGATCTACAGAATTGCGCCCAAGAAGTAGGTAATAGCGGATTGGTCGGTACGGAAATTTGCCTTGCCGACCCATTCGTGTTACAATAAATCGTGTAGTTATTGCAGTCCCCACACAAACCAAGAAAGGTTTTACATCATGGAAGACCAAGTTCAGCCCAGCATCGCCAGTCAAATCGAGGCCCTCGTTGCCGCTAAGAATGCGGAAGGTGAGTACGTCACCGTCCGTACCGTATCCAAGCAACTGGGAATCAAGCAAGCCGATGTACGGCCAAACCTTCCGGCAGGAGCTACGCTTCTTCCCTCCAAGAATGGGACAATCGGCGAAAGCCGTATTCAATTGTCAACTGGAGAGGAGGAAGAGTATGTAGACGCAGATACTCTGCCCTCTACTGACTCCAGCGACGAAGAGGAAGTCGTTCAGGTAATGCTACCAAGAAAGACGAGGCGTGTTAAAGTGGAAACTGAACCGAAGGTACAAGAGCTCGATGAGCAGGGCAACCCCATTCCGGAAGCGGAAAAGGTAATCTGCACCATCTGCGGAAATCCCGTTCGCAAGAATACCATTGTGCGACGTGGGATTTGTCCTCTCTGCTTCCGTCAGCTTGCCAAGAATGTAGGCATGAATGCTACGAAGTTGGAAAGCCTTACGGATGAGGAGTTCGACATCGTAACTGGTGAAGAGCTGAGCCGTCGCCGTCATCTGGAAGAGTACAAAGCCAGCCGTATTCTTACCGATGAGCAGTTCAAGGCGATGGAAGGCACGATTATCCCCGTTAAGGAAGTCTTTGCTGCCGCTAAAGCTGCGGGATACGGCCCAGGTCGTGTCGCTCAAGCAATGGGTGGCGATCGCTTCCGGCACGAGCCTCTGGGTGGTTTTGACTCGGTGTGGACGCCCTACTTCGTAGGCGCACGCAAGGGATGGTACTTCAACATCGATATTCTCAATCACTTCGATGACCTTGCCAAGCCTGTGAAGGAAAAGAAAGCCAAGAGCGCAGGAACCCGTTCGGCAGGAGCAGGTCGTAAGGGAGCTCGTGGTGCAGCCATGACGCCAGTCGTGGAAGGTGACGAGGAAATCACTGCATTTATGGAGACTGAGGATTGGCAAGAAACAGATGAGGTTTACGAAGAAGAGCAGGATGAGGATTACGTCGACGAAGTAGAAGAGCAGGTTTAATCTTCACACTAAACTGGAATCCCTGGAGCAATCCAGGGATTTCTTTATTTGTAGGGCAAATTGCCTATCTTAACTTTCTTGACCAGAGCAAGTCGTAAAACTGCTCAGGAGAATATACCATGAACTGCAATTTTGACATCCTGATCAACCAGCTTGAGAAGCGTGCTGCCGAGTCCCGAGCGCAGATTGGCAAAACCCGCACCAAGTTGGAAAGTCATGAGTTGAAGGGCGAAGTCTATGCCATCAACGAGGTGATCTATATGGTCAAGGAATTTGCCAAAGCACAGGAGAACGGCAATGGATCCGCAAGTTCGGTGGAACCTGTGGATGCTGCTGCATCTTAGTCTTTGGGTTGGTTTGATGGTAATTGTACTTTTGAAGATCTGGAGTGGATCATGAACAAAGAAGAGCAGAAGAAACTGCTAGAAGAATTGGAAAAGCGTAAAGCTGAGATTCTGGCAGAGCAGATCAAAGAAACTTTCGCTTATAAGAAAGGCTTGAATACAGGAGCTATCCTTGGAATCAATGATGCCATTAAATTGATCAAGGAAGCAACTAAGTAGAGTCCGGCCCCACATCCCCAGGAGCAATCCTGGGGATTTTTTTTGATCTTATCCTATTAGAATGAATCCTGGGGTACTGATAGGAAAGTCGATCAGACCTAAAAGGCTCAGAAGCCATAAGATCAGAACCAAGACCACCACCCCCAATGATATCAGACGCCAGGGTGGGGGAAATCCACGAGAGAGATACTCGATTCCCGTCACCAATAAGATTCCGATAATGATGTAAATAATCCAGGTTCCCATAGCAGATTTCCCCTATCAGATCAGCAACTTCACAACTTCAGATCTTGAGATCTTGATCTTCAATCCCCACCAAAAGCAGATTTTGATTTTCAGATCAGACGTCTGTTCGCAATCTTGCAATCGTAGCCATGCGTTCCGGCGTCAGAAATTCTTTGAGATCATTGCTAATATATACGATCTCCAGCGCATCGTTGCCAAAGACAGGTGCGCCTCCCCGCTGCTCAAAACTGGCTGACCAACGGCGAAGCTGTTCATCGGCTTGCGCCAAAATGGTTAAGGCCGACTGTCCTGTATTTAAGAACTGGTCAATTTGAGGCTGTTCCATAGAAGCTATCTCCTAAACTTTAAGTGGTTTCATAGCAGAAATTGACGTACAGTACCGATGAATTGGTAAAAGCGGCATTGGTAAGATTGGCTGCAACGCCGTTGGTAATGAGTTGCAGAATTAGATCAGTAGTGTTGTGGACAGTAATAGCGACTATTGTTCCTGTAAAACTCATCCCGCCCATAGCAAGAGTGGCTGGCGGTCGAAAATTGAAGAGGTTGAGGGTAGGAAAGGGCAAATTTGCGACGGTGGCATTGCCGACCGAACTTCCTACGTTTGAAAGACGAAGGGTCGCCCAAACGGTCACCATCTTGTTGACTCGAATAAAGCGACCGATCAAGCCCTGTGACGCATAGGTCAGACCGTTGGATGCGCCGCCAAACTGCAAGGCCGGAGTCCATGTTCCTTCTTCGTAATAATTCAGTGTTGTTGGGGAAGCCCCTAGTTTGATCCCCGCACTAAACGTAGCGAGTGCCGTATAGCTCTGTGCAGTACCCAGACGAGCAACATCTAAATAGTGAATCCCACTTCCTTTGATCGTGTTGTCATCGTGGAATTGCGGTAGATGACCGACAGTAGTCAGTGTGCCGATGCGCTTCACCATATCCGTACCCATTAGATTCAGGCGACTGATGCGCTTATCTCTATTGACCACGTCGGACGTATCGCTGACTAGGAACATATCGGCATTATCTATGGTGGTCAGTTCCGACAGATCACGAACTGTACTTGGCATCCTAGCCTCCCGTTCCGTTCCTCTGAAGTTCCTTCGTATCTCGTACTTCTTCTCTCACAGCTTCCGGCCCCACAATCGCAGGGGTAGGAGAAGCTTCAGGTGGGAAGTTCCGCACAAAGCACATCAACTGCTCATCAAAACGCCATTGCCCATCATCAAATGTGATCTTATGCTCTAACCCACAGTAACGCAGGAAGGCATTAGCGTTCATCTGTGCCGCATCGAATTCTTTCTGTGCGGATTCAATCTGCGCTTCCATGATACTTTTAGAAGCATCTAACTTCGCATTTGCAACTCGCATATCAGCGATCAGTTGCATCAGATGCTGCCGTTGCGCTTCCGATAGTGGTCGTCCTACTTCTTGCTTACTCATGCTCTCTCCTATAAGGGTTCAAGTAATATCTTTGACCAAAAGTTGGTTGCCGTACAGATGTAGAGATAGGTTCCATTCCAACAAATTTCCCCTACGTTTCCCGATGATGTGCGACTAGGAGGTGTTCTACTTCCGGCAATTCTGAATGTATTGCCGGAGTTGATTACAGAAGCAGCGATCATCGAGACGCCAGCCGTTATATTGCCGTTGAACGAGATTGTTCCAGTAGAACCCACATAGTCCAGTGTATTGCCATAGCTAGTACCGCTTTCAAAGCGCATGGCTGTAAAGTTTCCTCCCGATTGCTTGGCGACGAATACATCAGATTCTAAATTGATGAAGCTGCCATAAACACCACTTAGTCTGCTAGAAGTAAGCCAGTCTGTGCCGTCTGGACTCCAGTAGGCTCCTATATCTACCACGCGAGATGGGACTGTGGGATGCTCTATATAAAAGACAGTCCCCGTACCAGAAGGGATTAATTTTAGAGGTTCCGTAAACTTGGCGATGAAGTTATTGCCATCCCATTTGAAGTAATTCGCACTATCTCCCAGAGCAAATTTATAGGCACTTACAGATTCTGAGGTATCCCACCCCACGAAGAAGCCAGCTACCGCAGATGAATAGGTACTTTTAGTAGATGAATATATCTTTGCTGCCGTACTGTTCATGTTGAGATAGCCAGTTACCGAGAGATTACCAGTAGTAGCCTTGACAGCTTGTAGATTAGCCGCTGTCAACCTGTCCGCATTTAACGTATTCGCTGTAATCTTATCTCCGTGTAACGTGGAACCTGAGATTCTATCGCCATGTACGGAATTCGCCAGGATTTCTGTACCTGTGATGCTATTGGCATGGATATGATTGCCTGAGATAATCACACCACCATAGGTCATCGTAACTGAAGTGTGTGATTCACCACGCTCTGCTACGCCGATAATGATGCCATTAACCGGAACAACGGTAGAAGTCGTAGTCCCATGTAATGTAGTAGAAGCAAGTTCTCCAGGTTCTATCCAAAAATAACCTCTAGCTCCAACGGGACTTATCTGATGAAAAACGGTAGCAGTAGAAGCTGGAACTACTCTAGTCGTATTATTGGCGAATTTAATTGTAAGAGCAGGCCAGGTGATCTTCCCGTTGGTATTTGGATCAGCTACCAAAGTTCCGCTACAAGATACAATTGTATTCTTATATAATTCTGCGTTAGATTGATTTACAGCATCAACAACTGCATTATCCACCATAGTGACAGTAGAATTGAAGAAGTTAGCATCTACCTTATCTGCGCTAATGGTTCCACCATTGATCTGCGTGGCCGTAATGCTCCCTGCCACGATGCTGTTGCCCGAAATCACCACCCCACCATAGACCATCGTTACGGATGATGCTACGGTTTGCCGTTCCCCCACAGCGATGATGATGTTGCCGACAGGAACATCCGAAAGCACTTCATCCATTATCATGGCTGTAGAAGCAAGGTCAGGGTCTATGCTGAAGTAAACTCTGGTCGTAGATGCAGTTCCTAGCATATTGTAGGGAGAACCAACGGTTGTGATGCTGCTGGTTCGTCCTGTCTTATATCTAACGGTAAGTGCCGGCCAGGAGAATCTACCCACAACAGGCGTAGGAACTGTACCATCGGCGGAAATCTTGCCCGACATACCCACAATGGTATCCAAGTCCATTGCTTGGATGGCAGCGTTGGTAGCATTATCTTCCACATCGTCGAAGACATTATCTGCAAGCTCATCCGTTCCGACGGCATTTAACGCTATAAGACCTGCGGTAATAGAACGTGCTTTGATTTGGGTTGCCGTAATGCTATCAGCAATGATGTTGCTACCTGAGATTATGACGCCACCATTAACCATCACGGCAGTAGCCGCTTCCGGCCCCGACTGGCAGACGGCAATCACAACAGCGTTGGAAGGCAAGGTATCGATTGCTGCTTCTAGCGGGTCATACCAGAGCATAGCAACCGTAGCATTGGATGTTCTATTCAGAACATAAGCATATTCTAATCCCGTGATCGTACGACTTCCTGCTGTTACAGTAATCACGACATTATTAGCAAGAGTAACCCGAAGATTGTTACCTACGCCACCCCAAGATACCGAGTTCGTAGCCGCTTGCCCTTCTATTCGAGCCGCCGAAAGAAGGACTCCCTCGATACGCTGTATCTTCGTGCCGTTGATGGTACTGAGTGTGTTCACATCAATTTCGTTAGCGGTCACTGCTCCGGCAGCAAGCCATCCTGTGTCTATCGCATTGGCAGCGATATTACTAGCTAAGATGCTACCTGTGAAGATGTTTGCGCCTGTGATGTAGGTGCTACCTACAATCACGTTGATGGAAGCTTTTGCCGTTAACGCTTGACTGGTTCCTACATCTGCTACAGCAATCACCACATAGCTCGGCTGGATCAGGGTAGCTGCACTCTGGACGGGTACAATGGTGAGACTGCCGACCTGGTCTAAATTCACGTACAGATAGGTACGGCCCACAGGTAACGTGATGCCACCAGCTACACTGTTCGTGATCGTACGTGTCGTGTTGTTGGCAAAATAAGCCTTTGCACTACTCCAGGCGACCTTATTGTAGGCAGCACTAGACCATACGCCATCCACAGCTACCATGCGACGGCTATCGGAATAGGTATTATTGACTCCTGAAATCTTGCCGATCTCAGTTGTGGTGAAGGTGTTGGCTGTCGTGACGGCCTCGCCCATCTTGCCATCGACATAGGTCGTGGTGGCATATCCGGCCCCACCACCCACTTGCAAACTTCCTGTAACCAACAGCGTTCCGGCAGAAGCATCCCAGTGTAGATAGTGTGTACCATTCCGATTGCCAATGTACACATCGCCTTCTTCGGGGTCTCCTGCCGCAGTGACAACCTCAAAGCTCCTCGTTGTCTTTTGCCCTACATTCTTACCGAGCTTGAAGTTACCGTTTTGGTCCCACTCACCCGTCAAATTTGCGCCATTGTGCATACGGATTACGCCTCGATAGAGGTCAACTCCTTCTCCAGAAGCGACAAAGTAGGAACTGTTGGGGTCAGAAAGATTGGGACCAGCCAGAAGACCGAAGCGACTGATGCCGCTAATCCCAGGAATCCCCACACCCGAAAGTTGTCCCAAGCGTACATGCGGGATGATAGCCCCTGCCAATCCTGACCAGGGCTGCTCACCAGTTGTGAAGATGTCGATATAGGGGGTATCTTCTCCTACAACATCCCCCTCATCTCGCCAGTCTGAGGTCATCAGAATTGCGCCATCTCCTGGTCTGCCGTAGGTCACAATGGCTGTACCCTTCGGGATCACGCAATCGCTGCCGCTTTTCTTAGTAACACTGTAGATACCGTACTCTTCGTTACTGGCGTCTCCTTGATTCACCTCCACCCACACATCAGCCAATCGTACAATCTTGCCTTGACCATCATAAACAGGATTGTCGTGGTTGTAGATTTCAGTTTTTACTCTAAGAATTTCTCCTGGCTGGAAGTAAATAGCTGGCCCTGAAGGTGGATGATTTAGTTTGAGGAAGTTTCCGGCAGAAAAGGTACGAAGCGTGTTTCCTACAAAAGTAGGACTGGTCGTCACAATCTGCAACGGCCCTTCGCCATCTGGTATGATGCTGTTATTATCTACCCAAAGCTCGCTTTCTCCGATACCTGCGCTACTGATAACCGTATCTTCAAAGAAAGTTGCTGCCGTAGCCACCATGAAGGTTCCACCTGTGGCATGGATTTCGTCCTTAACAAATACAGTAGCGTGAAGCTCACCTCTGGCCCAGATATTATTGAACTCGGCATTGCCAGTATGGGATATCTGCCAACCTGTAAGACCACTAACAAAGCCAGGATTACCACTTTGTAGATTACCTACAGAATCCAAGACAATTAGCTCTTGCCCTACAGAATCTTCCACACGCCAGATACGGCCCCGCTGTCCCGTCTTCTGCCGCAGACGTTGCGTGATATCATCTAAGTTATCTACCAGTACATCTAATGCGGCAGCACCAACCAAGTTCTCAGGAACTGTGTTGATTCCTATACGATCATTTGCTGCATCTATAACTAATAAGCTAGTGTCAAAGATAAAGCCACCATTAAAATCGGTAGCCATGATTGCTTCATTAGGGCCAGGATCACTAGAAGTAGCAACGTGATGATAATGCGTATCATCAATGAGAATACTTTCTGAGTATACAGTAAGATCTCCTGGTTCACCAAGCTCTAGCTTGCCGGAAGAAAGGTTGTAGCGAAGACCTGAATTTGGTTCTAGCTCTACTACTAAATTATTTAGACCATCATGTCCAATACCATATACATTAGGACTGATAAGTTCCACTACATCTACAGCTACGGCCCCCTCACTGATATTGATACCATCTCCATCTCCGATAAAGAGACCACCTTCAGCATCAAATTGCAAGCCGTCTAGCTCAATAGTAGATAGCTTCACTTCCAAGTGATCATCGTAAACGAGGATACCATTACCCCCACCCACGTAGACCCCACCGTAGCTACCGTAACCCATTCCGGCGGGAGGATATTCTGAGAATAGAACTTTGAAGTTGTTGCTGCCGTCATTGACAAGCCCCAATCCCATAAGCTCATCTACTACAACATCAGTGACGTTGCCCGTAGTTAGCAAGCCATCCCCATCCGAAAATACTAATCCACCACTACCATCAAAATCTAATCCACTATTTGTACCTAATTTAATTTCAAGATCACCGCCTACATCAGTAAGGCCAGCCATAGGATTGTAGATCTGAGATACGTTCACCGCAACAGTAGAACCGCTAACCGTGATCCCATCCCCTGCACCTACCCGCAGACCATTGGAATCTACACTAAGACCGCTGGCCGTAGAATGGAGATTAATTCTAAGCCCTGTATGTCCTACAAGATCAGCTTCAATACCGCCATTAACGCTGGCAAGGACGCCGATACCTGTGGAATCTACAATAATACCACGATCTACATTTTCTTTAGCGTTGATGACATTACCAGAGAACTGGATACCATCACCAGGAAGATAGGATCCACCCCCTTCCCCATAACCACCAGGAAGAAGCGGCTTAAAAGTTCCAGTAGCTACATCCCAAGTAGGTACTTCACCATTATCCCAATCATTGGGATCTACTTCTTCCAGATCAAAGAAGCTGGTGACGCCCCCTGTTCCTCCACCATTCCCTGCGCCGCCTTGATAGCTGGCAGCTTCGTAGATGACAAGCTCACCAAGTTCACGGCGCATCTTAACTTGCTGGAAAAGGGTACGAGCAACACCTACTTTATCTTTGGCGATGTTAAGCCCCTGATCGCCAAGATCACCTACAGATACATACACATAGCCAGGACGACCACGCACTTCAATATCTTCTACTGTGCCGTTCTGCCTACCTAATCTACCATAGATCGTAGTACGTACATTGCTGCGTTCCCAGATACGATCTAAGGCTTTTAAGATCTCAGATTCGCTCATACAGTCCCTTCTCCTGGTACGTCCGGCCACAAAGTAACTTCAATAGCAGGATAACCACTGGTTTCCATTTCCCACGTTATAGTAATAGTACGAGTTAATCCTGTATCTGTATAATCATACTGAATATTAAGTTCAGTGACTACACCCCGCAATTGGGAAAAGCCAGTAGCTTCACGAATAGGATGCAAACCATCGCCGATAGTAAGATGAAGCCACTTAGCTTCCCCTACATCTACATCAGGATCTAAGAGGGTATAGGGCATCGTAATAGTAAAAGGTTCATACGGTCTATTGAGCTTGGCAAAGCGATGACCTTCGGTAACTTGCAGATCATAGGCATTGAACGTAATCATCTCGCCTGTTTCTATGAGTTGCTCACCTTGTCCGTACTGCGTACTAGCGGCAACACAGGCTATGACCGTTAAGGTTTCAATATCATCTACCATGACGTAGCCATGAGATGAAATCAAGGATTTAGTTTGGATTTGCCCTATCTTGGGTTGATGAGAATAGCTCCAGGTAATGCTCGTCCACATAGCATCTGTAATGCCATCCATCACAGCAGTAGGACGATCAATCGTATTTATCAGATTAAGATCAGGGATCATCTTCAACTGTCCCCGCCGATTGCAAACCATGCGATAGTCAGGTGACACTCTGGCAGCAAGCTCTTGTATTTGTGCCGAAACATTCTGCTTATCACTACCCAAAACGGTGAAGTCGAATACGGCAAGACTGTGGGTATAGTCATAGAAATCAGCTACTTCCAGCACCGTTGAATGGAAGTGTAGCAAGAACCAGATATAATACAAGATGTTAGCAAATTGACTCTGCGCCCAATCTGTTCCTACGGTAGACGAATACTCCATAACCATTGTGAAGCCAGGTAGAGTTGTCAGACGTTTACCTGCATCATAGAAGCGCAATTTAGTATCATCGAAAGTTGCCGTAGCTTCTGCGCTCAGATTCACTTCATCTGATTGATGCCATCCTATAAAGAGCATGTGACGGCGCATCAAAGGGACATACACAACATCATCATCCCACAGCATAATTAGGAAGCCATCATAATAGGTAGTACGGGGAAGATCGCTAGGTAAATCTATGATTAGCTCTTGCCCAATAGCATCCTGCGTATGTGATGTTATCTTAAATTTAGTAGTGGATAGATCATTGGCAGGATCACGAGCAAAAATGGGAATCTTCTGCGTTTCAGAGTGGTTCAGTCCCCAATTGTGTACAGTCAGATACACGTAATAAAAGCCAGGAAGAAAGCGCACCGTGACCGTAGGGGTAGTGATGCTGCCAGATACCACCAATGCAGTTCCAGGAAATTCCCAAATAAAGTTCTGAGGAACGGATACGGCAGGAGACATCGCTAAGTCGTGGATCCAAGATTGTGCATCGAAAGCTACTTCCAGCCTACCCGTTACAGGATCTATTGTTCCTGCCGTACCTGGCCCACCGTTGGGAACGGCAGCGGGTTTGCCGTTGTTCAGCAAAGAACCAATATCATCATCCTTCCACATTGCACCACCAGACATAGAAGGAATCTTCGCCCATACCCGATAGTCTTCTAGCACCGTGATATAAGAATTATCTACGATGTTCGCTTCCCCAATACCTTTACCTTGTGAGTAACTATTTACGTGCATCTGCGTAGTGGGAAAATCTGGATCCATATATCTGTAACGAAGCGTGCCGTAATCATTTTTATCTGGCGCAGAACCTATCAATACCGTCATGCTCTCTTTGAGCAGCGTTACATTTCCTACGGTTACAGTATCAAATTGTAGAGTAGGTTGTGGATACACAAGACCAGCCGGATTCTGATTCATCCTGGCTCGCATGATGACTTTGGGTTTGTTCATGTAAAGACGTAGCGTCACGGCAAGACCGCCAAGTTTCTAATGACGATGGTAATGTTACGAGCGAAATAGTTTTCCCAATTAGCTTCTGGACGGATCGCTATGCCATTGTATCTTTTATATACATAAAGCTGATTGCGGGTGTTGATGGTTACGGCAGCAGATTGTGCGGTCATCAATCCCATTGGCGTTAGAATAGAAGATAGCTGTGCGGCATCTTCCACCACATTATAAACCCACTCTACATATAATCCCTGATCCAATACAGAACCATCTCCCATAAAGAACCTACGGGTGACCTGAACACCTGGACTCATAGGTTGTGGCTTCATCAAAGCCAGAGAAGCTAATGCAACATCATGACCTAAAGCTACGCTATAGTTGCTCATCCTACTTGTGCTACCTTCCTCAGAACTTGCAACAATCGTGTTTCAAATTCAGTTCCCAAACTAGCAGTAGACATGCCTGGTGGAGCATGGATCACAATCGCACCTTGATCTACTCGTATGTTGGAAGTTTTCGATACGGCCCCACCAGTCATAGAGGATGGCGTGATGGTGTAGCTACTTCCCTCTGCTTTGATAATGGGTTCCGTAATGGTACTACCTGTCAGAACATTGCGCTCAACCTTTGCATCCTGCGGTTTGGGCAAAGCATCAATCACAGTTTGCTGGTCTGAGATTTCACCCGTAAGCCCTAAGACGGTAGCATTTACTGCATTTAGAGCATCTTGTAACGGCCCCAAATCAGCTCCGATTGCAATGGCTTCTGCCATCTTAGCTTTGATATCAGCGGCACGTTGCTCTGCACTTAATTTTCTATCTTCCAGCAAAAACTTCTTATGCTCTGCAAGTGCAATCGCTTGAGCACGCTTTTCTGCCATTGTCCATTCTTGATTTTCATAGCCCATTTCCAACATTCTAGCTTTGTGGGCCGTTTCCAGTTCCGTTAGTTCCTGACCAGCGTGGGTTCCAATCTGCGTGAGGCGTTCGCCATGCACCCTATCCATTTCCAATAGTTGTGCATTGTGCTGCGTCGCATCTTTACCTAATCTAATCCCACGATCAATATCTTCCTCTGACTGGCGCAGGATATGAGCATCCTTCATATCCTGTAAACGTTCAGCATCTTCTAGATCTTGTTCATGCAATCTTTCTGCGGCAGCAGCTTGTTGATCTGCGAGTTGCAGAGCATGGGCTTCATTGGCATCCTTTACTCTTTCCTGATGCGCTTTGTTCTGCTCTTCAATTTCGTCTGCTAAATTTTCTTTTATCTCAGATAGCGTTTCAGCGTGCGCTTCCGCATTCTCGGCTAATTCTTCAGTGAGCTTTTCTTTTTCCTTCGCGATAGCCAGAGCTTGGTCTTCCTCTGCTTGCCGCTTCTTACGTGCATAAGATTTTTGTTCGGCATATACGGCAGCAGCATCAAGATGAGAAGCAGCATCTAGTATGGCATCGTTATGATCTTCAGCGGCACGTTTCTGTTGTCGCTTGAAGTCCTCTTCCATTTCAAGGATTTGCTTGCCGCTGTCTTCCCTAGCTTCGGCTTGCTTTTCGTTGAAGTCTTCAATAGCTTCTTCGGTACGTTCGGCAGCATCCTTACGGGAATCTGCAATATTTTCTTCTAAGTCTTCTTGATATTTAGCAAGCTGTCGGTTATGATCCCGATTCGCACGAGCAATAGATTTGGCTAAGTCTTCCTGAACATCCAGTCTATCCTTCGCCATATCCCGTTCAGCATCAGCCAGGTCTGCCGCAAAATGGGCATTATCTCTAGCACGCTGACGAGCAAAATCTGCCGCTTCTTCTGTAAGATTCTGCTGATAATCCCGCTCTAAATTATTTCTAGACTGGAAGTAACTACGGTTCTCGGCCAGCGCATCTGAGTTAGCTTGTGCCATGATTGCATTGCGCTCAGTAGTGAAGCTAACCATCTCATCTATTTGGTCTGCCGTTGGGCCTTTGGCTTTCCCTGCCATAGCGTAGGGATCATTGCTCAAGCCCATTGTAGGAGAAAGCCCACCCGTATCTAGCATATGTTGAGCGTTCAAGGCAGCAACAGAACGGCCAGCCTTCAGAAGTTCTCCATTCACTTTAGCGAAGGCATCCGCTAATTGCTCTGCGGTGGGTACAGTCCCCAAGACTGCGGAATTAAAGTTCCCAGCTTCTAGACTAGCTTTCTCCATCTCTAAGCCGATCTTAATGGCTTGCGCTTCCGCTAGATTATGGGAACCTTTTTGCCCTTCCCAAATACCACCAGGAACATCTCCTGTTCTGCGGATTTCATTGGGAGTTACTCTGTTGATGGCATCTGCGGCGGCTTGTATCTTATTAACATCTTTATTCAAGAAAGCTGCAATGTTATCAATCGGAACCTTAAAAGCCTGAGCAATTGCCAGACCTAGATCTTCATAGTCAGCGGCTAACTTCTCGGTTGCCGTAGCTTGTCCAGCGGCACTATCCGCAAGAGCACCATAGCGTTCTTCGGCATGTTCCAGTACAGCGTTCTGATAGGCTTGCTGTTTGGTCAGGGATGAATTGGCATCCATCATTTCTTCTTGCTTTTCACGCACTACATCGTATTGCAAGCCAAGCTGATCCAAACGCTGACCACGTTGCGTGAACATTTCCAAGATTAGATCATTTTGTACCGCATCAGGATCCCTACCTGTTGCCAGCGAGATCCCACGAATTCCCTTAGCAGCTTTTTGAAGTTCATCAGAAGTATCGGCAAAGCCTACACTCAGGAGCTTAGTGACGCCTTCTAGTTGCTTCTGCTTCCCTAACACACCACCTGTAGCTTCATCGTATTCTGTCAGAAAGCGATTAACTTGCGATTGACTTCCGGCTAAGGTTCTGGCCGCAACAGCTTGACGAGCATAAGCAGCGGTCATCGCATCGGCAGCACCAGCCGCATCTACCATGCTCTTTACGATAGCTGTGATCTGCCCTACAATCGCACCTGCAACAAATCCTGCCGCAGCTAATCCAACGAAGCCACCTAACAATCCGGCCGCACCACTACACGCTAAGGCTTTACCGACCGTCCCTGCCCCTTGCAAAAGACCGCTAGTACCCCATGCCGCACCCCAACCACCACCACCACCACCACCACCACCACCACGCCCACCACCACCACCCGCTTGACGCTGTTGTGCTAACGCCATGCGATTCTGTTGCTGGAGAGCGGCTACCGCAATACGTTGCTGATGATTCTGTAATGATATCGCCTGTGCCGCTGCCGCTTGAGCAGCTTTGCTATTAGAATTGATAATCGCTGTTTGCACCTTGCCCGTAGCGATAATAGAATTCTGAATAGTTTTCTGAGTTGCTACAGCTACCTTCGCATTAGCTGTGTGTGCCGCTGTCGTACTCTTAGCAGCTTGCATCTGCTGCTGATGTACGATGCTATTGCCTTGCAGAATAATCTTATTAGCTTGATTATTGTTGGCTACACGGATACGCTGATTGGCTTCATTCGTCTTAGTAAGACGTCGCTGATTACCTTCTATCTTAGCAGTAGCTTGATCTGAAAGAGCGATAGCTGCTTTGGAATCTGCTCTAGCCTGTAAGATCGCAACACTCTTATTTGTATCTGCTTTAGCAACACGTACCTTAGCATCTGCTTGAGCCTTCGCTGTGGCGGCACGCATCTGCTCCAGATTAGTTCTGGCATTGGCAATCATAACCTGTAGGCTACGATAGACCAACTTCACAGAAGCATCGGCTTCAGACATGCTCTTCTTGACACTATTGCCAAGAGCCGTCATATCGATGATAGCTTGCTTGGAATCAGTAGTATCGATTACAAATTTAATTTTGGGATTTTCACCACCACCAAAGTCATCGCTCATTAGTTTGGTTTATACTCCCATTTCTTAACTCTGCTTCCATGCGCTCCTGCCAATGCTAATACGGCAGCAAGACCACCACCCGCAAATGGATCATTGCTTCTACCTTTTACAATTTCATCTTTATCTGTAGGTAGCTTGAAGCTACTATCCAAAAGCTGATGAAGCGTATACTTCTGCTTCCATTCCTTCTTGTCCCCCATGCCAACTTCAATGCGCTCCTGCACAGCGTTCTCTATGATGTTACCAAAGGTCACTACGGCAGCATCAAATAGATAGGCTACTAGGGGATCTTCTACGCATAGAAGTTCAGACGGTCGGCTGTGGGTCTGCTGCACCGTCTGCCACAACGTCCACATTTGATGGCGGTTGGTAACGAAACCTATGCAATGCTTCGGAAGGTGCGAACACCAGCCGGAAGATGTAGGCTCTATCTGACAAGTCAATGTCATCGATAGATATTTCATTGTCTTTTGTAGGATTATCTACAACCTTCGGTTCCACCATTCCGGCCACACACACTACTCGCAAGGATTCCAGCATCGCCATTGCCTCCTCTGGCGTTTCTGAATCTGAGAGGAACTTCTCAAATTTATTATCCTCGCCCTTGCCATAGATTTCTTCCAGCAACAGAGTAGTTAAGACCTGCGGAATCTTCCCCAACTTCAATAGTTGGTCTGGCCGTACTGTACGAATCCGCACAATATAACCACCGTAGGGGAGCTGAACCAACTCCCCCCGTTCACGTTTATTACGCCATTCCAAACCAGAACTTACGGGCAATTCGTTCTCGTTCATAATATCTCCTACTAAGTTGCGACGAGTCCTGCGGGCGGGAAGGCTGTGATAGGCACATCGGTAGGATGTGTAATCACGTTGATTGCACCCCATTGCAAATCATCTACAACTTGCATGGTAACTTCCGGAATAGTGAACGCACCATACTCCATCTGTGCCAGCGTGAAGCCAGATGTAATCTTGGTCTTGGGCAAGAAGAGCCAGGTATCCCCTGCTTCTGCCGAGAGTGCCTTGAGGATGATTCCCACATAGGGCATCTTCTGACCACCTGCAATACGGATGCTCTTCATGCTGGATGTACCCGAAGTCACGGTACGACCAGTCAGAATAGCCAGCATATCCAAATTCAAACCACCCCATCGCAACTGCAACGTACCACCGATAGAAGCAGCAGAAATTGCGGTCTGTGTGTCATCCCCCGTTAAGATCGCAGAGATGACTTCCATTGCTACGTTACCCATCTGGATAGACATAATGTCTGTACCACCGACAGGCGCATAGCTAGTAATCGTACCATTGCTACTCCACGTAGCAATCTTCCCATCATTAAGTCCAAATTGTGGTGATCCCTGATCGAACGGCATCTTATTCTTCCTCTCCTAATGTTACATATCCTAAGTTTGCTAATCTCTGCAAAGATACTCGAATCTTTGGCCCCCAATAATCACGAGCTGGAGTTAAGATGGCATAACGTCCCTGATGCGCTAATTCTAACCAAATGGTATAATGCAGCTCTGGATTGTGCTGTAGTACAATCGTACCGATTGGCCCACCAGAAGGATCTACCCAACCCTTCAGACCTTCACGAGCTTTACCAGTCACATTTTGCCAGGGTGCGTTATCCTTCGCCCATAGCTCCATTTCAGAGGCTAACCGTATAGCTTCTTTCCTACCCGCTACGAAGGTCGCTTGCAAGAACAGCTCGGTTGTCTCTCCCATTTTGGTTAGAGACTTGGGATTCTCTACGTACACGCCGGATCGCCCCGCCATCATACCCTCCTTGTTCGTGGATCAACTCTATGAGTCCGGCAGCAGCATCTCGGTAAGTTTGATGTCCAGATAGCCAAGCTCTTGCTTCCTTGCCTATCAGCGCAGCTTTATCAGGCGCATGATAGCAGAACTGCATAGCATCTGCTACCTTATGCTCATCCGCTACCATCCACTCCCCGCTATCTCCCCGACCAGACGGCAGCACAGGCTTAATCTTACCACCTCGCACGATGATGGCCCACTTATTCGTGTTGCCGTCATCTAACCCTGCATACTGTTGCACAATCACGGGAAGGCCCATCATCGCAGCTTCACGATGAGGCATCCCCCATCCTTCGCAACGGGAAGGCAATGCAAGACAATCCCCCTGTGCGTAGAAGTCAGCCATATCCTCATAGATCCCTATATCAATTACAATGCGAGGATCCCAATCCTTTGCCCTGCGTAGAAGTTGCAACAAAGGATTGCCTCTAGGAGTGCTTTTAATGATGAGCCGTACATTCTGCTCTCCGGCACTTTTGCTGCCGAAGGCTTTGTAGAAAGCCCCGTAAACTTCCTGCCAACCCTTACGAGTTCCTCGATCTGCTATGGTAAGGAAGGTATAGGGTCTTTCAGGGATCTGCTTTCCTACAGGAAATTCATCTGGATCTGTACCTAACGGCACAACCGATATAGGAACCTTCACGCCACTATTGGTAAAGGCTTCCAAGTTATGCTGACACGGCACAAGAATCCTATCCAAACCGCAACGATTCAATAGCTTCACCGTACTCTTGGGAATAGTGGTAGTTTCACACATAGTATAGAGCCAGTGTGTTCCCTTACCAGGAATCTTCCGCACGAATCTAGGAAGATGACAGGTGATGGTAAAGTTATCCCAATTTACACCCATCTGGTTCAGCATCCATTGCGGTCTGTCGATATCTTCGCAGAGCAACGGCAGCACATCCATTCCCCACTGTTGCATCTCACGCACTAAGCGACTGGAAAATCTACCATAGCCATCATGATTCAGATAGTAACTAATCCAGTTCACTCTCATGGTTTACGTAACTTCCTCGTTAAGTAATCAGAGCGCATCATGGAAGCACCGTTAAGACTTCCTGGATCTACCAGCAATCCTGTGGTATACATCCATTGCGTAGGATAGTAATTGGGGAATTTGTAGCTTTGCATGATAGTAAAGATGTAGTTATCCATGACTTCAATAATATCATAGCCTACCCATTGATACATCCAAAACTCTACTACCCTGCTCTGACCTACCACACGATCTATTGGATCGTAGATAGCTGGACTAGGGATTGGGCTTCGGGCTTTGCATATAATGATCGGCAGCAAATAGCCATCCACATCATAGGCTTCTGGCGTAGCATCCCGATGTATGCCCTGATGACCTAAGGATGTATAAGCGTAGATTCCCCCCAACGCTACCGCTTCCAGCGCAATATCTTCTTGCAAGCGTGTTACGAACATCGCTTCAATAGCAATGGCTGGAGCTGGAGCTTCCCTACTGCTCAGTGTCTCTATCATCACGCCCATCCAGCATATCTTGCACGAACACAATTAGATCTTTGATATAGGCATCCGTTACTTCAAAACCATAGTCCTGAAATATTAACTCACGGATTACCGCAATATCCTGACTTTCTACTAAGATCTCAAACTTGGTACGCTCATCCATGTCTTAGCCTGTAGCTTCCCAAATACCCTGTATCTCGCCTCTGGTCGTAATGACATCTACGCACTTATACTCATCGCCTTCATATACGAACACATAACCTTCCTTCATGTTTGTATCTGGAAGGGTAGGATGGTTCTTAATACCGAATATGATGACCTTGCGTACAGGTGCGCTTCCTGCGGTGCTTTCTCCTGGGGTTGCCGTATTGTCAGATTCAATCCTTACGGTTTGTGCGGCGAGTCTTGTACCGCTGGGAGTACGGAATACTGCCTGAGAGGGTCTTGCGGATATCCTCCGCAATGCCTCTGCCGCTTTCATCCCAGTATCTAGCTCGTTCGACCTCGTCGTCTTCCCCAACTTCGATATCCAGGTCGTCAAGTCTACCATACATAGCCTCTTGGATATTCCTTAACTCTAGGAGGATTCTGCATAGGCTTCCCGGATCTGACCGCTCCCGCTTCGGCGGAGACGGCGTCTTCAAGCAAGTTCTCCCATCTACGCAGTTCACGCACGAGATGATCGTAGCGTTGAGACGCCTTCTCGGTTGTGTTGTTCTGCGTATAATCTACTTCATTAGCCGCTTGCATCACCATGCGCCGCAACGTTATCACACGAGTGCTAATCAAGATAGAAGCAGGATCACCAAACCTCTCCCCTGCTTCTACGAAGATAGCATCTATGGTTGCATCAGATAGCGAGAGAACGTCATCCGGCGCAAAGCCTACATCCATACGAAGCCGTTGCTGCTCTAGTGCTGTAGCCATATGTCCTCTTAGACAGGCCAGGTAATCTCTTCAACGGAACGCAGCGGATTGGCATAGATCCCCAACCACACATCCCATACGATTTGATCCATAATGAAGCGACTCACATCAGCGTTACCTTGTGCTGATTCTAGCGGTTGCTTCACCAGAGAAACAAAGTCATCCGAGCGATACGTGGTGCTGATGAGGTAAGATTTGCCAAGCGTCACGCCAGGATAGGTAACTGTCTTCTTACCACGAGTACCAGACCAACCCGAATATCCGATGACCGCCCCAATCTGTGAGGAAGCCGAAGAATCCAGCGCAAAGCCTTCCTGCGGTACACGATTTAACATACGTTGGATCATGAACATCTGTGCAGGATGGCAGAGCAGCACATACGGGCCTGGTCGTGGATTCACTGTATCAGCTTGTGCCGCCACGATTGCCGATTCCAAAGTAAGGAACCAGTCTTCAGTTGTCGTAACACCTGTCGTCACGGCAGCAGATTGGTTGGCAGCAAGATATGTATAGTTCAGGATTGGCTGCAAGTGCATGTGATTGAGCAAGGCATTATGCGCTTCCCCAACGGCACGCTCAATGCGAGCAATCTGCCAAAGCTGATTGAACATCATCAGCTTCTTGCTATACTCTAGCCCAACGCCAAACTGACGTTGTGAAACCGACACTTCCGCTGTGGTGATGTGTCCAAACTTAACTTCACCACCTTCGAAGACTTCCTCGAATACGAAGCCACCTGGCCCCCAATTCTTAAGATTAAGGGTTTCCGGCAGCGAGCTATCTACGATGATGTCATAGATTGGTTCGTATACTGTAGGAACACGAGTACGGCCAGCATTGACTTCATAGGTAATGCGGGTGTACCAATCGGCAGCAAAGTCATCTGAGCCAATGAACTCATAAACTGTCTGTCCATTGACACGTACTTCCTTGAGGCTTTTGCCGAGATCAAAGCCCTTCTCAAATTGATAATACGGTAGCTCCTTGCGAGCATTAGCCCCGTTGTAGATTACGCCCATTTCTTCCTCTCCTATAAAACTATTGTGAATGAGTTGCGAACTACGAAGCTAATGAGTTGGCAGCGAGCAATCTACCAATCACAACATTGTTGGCGTCTTTGGCTTCCATCGCCTTGAAGAACGCCACCGTTCCGGCAGCAGGTGCAAGAACATAAGCTGCATCCTGGGGTGTATGACCAGTCACCGAAGCCAGTGTAAGATACACGATGGTTCCCTTCGGTACGGCCAGCGCAGCAGGAACAGTAATCTGATAGGCACGATCATCAATAGCAATGGCAATAGTTTCACCGATTGCCCCTGCACTTTCAGCAATACCTACCCATCCTTGTGCGACTACAACTTGCCCCTTAGCGACCGCAGCCGTAAGAGTGACGTTGACAGCCTTGCCATCATTGTCAAAGTATGAAAGTAATCCGGACATTTTCTTCTCTCCCTGTATCTATTGAACTACCGCTCTAGTTGCTTGCCGCATTCTGTGAGGGTGGAAGAACAAACCATTTGCCCTTCATCTTCGGGTCTGTTCCTGCCGTAGTCCCAGTCTGTTGCTGAACAGGTGTGGTTTGCGACGGCCCCATGCTTTCCTGCAATGCCAGATCAAGGGCTTTCTTCACTGAAGGCTTTTCCAAGACTTCAGCGTAAGCCTTCTCTGCATCTGCCACTGTGAGCGGATTCTTGGCTTCCACCATGTCAATGACCATTTCCCGCACAGCCTCAATCTTGATTGCCTTGTCACCCGTAGTAGCCATCTCAGTAATACGGGATGATACCGCTGCCTTCTCACGAGCAGCATCCTTCGCCTGGATACTTTTCACCGCATCCAAGATGTTCCCGTCTGTCAAGCCAAGAGCTTCCTTGATTTCTTTAGAGTACTCTTGGATGATAGCGGCACGTACTGATTCCGGCAGCACACTAGCATCTGCTGCTGTCATCTCCAACATGGCTTGCTTCTTTTCTTCTTCGGTCACTTTCTTACTCTCCTTGATTGGTCTAACAACAATGATGCCACTTTGTGTAGCCATCTCTTGTGTTAGCAACGGTACGGCAGACAGATCCGATATTCCTGCTCTATCAGCGGGTGCAATATCAATCTGATTAAGCACCAACGTAGAGGCTATCATCTTGTAAGCCCCCAACTGCTCACTCCAGACGCCATCACCTCTAGCATCTATACTGGTAGCAATCTTCTTCTGAGTTGCACGATACCTCTGCAACCTGTTACGGCTATCACCCGAAGGCACGTAGCCCTTCCCTATAAGATATTCCTTGACTCGCATTGTACCAATCCAATGCACAGCTTCGGCAGGGAAAGCAAAAGCACGCTGATCCTCAGAAAGATGCCCCATCAATCCTATGGGCTTGTTATCACGAACTTGCTTTTCCAATTCGGTAATGAAGGCTTCATCGTAGAACCTTTGGTTCCCTGATTTAGCATTTGCTTTACCGATTGGTAATGTGACGAAGACAGGTTTATCTTCTCCGCCTGTAAGCTCCCTGAGGTCAATGTCCCTGAAAATAGGCACTTCAGGAAACGCTCCGGTGAACTCCGAGATGAGCAAAGTATCATGAAAACTTCCCTTGAGCTCTTCTCCATCTTCCATAGCCCCTCCTACTGTGTAGGTCGTACCTGACGTGGTGGCGTGGAAGTAGAAGTCGATGAGCGTCCTTGCTGTTCACGTTGCTCACGCTGCTTCCTCTGCTCGTCAGTTTCTGGCTTGCTCTCAGCAGATTCCACTTCGGCGTCTGACTTCTCTTGTGCTTCCTTCTGCTTCTGCTCTTCCGTCTTGGGATTGTTCGGGTCTTCCGGCACAGGGGTCACAGGTGGCTTGATTGTGCTAGGATCTACAGGTTCAGCTTCTTCCTCCGCTGCCGCTTCCGCTACCGTCTTGCCTTCTGCCGGAACCACAGGTGGTTCAATCGTACCTTCTGGCAGTTCCGCTTCCGGCTTGATTGCATAAGGTTGTGCAGATGATGCCATAGGTTCTGCTTCTGGCTTTGGCAAACGTACATCCTTTGCCCTATCGCCCAAGAGCGCATTAACTTTTGCATCCAAAGCGGCTACTGCATTTTGCACACGAACCAATCGTTGTTCCAGCTTAACATTTTCTTTTGATACAGTCATTTCTCCCCCTCCATTAAACTAATAATTCCAATTCTTCTTTTAGAGACTCATCCATTTCACCTAGTTTCTTCCCGCCATTGGGTGTTGGGCCAGGATCTGGGGCGTTCTCCTTTTGCATCTTCATCTGTCTTTCCATCTTAGCTTCGTCGTTGACTTGCCGCTTTTCCGCATCCCGCTTTGCTTGCTTCAATACTTCATCGGGATTCTCTATATCAATTGGAAGAAGAGTAAGTGCTGTCTTCTCATCCAGCAAGCCTTCCCCGAAAGCCCAATTCACAGCATCCAATACCATGCGGCCATTCTGTGTGAGCTTGTTCCATTGCAATATGGGATCCTCTCTGCGTTCCGGTGAGATGATTTCCTCATACGCCTGTACAATACGGCACACCTCTAGAATCCAGGGAGTGCAGCTTTTCTGCCTTGCCGTGATGAAGACTTCAAACACTGGCATTTGTGTTTCGGCAGAAGCCTTGCTTCCCTCGATTGCATTACCGAACACGAACTCTGGCACTTCCAGATGCTCAATAATCAGGTAGAACAATAATCCCAGAATCCTCACAGCATCATCAGCGAAACTTCCTGGACTTTTGTAATCCATCGTAGCCCCCGAAAGCGTTAGAACATCGCTCATGTCGATGCTAATACTCTCGGATTCCCTCGTTGTCCCATCGGGTAGCTTTGTAGAAGCCTTGCTGCCGTATCGACGCCAGAAAGCATTAAGATCTTGCACCGTGTTAAAAGCAATTACGGGTGTTGGTCTACCTTGCAAGATGTTCCCCTCCACTGAGGCTTCCAAGATTTGTCCGTAACGATGTAGCAAATCAAGAAGAGCCTCAGCTTCAGGATGCCCGAACTGCTCACCTTCCCCAGGATGATTTGCTACGTGAACTACGGGAATGATTCCTATAAGATTGGGGTAAGTTTTCGTTCGGATTGTGCCGTTGGAAAACTCTTCTCTATGCACTCGTCTATCTATATAGTACTCATCCGTTACGGTCATCTTTAGCGATCCGTCCTCGGGATGGGCGAACACTTGACGAATGCGCCAGCCTATCCGTTTGCCGTAGTCATCAGGAGCAACGATGGGATCTACGCAGTTAGGCGGCACAAGAGTCACACTACGATCTGAGTTGATTACGAAGAAAGCATCACCATGTTTCAACGAACCTTCGTAAGCACGCATTATATCTTCATGATGCAGGGAAAACCATTCATCTAACTTCTTCTGCGTTCGCTTGCTTTTAAGCAGGAACACGGGAAGGCTCCCCAACACCCATGCGGGTATCTTATGCACGATAGGTCTGATAAAGAGACCGGAGACTTCGAGTCCGGCCACCTTACAGTAGTAAGCTCTAGTCCAGAAGTCGTAGTCACTACGTCCCCAACTATAAGTAGGGGTTCTCCAGATCGTAGAACTTCTGCGGATGATAAGGCTGAAACTACGTCCCAAGTCACGGGAGACGTCAGCGAATATCTCATAGAATCTATCCCAAATTTTCGGTAGGCGCATGGACAGCCCTCGTTGATGTTCTGATTACCCGTACAGTACGAGTAAAATTAGATTGCCCACGCCGCACAGTAGATACGGCCCCAACAGGTATTTCATCCCCCACAGGTTCCATTTCTGGTGCAGCACGTCGCCCCTCAACATGAGCAGAGGCCATCATCACGTCCCCACCAAGGATGATGATGCGAGCACACTGAGCCAGCGCAAAGCTCGTAGCTCTGTCGTCATGCTCATGTTCAGGGGCTTTTAACGTGCTACCGACTATGGAGGCGAGTTGTTGATAAGTAGAAAAAGCATGTACAATCGCGTCTTTTTCTTGTATAACCTTTGTACAATGTGTATACATTATAGCCTTTCCCTTAGTGGTATTGAGCCACCCAGGACGGCTATCCATACCATTCATCGTACCTTCAAAGCCATCCTCTGCCAGCTTGAGCAGCACAGCATGACCATGATTGTTGCGTTCCACTAACACACTAGCCTCGTTATAGAAGCCAGCTAACTTCTCAATGTAATCTGCAAAGGTGTTCGGTTGCAGCCGTTCGGCTAACAACGCTACTTCCTCGCCTGTAGCCACATCCATAACAGTTGCAGAGCTATCATCTGAGTTAGGATTTCCTTCTGCAGGATCCGCCCCAATGACGTAAATGTGGCCGTCTTCAGGTCGCTTAAACACAGTAAGACCAGGAAGCCCAATATTATCATCCCCCTCAAGCTCCTCGTAAACTGCCGCAAGCCATTCATAGGGAATCCTCTTATCCATTGAGCGTGGCTTCAGTGCCTCAGAATCGGTCGCTGGATATTGCTCGTACAGGTCGTCAAGGCTTCCTGTACGAGATTCAATATCCACCTTCTCCTTCTCATACCATTCCGGAGTCCTACGAGGATGAACGTACCAGGGCAAGAAGATGTGCGCCCAAGCCGTCTTGCCAGCTTTGGCGTCAATGTAGATCTTTTTGAAGTCAGAGATGGGCTTGTCTTTATCGGCACGAGACAGCAGTATCATTTTCCCACCGTTTGCAATAGTGGGTTTAACTGCTCGGAGAAGCGAGTTTAGGTCAGGAGAGAGATCAGCCTCGTCGACAATAGCCAGAGTAGCAGTATAACTATCGCCAGCAGAAGTAGGAAAACTTCGGGCTGTGCTCGCATTTTCCATACTCCACTCATGAGCATTGTCAGTGAAGACGTCATGACCACCCTTCATCCATTCCGGCAAGCGGTCATACATCCCACGAAGACGGTCTTCGGAGAGCAGGTAGATTGCATCTATGTCCCGCTTACTAAATATCAACACAGATGCAATCGGCCTGAAAATCATGCACCATAAAGCATACGCAAGAACAAGCCAGGTGAGACCAATCTGCCTTGCCTTGAGTACGATGGATAACTGATTATTATGGATAATGTCAAGTGCAGCCATCTGAGCAGGCCACAGCTCAAAGGGAACCCAACCTGCATCTACAGTATCGTAGATGTGACAATACGTCCTGATAAAATAAGCAGGACTTTGATAGCATTTTCCAAGCTCCTCAGCCTCCAATTGCGTTAAGCTAAAATCAGGAGATGCTGAGAAGGTTCCTTTCTTCAGAGACAGTTTCCTCTTTTTCATCGACAACGTAGATCCCTGTTCTCATGGCAGCTATCAACATCGCAGGCGACATACCAATAGATTCCCCATCTTTACCTGTAATTTCTTGCCGTTCAGAATATCCTCTAGCTTTACCTAATCTACTAAGAAGCCACTTAGCATCTGTAGTATCTCCAAGATCCCCATTACGCTGTACTTCCTGCGCTATCTGTACATTGCGAAATACTACAGATTCACACAGATCAACCATCGTTTCCCGCTCTGCTTCAAAAACAGCTTTTATCTCAGGATCATTCTGGATGTAGGCTTCGGCAACACGCCATTCACATCGCAATCTCTTGGCGATGGTACTGATGATACCACCACTTCCAGAGATAGCATCTAGAATTTGTTGATCTACAATGGATTCTTTATTCATTGCAACCTACTAAAAGCGGTCGGGTCGGATTTGCACCGCCCTCTTCTGACTGGTAGTCAACTGCGTCCTGTGTCGCCTCGACCGCATGATAACGTTTAGGATAAGGTTGTCGCATCTTCTCTACCTTAGCAATCAACGCTTTATCTGTTTTATCTAAGATATATACATATCTATACTTAGCATTACTTCGCTGTTCAGTCCATCCGGCAGCACGTAATTCTTCTACATATGAACTGCGAGGCTTCTTGAAGCCACCACGTCTTTGCAAGTCATATGGTAGTTTTTGATCATATACTCTACCCGTAGGTGCAATCCATTGAGTAGTTGAAGAACCTTTACCTACGCATATCCAATTACATGCTTGGTAGATTGTGCCTATTTCACCTGCATCTGTATCAGAATATGCTATCAGCAATTTAGCCTTCGTATCTTTAGCCATTAGCTTGCACGTCCAAGATACTAATTTAGAATTTGCACCTTTCGGTGACCAATGCGTATTAGCTCCACGAGCAAGGATTGCTAATTCACGCTTTTCTATACCCCATTCCATGTGCGTACTTACACCACCTGTAGCGAAGCCTGCGGCAACACAACATATACCCGCACAATAAGAACCAAAGAATATGCCGTAGTGATAAGTGGTCTGTGCCATTGTTCCCAACCATTCGTATTTCAGAATGATCTGCTCTGCCAAATTCCTACTGACAGGTCGCACGATAGCACGCTTAACATCTAAATGCGGTACAGGTGGCACACCTTCAGATTGATATCTATCCCGAAGCTGCTTTTGCCAAGCAACATCACTAACTGCATTACGAAATGTCGATCGTAACAGTTGCTCGCTTTGCCCACTCATCTAGCTTTCCCTGAAAATCTACTAGATCCCTTGTTGAACAGCGGATTTCAATTAACTGCTCACTGGCTAATTGCGGTTCTTCTCGGGGTTCTGCTTCTGGTGGATCATCACTTCTCTTAAACTCTACAGGTTCAAATCCCCAATTCAGAAGATCCTCTACCGAAAATCTATTAGTTAAAATTTCAAAATCCCATTCACCGCCGGCACGATTGGCAACAATATTCGCTTGCTCTGCCTGCCGTTCCGTCCAGCGTACTTGACGATAGGAATATTTTCTATCCTTCCAAACCACAAATCCAAAGCCAACCGTACCTTGCTCGTCAGCTTCTGGATATTCTTCCGTCATGATAACTTTGCAGGAATTTATATCAAAAATCTTACTACGCTGATTCCCGCCTATAATTTCATCGCTATTAAGCTCATGAACAATACCCGACAAATCCCCTAACTCCAACAGCCAAGTAGCAAGATCCCCCTGCTGCTTATCGCTTATGCGTCTTGGGTTTTTGTGATAAGGTTTCATGGATTTAGATTATCAACTAAACGAGCAGGAAAAAGAGGATGCTCTATAATTTCTTCTTGCTTGGGCTGGTCTGCTGCCTGTCGCATTGCAGCAATTAAGAACTTAGCATCTACCTTAACTTCTACTCTATTGGTAACATTAGCAGGAGCAGAGCTTAGATCATAACCTCTATCCCTAGCTTGAGTCTTCAGGAAGAACATAAGCAAAGTAGGATCATCTTGCATCTTCTGCACTAAAAGATCTTCTGCTTGATCTTTAACAAATTCCTTGATTTGTTTTTTAGTATCCATAACGGATGGATGTCTTACCATGTAATCTACAAGCTCACCTCGACTCAATCCTAACTCTTTAGCAGCTAATCCCACATTTCCCATTTGATTGCGGATAGCGAGAATTACTATATTTTCTTCGAGGTACTCAGATTGTTTGGTCATAAATATTTTCCTGTATAGATTTACCCTATTAGGCTAACACAACATAACCTATTTGTAAAGCGGCAAAACACCTTATATTGTGGGGCATATGCCTTTATTTGCGCCATTATACAGCCTGTGCTATACTACTAAATACGTTGTGCGCCCAAGCACAATAAAATATTACAGCCGAGAAAGGCCAAGACAGAATGCCAGAAAAGCAACCGCCAGCTCCAGATGTTGGCAGAGTAACCTTCCTACCAGAGACAAAGCAAGACTTTTTCTTCTTCGTCCCCACCAAAGTTAATCCCACCCTCAAACTACTAGACGGTAGCATGTGGTTCATAGCCAACAATCCTACGTTGGGTTTGTGCTATCGTGCTACAACTTCGCTTGAAGCTCTACACTGGTTACGGGATAGCTTAGGCCCACTGATGCTTGCGCCGGATGTAGCAAAATGGCGCAGAGAAGTTACCTTCGTTAACCCTATCCCTGAAATACGTAATCTACCTTTGTTCCCTTTCCAGCGTGAGGCTATTAGCTTTCTAGCTGATCGTCAGCGTGCCATGCTATCACTTAGTCCTGGATTAGGTAAAACGATTTGCAGCATTACGGCAGCGAACCTACTCGAAGATGTGGATACTGTACTGGTCATAGCTCCGCTTTCCCTACTGTATATGTGGAAAAGCGAAATAGAGAAATGGGAACAGTTCCTACCCCGTAAGAGCAATGTGATTATCTATCACGGCAAGAAAGCCACATTGCAGGAAATGAACAACAAGGTACGCAATCGCATGACCTGGGTAATTACTAATCCAGAGACCGCTATAAAAATTGTACCGACATTGCTGACCAAGCACTTTGACCTCATGGTACTAGACGAAAGCATCCTATACAAAAGCCGAACTTCTCTACGCACCAAAGGCGTAGTAAGATTAGCTAAGGGTATCCCCAGAGTATGGGAACTTACAGGCGCACCAGCTAACCGTATGATTGATGATATATGGTCACAGTTCAATATCCTCAAGCCAAAAGCCTACAGTTCCTATTGGCGTTTTGCTCAGGAATACTGCATGGTGAACCCTACACCCTGGGGCAATCAAGTAGTTGCTAATAAAATGGATGCTGAATACGTCATAAAGAAACGCTTTGAAGATATATACTTTGCTCGTAGTCAAAGCGAAGTATTAGATATACCAGAGTGGATTTTTGAGGAAATAGATATACCCATGAAGCCTAAGCAAGAAAAGGCTTATCATGAGATGGCTGTAGACTTAGCCACCACGCTAGAGCAGGAAGACGATAGCGGCAACGTCACGGCCAGCACGAAGATCACAGTAGAGAACCATCTCAGTAAAGTAACCAGATTAATCCAACTTGCCAGCAATCCAATGCTGCTAGACGGCACAAACGAAAGCGGTAAATGGGATGCTCTGCCGGAGCTTATGGAAATCTACGATGGCCCCTGGCTCGTATGGGTGAGCTTCACCCGTACTGCCTACTATCTGGAAGAGTTCCTAGCTCGTAAGGTAGACCAGCGCATAGGTAAGATTATAGGCGCAACAGATACAGAAGAGCGTAACAATTGGATACGTAAGTTCCAAGAAGGCGAAACAAAGATTCTCATCCTAAACATGCAAACAGGTAGCTTCGGCCACACCCTCACGGCAGCAAGGACAGCCTTCTACCCTGAAAGAAATTATGATAGCAACTACTTTCAGAGTCTTCATCGTTTCCGCCGCATCGGTACAGTTCATGCTCCTAACGTGGTTCATCTACGATCTGTGTACCAAGATGGTTCACCTACTATTGATCATTTGGTTCACGGTCTTTTAGACTATAGAGTTGGGATGATCAAAGATTTAACTACTGGCATGTTAAAGGATATACTTAAATGAAGACTCAAGAGATGACTACAGAAGGTTTACAACGCTTAGAAAATCCAAAGTTCCACAAAGCCTTTTGCGGCAAACCTGGATTCCGCCTACAAGCCCTGAAAGCCTATGCGGAGAAGGTAGAATTTATTACCGATGGTTACAGCACAGATGTTAATGAATTAGCGATGCAGGTGAATATCAACCTTGCTACCTTCAATCCCCAAGAGGATTGCTTGATTCCGGCAGGGACTGGCATCATTAACATCATGGTAGGTTATTATCTAGCTAATCACTTCCCTAAAGAATCCATAGCTGTGGCGTTCTTCCAGCGTGAGATTACCAAACATGATAGAACGGTAATTCCAGAAAACTATGAGTTCTACCGTTTCTATCCCAATGCCCTTCTGGGTCTAATGTAAGGAGGCAACATGGCGTGCAGATCACCGCCGATAAAAACATAACTTGCTGTATAAACCCGCATTCGTAGAAGTGAAACAGGAGATAAACTAATGGCAGATCCCGCAGAGAGGATCGCACAACCACCTTCCCTTGCAAGGGATATACCCTTCGGTACTTGGGATGATACTACAGCAGAAGATAAGGGTTGGAAAATACTTGTCTATGGCGACAGCGGTAGTGGTAAGACCTACTTCGCTGGTACTTTCCCTGATCCACTCTTCCTTGACTTAGAAGATGGTATGCGCTCACTTCTACCATTAAAGCGTAACATCAAACGATACCCCAAGAGTCCGGCCCAACAGATCACAACTTTGGATGAGGTGAAAGCCTTCTACCAAATTGTGAAGAAGATAAAACCAGAAGATGCACCGTTCAAGACCATTGTAATAGATAGCTTGAACGAACTGCAAATTCTGGTGCTAGAGAATTCGGTGAAGACAAATCCAGCTCAGCGAATCTACGATGACCAACCTACGATGCAAGATTACGGAAAGTTAGCCCGTGATATGCAGACCTTAGTGCGGTTGTTCATCAAGCTACCCTACAACATCATCTTCGTTGCGGGATGCAAGGAACGTGAATTTCCTGAAGATAAGTTGCTGCCGTTGTTTTCCGGCAAGAAGACTGGGCCTGACGTCAGAAGGATCATTGAGCAAATCGGCTATTGCTATACTAAGCAAGCGGCGAAAGACCAACCCGCTGAGCATCTTATAGCATTTGCAGATACTCCGGCCTATATAGCCAAAGACCGGACGGGGAAGTTAAGCAGACCAATTCGTAACACCTATGAAGCATTGATGAGTGTAATCAACAAGGGGAAAGAATAACCATGAAAATCGATCTAGAGCGTTCAACACTGTTGGCTGACGGCATTTACAAAGTGCGTATTATGGAGACCGAAGACCGCACAAGTGCCGCTGGCAATCCTTACGTCAATCTTACCTGTGACGTATTGGACGAAGCAGGGAAGTCCACTGGCAACACCATCTGGCACACATTGACCATGACGCCAAAAGCTAAGTTCATGGTTGGTCGGTTCCTGGATGCGGTGGGTGCGCCCCTCACGGGTAGCCTGAATTCCCGCAGCCTGAAGAACAAGACCCTGTGGGCAAAGATCGGCAAGGACACCTATCAAGGCAAGAGCAAGAATGTAATCGTCGAACCGCTTACCCCAGAACAAGCAGGCAAGGACGCTGAAAGCGTCAACAATGTTTTTAACCTGGGTGACGATGCAGACACCAGCAACGGCTTTGAGGATGACATTGCCAGTTGGGAAACAGAGGAAGATGATTCCTTAGCAAATGTTCCCGACGAGATGAGTGAAGATTCCCGCTTCTAGTTAATCCAGGGGGAGCAGAAATGCTCCCCCTTATCTATGGGAGACCAAGAAATGGTGAGCATCAGCCGTATACTAGCCTTTGACCCTGGTGAAAGCACAGGCATTAGTTTTGTACAAGATGGTGAGTTTGTGTGGGGGATGGTGTGCCGTCCCGAAGCATTTGATAAGGAAGACTTCATCTTTGCGCTTACTAAGATGACAAAGCCTACCACCATCGTCATAGAATCACCACCCAACAGCACCCTCTTCTTCAACCAAGACCAGTTCCATATCTACGCTACACTGTGCCATTGCTATGAGACCGCTGGCTACAATGTAGTGAAGATGGGTCCAGGACGCTGGAAAAGTCTTACGACTAGAACTAAGATAGACAGTGGTCACGCCAGAGACGCTGCTGATATGGCGAAAGTACAGTATGCGATCGAGGTGAAAAATGGCGTGGGTAGATGAGCAAGATTTAGATCTTCTCCGCCAGAAAGAGTATATGTTCTGGAGAAGTATATCTTTAGTCTCTGACCTAGAAGAAGATTGCTGGCTTTGGCACAAAAGTACCACTCCTAATGGCTATGGAAAAATTCACTTAGGATCCAATAGAGCCGGTAAGCAGATAATGATCTATGCTCATCGTTTTAGTTATCTGCTATTTAATGGATCTATTCCGCAAAATATGCTATGTTTGCACAAGTGCGATGAGCCTAGATGCTGCAATCCTCTGCATTTGTTTATAGGAAATAAAGCTGATAACTCTATAGACATGATGCAGAAGGGTAGAGGTAACGGGCAATTTCACCCAGAACATACAACTTGGGTAGGAAAGCATCACACAGAAGAAACTAAGAGGAAGATATCAGAAGCCAAGAGGAAAGAAAATGGAACCTGACATTACCATCATAGGTGGCGGTTTGAGTGCTATCTACGCCTATTGGGGTTGCCGTGATGCTGGCTACGAAGCTGACCAGATAGAAGTGCTGGCTTCAAAGATGGCACTCCCCATAGGAGCTATCTTCATGTATGAAAGCCCAATCCCCTGGATCGCTACACCCATCACCAGCATCTTGTTAGGTACGGCAGACCTGTACTCCATGAACCAATGGACAAAGGTAGTGAAGACTAGCGCACATACACGCTTCAATAACAGCCAGAAAACTGTTACCGATTACCTGTATATGTATGAGGAAATGGCGACAACGCTGTGGGGCATGATGCCTGGTTTACGGGAAAGTAAACCGTTAAGCGCACGAGAAATAGAGCAACTCAAGAAAGAGCGCAAGGCGGTTATCTGCACCTTCGCTAATACCGAGTACAGACAAGGCTATGCGGAAAAGGGTTATATCATAAACTTCCCTATCTACATCAGTAGGGTAGAAACAGATAAGCACATCGTACTGTACAATGGTCTAAATACAATCCCCTGGGTACGGCAGACAATGGTTCCAGGACACCAGTACACAGAGTATCCTAACCATATCATAGGGCCAACCATTACACAGTATGAAAACAACAGAGGCAACGCAGATGGACAGATACACTTTGCCCCTGACCTCATGCCCAACACCCCACCTCTAGCTTGGCATGAACGTATAGAAGATAACCTATTGCGTGTAGGTAGATTGGCTGCCTTCAAAACGGGCTACCTAAGCCATCATGCACGTATGGATACCAAACGGTTCCTAATGGAGTTAGTATGAGAAAGACCCTAGCGCAAGTATGGGACGAGCAGCAAGAATACAACGATAAGGTTAAACAGTTCCAAACACGTAGCAGCTCGGAATGGCTTATCAACTACATACTAGGCGCACATAGCGAGCTAAGTGAATTGCTAGATCAAACTCACTGGAAGACGCATCGTCTAGAAACTATGTGGCAGTTCGGCCCCAACATAAGCGAAGAACTAGCTGACCTTACCAAGTATGTGTTCAGCATGTGGATTGAGATGGGCTACACAGAGCAGGATATGCTAGATTCCATGCACAGCAAGCATGAGATTCTTGAGCAGCTAATGTATCAAGATACACGGCCACAACTACAAGAACGTAACATCCTCATGCTAGACCTGGATGGCGTAGTAGCGGACTTCCGCAAAGGCTTTATGCTGTGGCTCAATAACACCAAGTGGCGTGACGTGCTCACGCTGGACGAGCGTGATATTGGTTTACACATGGACATCAACAATGGCTGGAACTACCATAGCTATCACCAAGCAAAGATGGAATTTGAGCGTGACGGTGGTTATGGCACACTCCCATCCATCACCCGTATTAAGAAGTGCGTTAATGCCTTACATCGGGTTGGCTGGTACATCATTGTGTACACAGCACGTCCTTACCGCACCTATAAGCGCATCTGGAGCGACACTTGGCTATGGCTTAAGAACCATGACATTGAAGCAGATGAGCTACACTTCGGTTATGATGAGCGTGTAGTTGCGGCCAGCCAATACAAAGAAGAAAACCATGTGGTAGCCCTAGAGGATGATCCTACACTTATCAAGCGTTATGTAGGATGTAACATCCCCGTCCTCTTATGCCCACAGCCGTACAATCAGAACATCTTCCTCAACAACAACTATCTAAGGTTAATACAAGATGAGCAAGAACACTGGGACATCAGCAATGCAGTCCATGGAACAATTGAAACTGGAGCTTTCAATGCCGGATAGAGAAAAGGATACACTTGACGCCATGCGTGATTTAGTGAAGACCGTAACAGGATTGACTCCGGCAGAACAACAGCGTATGGAAGCTACCATTAAACTCTATCAGATAGAATATGAAGTCTGCAAAGATATATTTATGGATCGTAATAAGATCTATAAAAATACCTTTGAACATCTGGGACTTATCGGTACAGTTATCACCCTCATAGGAGATACTTACCGCCTACGCAATATGATTGTACAAGAGCCAGATCACGGCAGAAAGTACAAAGAGCAAATCGAAGATAAGCTGCGTGATGTGGTCAACCAAGCCCTGATAAGCCTTATGATGCTACACGAAGACAACTACGAGGGCAGATAATGAGTACAATGGCAAGCCGTAGCGTCCATAAAGATGGCGGCAACAAAGCACCTGGTCAGTACGGACGCACCGATATCAACTATGACAACCTCACGGTAGAGTGCATCTTGTGGCCTGAAGAGGAAGTCGTAAAGCGTGTTCTCAGTAAAGCTAGTGTTGCCGTCAAAGGCAGCATCGTTGGTAAAGATGAAGTAGATGAGCGTAGCGTGCAAGATATGTTCAGGGGTGGCTTGAACCAAGCCTTAGAATGGTTCACGGTTGCTTTTGAATGTAGCGGCGTGACCAGAGGCGTCACGCACCAACTTGTAAGAACCCGCAAAGCCAGCTTCGCCCAACAAAGTATGCGATATGCAGACATGGGGAGCTTCAACGCACGTATGCCCAAAGCCATCGCAGAAAGCGAAGTAGATGCTGTACTAAGTGAATACAACTACCCCCATCTGTACAACTTACAATGGGATGAGGGTATGCACAGAGCTACCACACCACAGAAGGTCTGGTTAGATGCAATAGCGGTTTCTCGGGAAGCCTATGCTTGGTTGGCCGAACATGACATACCCATGCAAGATGCACGCACCGTATGTCCCATCGCTACCGAAACCTACATTATCTGCGAATACCCACTTAGCGAGTTCATCGCTACCTATGCCTATCGTGCGTGCCAAATGTTCTACCCTGAAACAGTTGCGCTATTCGGGCTTATGCGTGAAGCCCTCTTAGAAAAGTGTGAATGGCTAGAACCCCATCTGCTGATAAGCTGCCAGAAGACCAGTGGTGGCATTAACGGATTGCCGCACAAATGCACCTATCAAGGATGGGAACAGGTAGAAGGTCAGTGTACCTTTGATTGGGCTTTAGAGGAGAACAGAATCTTCAAGAGCTCGAAAGTAGATAAGTGAGATGTTAAGCCTACAATTCTTGCTGGAGCTGCATGGCGAAAGCCGCAAGTTTACAGCAGAAGAAGTTAATCAACTAGCCGCTGAAGTCAATGTCACCCTACGGGAAAACCGTAGGGTGGCAGAGCTAACAGAGAAAGAGGTACTATGGGGAAATAAGTTGTTGCTTCACCTATATGTGTTTTCCCGTGTCGATGAAAATCTTGAAGTAGATGTTACCCCTGAAGACATAGACTACATGATGGAAGAGACAAGCTACTTACAAATGGGCTACACAAGAAATTAGAGGGAACAATGGAATACCTAACGCTGGAGCAGATACGCTCCTGTAGAGGCCATACAGTCGTAGTGGATACAGAAACCACAGGCTTAGAATGGTGGAACCAAAGCATCATAGGGGTAGGCATACATTGCGAAGAGCTTAATATCTCTGGTTATCTGCCTACTTGTACTTATGAAGACGTGGCTTACGGCACACCCACCAAGAAGAAGATGTGGTTGGGCAAGAAGGATTATTCACGAAGTAGTGTAGGCTGTAGGGTTTATGAGTACGTCATTACTCATAAAAAACGCCCTACAGCCATACCCGATGAAGATCTAGTGGAAGAAGCCAAAGCCGCTGTGCATTACATGGCAGATGACCCCGATACCACCATTATCGGCCACAACCTAAAGTTCGATGCACATTTTCTGGATTTGCTGCTATATGAACTTCCTTGCCGTATATATGATACTACAGTGTTAGTGCATCTGTACGATAGCCGCTTAAAGAAGAGCCTTGAGAAGTCAGAAGAGTACTTCCTCAATACTTCCAGCAAGCGTGGCTATGTAGAATTAGGCAAGGGTGAGGGCAAGCTCATGCCCTGGAACTGGTCACTACCTAATTTAGCTGCATACTGTACTAATGACTGTATTGTAACATACCAACTGTACGAGACCCTAATGCCACAAATGGAAAAGTACAAGTTGAAAAACTTGCTGGCATTGCAGATGAAGTTCTTACGGGTGTTGCAGAAGATGGAACGGCGGGGTCTTGCGCTAAACTATCCCTACATGGTAGAATCCAAAGCCATACTAGAAAAGAACCTAGTTGCGCTAGAACAGGATTTATATGAGGCTTGCGGACAGGTCTTCAACTGGCGTTCCGGCCCACAGCTCAGTAAGGCAATATACGAAGGCTTGGGAATACCAAAACCCGAGAATCCCTTTGCTGACCCTGACGGTGTGGATAGATCCAGAATGGCGCACGTCAACAAGTACAACAAGTATCGCACTTCTTCATTTATCCTTATGGAAAAGGGAGCCCATCCATTGGGAGGACTTATCCTAGAAATGCGGGAATGCGACAAGCTAATTGGATTCCTAGACAACTACAAGGAATTAGCAGATGACGATAGAATTGTGCATGGCACTTTCAATATCACTGGAACCAGAACAGGTAGACTTTCGTCTTCCCGACCTAACCTTCAAAATATCCCATCCTCACATAGAGCTAGAGAAGACACTGGCGTCTTTAGCGGCGGGGGAGTTCGTGAAGGTGAGTACAATCTACGCCAAGCTATCATCTCAAAGCCTGGATATACCCTGGTCAGTATTGATCACCGACAGCAAGAAATGCGAATGTTTGGTATCCTGGCACAAGAACCCGTAATGATGGAAGCTCTTAAGAATCGTGAAGATATCCATATGCGGGTAGCTCTTTCAGTATGGGGGGATTGTGGGCCGGAACTCAATGACCTGCATCGTGAATGGTCGAAGGCTATTGGCTTCGGACTTATCTACGGCATGACCACTGGTTCCTTGCAATACAAGCTCAACAAAACACCAGAGGAAGCTCAGAAGATTGCACAGCAGTATTGGGCAACCTTTCCCCGAATCCAGCCCTGGCTGAACGAGGTTATCAAAAAGGGAACCAAGCAAGGCTACATCCGTTATTGGGATGGGCGCATATGGCGTGAGGATGATAATCTAAAGATGTACAAAGGCGCAAATGCTCAGATTCAGGGGGGTGCTGCCGGAATCATGTCCCTTGCTATTGTACGGGCAGATAAGGTAGTGACCACCCAAGATTGGGGTGGCGCACTAAGCATTGTACATGACGAGGCTATCTTTGAGATACGTGACGAATGCGTAGATGAAGCTGTACCAGTTCTACTACGTGTGATGGAAGTGGAAGATATCTTTAACCTACCCTTCAACGCTGAAGCTAAAGTGGGCAAGAGTTACGGCACACTACAGAAGATCAAGGTTACGGCAGACATATCCGCCATCGATTGGAAACGATATACCGAAGATAAGGTTACTAACACAATCCTTGAGGTGGCGTAATGCCCAGTCTGTCCGACCTTTTATTCAAGCGTTTTTACACGGGAAATAACTACTACGCCATAGGAGGAAAACGCACCAACAGCAACGGCAAAGAAGAGTCCATCTATAACCCTATCATGACTTCTCCTACCGTAGCCATGATAGATCAACATTTAGAAGGGGATACTGTTCTAGGTACATACACACTTCGCCAAGACAATACTATACTATGGATGTGCTTCGACGTAGATAGTAGTGATCTAACACTGGCGAAAGATCTAGCTCTAAAACTAACTACTCTTCTGAAGGGGATTCCTCATGCCGTAGAATTTAGCGGCAACAAAGGCTATCATATATGGGTATTCTTCGCCAAACCTGTTCCCGCAGAAAACGTAAGAACCATAGCTGCGGAAATGCGAGAATTTGTAGGCGGCAAGGTAGGAGGAGACCCCCATATAGAAATATTTCCCAAGCAAGATAAGCTCACAAAAAGTAATCCTCTAGGGAACTTGGTAAAGTTACCACTAGGACTACATCCCGTGAGCAAAAACCGCAGTATGTTTATTTCACCAGAAGAAGGATGGGAAAACGGCACAGCTTTAGATCCCGTAGAAATTCTGAGCCTCACTACAACACTAGAAGACTTCGCTAGTGTCTTAGAGCAAGAGCAAGAAGAAGACCCTATTGAGGTTATCGTGCAGACCTTATCCGGCTACTGGCTGGAAGGCCAGCGGCATGACCTTTCACTATTCCTATCCGGCTGGTTAGCTACAGCCGGATGGGAAAAGGAAGATGCAGTACAAGCCATCGAGAGATTACATGCAGCGGCAGGAGGTGATCTTACCAATCAACTCCAATGCGTACATGATACCTATCAAAAGCATGAGGATGGCTTGCAGATATTAGGTTTACAAGCTCTTACTGATCGCTTACCAGGAACGGTAATACGCAAGTTAGCAGACGCTATAGCCAAGCAAACTGTAACGCCCATCATGACCTTAATTGACCAGATACGCTTAGGTAAAGGCGTCACCTACCTAAAAAGTAGAAGTGCAGCTACAGCTATCCTAAGTTTTCTGAAAGAAAAAGGGAGGGTTGTTGTAGACATCGCCAGCGAAAAGCTCTATTGGCTAGATAAGACCAGCCATCATCTATACAGCATGGAAGATAGTCTATGGGATAGTATATTGTACAATACCTTTGGATTGAACACAGCCGACAGCTTCGGTGCAAGTACAGCCAAAGGCGTTTTTCATAGCGCAAGGGAAAGTGCAAATAAGATTAAAGCATACAATCGTAGTTATTGGTCAGGGGATAAGCTATACCTAAATTTAGGAACAGCTTACAACTATGTACTTACAGGAGAAGATAGCGGACCAACTATCTGGAATAGTAAACACCTCAACGGCGAGGAAGATATTATCTTCAGGAATAGGGATAGTAGTTTACATATAGATTTAGACCAAGCAAGGGATAAAGGGATTAAGGCATTAAATCCCTGGAACTTTTTAGTGAATGACCTCAGCTTTGGCATTGGGGCTACAGGCGTATCTCCAGGACAGCAAAAGGAACTAATCAAGGCTTGGTTCCTTAGTACCTTCTTTCCTGACATTATGCCTACTCGTCCCCTACTGACCATTATTGCTGATCCAGGTGCGGGCAAGACTACGGCAGCACGTAGATTCCTGTACATACTGGAAGGACCGCATTCCAACGTGAACGGTGTAGTGGCAGATAAGCCCGATTCGCTGAGAGCTTCGATGGGCGCACATAAGTTCATTGTGTTGGATAACCTAGAGAAGAACAAGAGCTACTGGCTCGTAGATCTGCTCAATAGAATTTCAACAGGTACACACATTGAACTACGAAAACTGCACACAACCAACGAAATTCAGAGAATACTACCTGATTGCTTTGTTATCCTCACGGCAACGAGTTTACCCTTTTCAGAGGAAAGTCTATTCACCAGACTATTACCAATCGAACTTGCTGCGATCCAAAAACCCACGCCAGAATACTCCATGCAGAACAAGATTCTTCACAACATCGACGGTATATGGATGGGGATCATGGGTATGCTCAACCAGACAGTTGCAGAGCTTAGAAGGGTGAAGACAGCACCAGCTCCTACTGAAAGTAGGCTTGCAGACTTTACTGTTTTTTGCAATAGGATTAGAGGCATGACCAACGGCAGCGAAGGTGTCATCAACGGAGAACTTCTGATAAAGGGTTTGGAGCAGATGACCAACCGTCAGAAAATATTACTCCATGAATCCAGCCCTATGATTGCTGTATTAGATATGTGGTTGCGACAAGACCGTGAAGCAGGGGAACGGCAGGGCAGGGGAAGTGAAGGTATAGAAGCGCACCGATGGCACACAGCTACCGAGCTGAACGGAATCTTCCAGCAAATTGCCGCAAAGATGCACTATCAGTGGATTTGGGAAAGCGGTCAGAGCTTGGGGAAACATATCCAAGCATTGGAAGCTAATCTTATCCGCAACTACGGGATGCAAATTGTAGCGGCGACCAACAACAGCCCTAAGAAGTTCCGCTTTGTAATTGAGATGATAGAATACGGTGATGACCGTAGAAGCGATGTAGAACACATCATTGACCTTAACAGAGAAGAGGAAGAATAGATGACACAGTTCATACACGGTACACATGATGTAGATGGGCATGTTCACATGCTCAACAAACCAGGATGGCTAGTGATCACCGAATCTTTAGGAAGTGATCCCAATGATCATCGAGGTAGAGATTATAACTACTGGACGAGATTAGGCTTCAGTATCATAGTACGCCTGAACAACGGCTACCATCCCGTAGGTACAATCCCACAAAACAATGAATACGAAGATTTCGCACAAAGATGTGCGAACTTCGTTGCTTCTTCATCCGGCATCACGGTAGCCATCATAGGTAACGAACCCAATCACGAGAACGAAAGACCTTACGGCCAGCTCATTATCCCAACACAGTATGCCAAGTGTTTTGATATGTGCTATGACCGCATCCATGATGTAGCTCCCACCATCCAAGTAGCCACCTCAGCGGTGGCTCCTTGGGATGCCACTACCAAGTATCCTGGTAATGAGAAGGGGGATTGGGTGCAGTATTGGATTGAGATGCTGAACGCCATAAAGAAGGCCGATGCCATCACACTCCATACCTACACACACGGCACAGACCCCGCTCTCATCACAAACATGCAACGTATGGATCCACCCTTCCAATCCTATCACTACCACTTTCCCGCTTACCTAGACTTCATGGATAGGATGCCCACACGCTTCCGTTACTTACCCGTATATATCACCGAAACAGACCAAGTCATCCCCTGGGCTGACCAGAACACAGGATGGGTGCAAGAAGCATATAGTGAAATTGACTACTGGAATCACAACAATACACAGAAGATACATTGTCTCGCTCTCTATCGCTCAAGTAAAGCTGATATATGGAGCTTCACCGATAAACAAGGAGTTATCGCAGACTTTAAGGAAGCCGTTCAAGCCGGACACCGCTTTCCCATTATTGATGCCCTCCCACCTACGACGCCACAACCGCCAGAAGAGATTACGCCATCCCCTCCGCAACCCACTCCCCCCGCACCTGATGTAATAAGGGATATAGATCCTATGCTCATAGTGAGAGGTGTAGAGTTCCATTACGCCACACCACCAGAGGGGATATGGTACTGGAAGATTACAAAGGCGCAATGGATGGAGAATGCGGCAGCAACCGTAGGACCAGACCATCATATATTGGGACGAGTGCTACAAGACGGCAAGGAAGTTGCTGGCATCAAGTTGGAAGTGACCTGGCCTTCCGGCAGCACAGAGATCACGAGCAAAGAAGACCAAGCATCTGCGCTATATAACTATGACTTTCCAATGAGCGCATCCCTAAATGAGTATTCTATTCGTGTAGGAGATGGGCCATCCGATAGAGCATCTGGAATTGGAATGGGGAAGAACGGCAACCCCAGAGAACATACTTCCACATGGATCACGTGGGAATGGGTAATGGCGAAGGGCATCCCATCTATCCCACCTACCCCACCTATAGATCCAATAGAGCCAGCTCCCGAAGACTTATCGCATCCATTATCTGGAAGCATTATCACGCAACACTTCTATCAAAATCCCGAAAACTATAGACAGTTCGGTCTAATAGGGCATAACGGAACGGACTTCGGTGGGAAGAGATTAGGAACACCCGTGAAGTGCATAGCGGGTGGGATTGTAGCGTTCGTAGGGAATGATGTAGCTTACGGGAACTACGTGCGGGTGAAGCATGGTGGATGGTTGAACTGTTACACTTTCTTCGCGCATTTGGATTCCGTTTCGGTAGCGGCGGGACAAGTAATAGAAGCGGGACAGGAAGTGGGGAAGTTGGGAACAACGGGGAACAGTACGGGTGTACATCTACACTTGGAAGTACGGTTGATGAATGTGGATGGTACGTATCTGGAAGGTTGTCCCATGTCGAAGGGGAGAGTAGATCCACAAACGTTCTTCGCAGAGCGCGGATTAAGATTGTGATATGATATGATCACGGCAGGAAGGATGATGACCTACCCAGGCGAGTTCTGGGTAGGAATGGGAATCTTTGCCATCGTATCTTTTTTGGCTTTGATGACGGAGATATACTGGCGTAAGAGGATAGAATGGGAACAGGAGGATATTGCGATTTGGGAGGATTTGTTCTATGCTTTGGAGGGGGAGGGGATAGGGGATTGACATGACTGGAACTATCTTCGTAGTTAGTATCTTCGTACTGGCTACCCTTCTTAGTTTGTTCATAGATTACATCGGTGAGCAATATAGGGTGAAGTGGTGGATAAGAGGTGTGATATGGATTGGAAGTCTATCGGTGATGCTATATGGGATCTTATGGGTTTTAGGGGTGTGGGATTAAAAGATGAACGAGAACTTGAACGGCTTCATAATTGGATTCTGGCGTGGATGCTTTCTGGGAATGTTGTTCGTGATGGGAGGAGGGTGTATTATCGTGATGGTGGGGATGATGTTAGCGGTGGGGATTGGTATCCTTCCGTGATGTTGGGTGGGGGAGGTGATGGGAAGGGCGGCGGGGATACGGCAGCACAGATGAGAGAATTGGATTGGATGATGTTAGGTCATGGAAAGGGAGTGGTGATGATGACGAAAGTTAAGATGGGGGATCTTACGTTGGAAGAGCGGGAAACTGCGATTGTAGGGAATGCGGGGGATCGTGGAGTGTGGAGAATCTATTCAGATGACCCCGTTATGATTGGGAGGCTGGAGAAGTTGGGGATGAAGGGAGTGGAGAGGGAGGATGGGATTGGAAAGGAATTTTTAGTGACGGCCAACCAAGTATCATTTAGAAGGGAACGTATTATGACGGAGGAGGAGAGGAGGATACGAGGAGATAGAGCAAGAGCGGCCTTCGGACACGGCCAGCCGAAGAGTACGGCCCAACCTGTGAGGGAGGTGGAGAAGTGCGAATATTGCGATGGAACTGGATGGGAAGATGGATTGGTGGAAGGGGAAGATAGGGTGGTGTGTTCGGTATGTGGCGGCACAGGCACTAAAGATGACTAATTGATAGGTTTGAGGCATTGTGGCTGTGCGTGCGGTTTAGGCGTACAGCTACAATGCCTTGTGGGGTTTTATTTTGCCTGCGTGTAGGCGTTTTAAGCGTGTTATGGGTTGTTTAGGTAGTTTGCTATGCTTTATGGGTTTTAAGGGCTTGCGGTGGCTTAATTTTAGGGTAAATTATCATATTTTGACAAAAATTGACAAAAAAATAAAAATTTTTAGATTATTTTTTGCAAATTTGAGCAGTTTTTATTGCGTATAGTAATATGCCTTACGATTTTTGCTTTTTTTTTGGGCGTTGGGGGCAAACAATCCTTTTCATTCCCTTATTTTTTCAAAATCTAAAAAAAATAATTTGGAAAATGGGCGTTTTTATCGGAGATGGTTCGGCCGGTTGGCGGCATTTAGCAACAAAAGATGCAATGCCGCAAGTACCTAGCAAATTTTGTTGCAAAACGGGCTTGCACCAAAAGTTGCAAAGCGGGGGGTAAAATACACGTAATTTGTTTGCCAACATTGCCCCTAAACCTTTTGCCGTATTGCAACGTAATATGCTAAAAATAGGGGGTGCGGCGGGCAGGCAGGCAATAGCACATATGGGCTACATAGCACATATGTGCTAGGGGGTGCGGTAGTTAACATAATAATAAAATGCCGTGTACCCCCTTTATTTTGGCCTACAAAGGCGGGTTGCCTTTGCAGGTATAAACTAGCATGGTGGGTAATTATAACCGTGTTGCGGTACTTACCCTTATTATTACACTGGTAATACTGCCTTTGCAGGTAAAATGGCGGGTTACCCAAATTATTGTGCAACAAAAATTGTAAACTGTTAAAAGGTGTTTTAACAGTTAGGGGGGTAAGGTGTTTTGCGGTATACCGCACCCCAAAATGGGGGGCGCAGGCAGTACCCCCACGGGGGGTAGGCCCCCTAAAAGGCAGGGGGTTAGTGTAGCGCACACCCATACCCATTGCACATTATATTGCGGCGGGGGGTAAGGTATAAAGGCAAAGGGATTGCCCTTTTTATTTATTGCCTATATACCCCCCCCCTATATATACCCTATACAAATTTTTATATTATTATAAAACCTTTGTATAACCTTAATACCTTACATTACCTTACACCTGCCGTAAACCTGCCCACCCCATTACCAACCCGCCCCCCGCACAATACCTTAATACCTTACGCCAAACCCCCAAA
>Ga0137313_1000022_pt1 | contig 51936 bp, 38 predicted proteins | sample EasRivERMZT166_2_FD_102287 | JGI IMG/M metagenome (GOLD analysis project Ga0137313, IMG submission 102287) | Soil microbial communities from meander-bound floodplain in the East River, Colorado, USA - East River MetaG ERMZT166_2 | ecosystem: Environmental > Terrestrial > Soil > Floodplain ...
ACGTGGCTGAACTTGTCCACGAGGTCCTGGAGCGGCACGCCGTACTGCAGCGCGTAGCTCACCGCCTGCGCGAACGCGTCGGCAAAGCCCGAGATCGTCGAGCCCTCCTTCGCCATCGTCAGGAACAGCTCGCCCGGCTGGCCGTCTTCGTAGAGGCCGACGGTGATGTAGCCCTCGTGTCCGGCGATGTCGAACTTGTGCGTGATCGACTGCCGTTCGTCGGGCAGACGGCGGCGGCGCGGTCCGGCTTCCACCTCGCCGGCGCCGGCGCGCGCGGCGACCGGGTCCTTGCCTGTATTCAGCGGCTGCGTGCGCTTGCTGCCATCGCGGTAGATCGACACTGCCTTGGCGCCAATCCGCCACGCATCGACATAGGCCTGCTCGATTTCTTCGACCGACGCGGCTTTGGGCACGTTGACCGTCTTGCTGATCGCGCCCGAGATGAACGGCTGCACGGCGCCCATCATCTTGATGTGGCCCATGTAGTGGATGGACCGCATGCCGCGCGTCGGCTTGAACGCGCAGTCGAACACGGGAAGGTCCTTCTCGCGCAGGTGCGGCGCGCCCTCGATGGTCTCGTGCTCGTCGATGTAGGTGACGATGTCCTTGACCTGGGCCTGGGTGTAGCCGAGCTTGGCGAGCGCCATGGGGACCGTGTTGTTCACGATCTTCATGAGGCCGCCGCCGACCAGCTTCTTGTACTTGACCAGCGCGATGTCCGGCTCGACGCCCGTGGTGTCGCAGTCCATCATGAAGCCGATGGTGCCGGTGGGCGCGAGCACGGTCGCCTGCGCGTTCCGGTAGCCGTGCTTCTCGCCGAGATCCACGCACTCGTCCCAGACGGTCTTGGCCGTCTCGAAGAGGCTCTTCGGCACGTGGGTGCGGTTGATGTCCTTGAGGGCCTGGCGGTGCTTGCGCATGACGCGCAGCATCGAGTCGCGGTTCTTCTCGTAGCCCGGGAACGGGCCGCCGTGATCGCGGGCGACCCTGGCCGACTGCGCGTAGGCCGCGCCGTGCATGACGGCCGTCAGCGCCGCGGCGTAGTCGCGGCCGGCGTCGCTGTCGTACGGCACGCCGCGTGACATCAGGAGCGCGCCGAGGTTGGCGTAGCCCAGCCCGAGCGGCCGGTAGTCGTGGCTGTTCCGCTCGATGGGCTTCGTCGGGTAGCTCGCGTTGTCCACCAGGATTTCCTGGGCGGTGAGAAACACCTCGCACGCGCGCGCGAAGGCCTGGGCGTCGAACTCGCCGTCCTCGCCCACGAACTTCATGAGGTTGATCGACGCCAGGTTGCAGGCCGAGTCGTCGAGGAACATGTACTCCGAGCACGGATTGCTCGCGTTGATGCGCGCGGTTTCCGGGCACGTGTGCCAGTCGTTGACGGTCGTGTCGAACTGCATGCCCGGGTCGCCGCAGACCCAGGTCGCTTCGGCGATCTGACGCATGAGATCGCGCGCCTTGTAGGTGTCCATCACCTCGCCGGTCGTGATCGATCGCGTCTGCCAGTCGCCGTCGTCGAGCACGGCGCGCATGAACTCGTCGGTCACGCGCACCGAGTTGTTCGAGTTCTGGAAGAACACCGATGCGTAGGCCGGGCCCGTGAACGAGCCGTCGTAGCCGGCATCGATGAGCGCCCACGCCTTCTTCTCTTCCTCGACCTTGCAGTTGATGAACTCGACGACGTCCGGATGGTCGGCGTTGAGAATGACCATCTTGGCCGCGCGCCGCGTCTTGCCGCCGGACTTGATCACGCCGGCAAACGCGTCGAAGCCCTTCATGAAGGAGACCGGCCCGGAGGCCGTGCCGCCGCCGGCCAGAATCTCACGCGACGAGCGGATGGCCGAAAGGTTCGAGCCCGTGCCGGACCCGAACTTGAAGAGCATCCCCTCGGTCCTGGCCAGCGTCAGGATCGAGTCCATCGTGTCCTGGACTGAATTGATGAAGCAGGCCGAGCACTGCGGGGCCTTTTCGAACCCGCAGTTGAACCAGACCGGGCTGTTGAACGCGCCCTTCTGATACACCAGGAGGTGCTTCAATTCATCGGAAAACGCCTGCAGATCGTCCTCGGAGGCGAAGTACTCCTGCTCGCGCGCCCAGCGCGTGATGGTGTCCACCACGCGACCGATGAGCTGCTTGACGGATCGCTCGCGCTGCGGCGTGCCGATCGTCCCGCGGAAGTACTTCGACACGACGATGTTGGTCGCCTGCTGCGACCAGAAGCGGGGGAACTCCACGTCGCGCTGCTCGAACACCACTTCGCCGCGCTCGTTGGCGATGACCGCCGAGCGGAGATCCCACTCGACTTCATCAAAGGGATCGACACCGTCGCGCGTGAACCACCGTTCGAACTCGAGGCCGGCCACCTCGCGTCCGGGGCCGAAGGTTCGCGTTGTCGCCTGGGTCGCCTGCGACTCGACGTGCTGTCCCTGCTGCATTCCCGCCTCCCGATCTGCCCCGCTACTCACAACATCCATCTGTACACGCCACTGCGAACCCCGGGTTCCGAAAAACCCTCATGTCTGCAAGGACGCCGCGACCGGTCGAAACGCTGGGAGAGTCTCGCCGCTCAGTGTCGCGTTGTCAGGCGAACGAATATGCGCCTCGTTTACTTGGTTGTCAAGACGAAAACCACTCTATATTGTGGCTCCCTGAGATCGGATCGACAAGATATGGAGTTTGCCTTCACCTGCCGATAGTTCTTGCAGGTGCCCTACTTGTGACGGCCTGATAAAGTGATTTCGGTGGACCCCTCCCCGGCTGCCGTACCGCTTCAGCCGTCCACGCCCGTGCTCGCCGTTGCCCGCACCTGGCGCCTCCCGTCGTGGTTTGCCGTGCTGCAGGCGTTCGCCGTCTCCGGCATTCCCACGCAGATCGTGGTGTTCCTCACGCTGTTTCTCGTCTTCGGACTCGAGCCGTTCGAGAACCCGAACAGCCTGAACATCTCGTTCGAGTTCATCGCGACGCTGCTGCTCGCCGACACCGCGCTCATCGCGATTCTGATCCGCGTGTTTCTGATCCTCGCCGGCGAGGATTCGAAGGACGTGTTTCTCGGCCGCCGGCGGCCGCTGAAGGAAATCATCGGCGGCGTGTTGCTCGTGCCGGTCGTCTTCGCCGCTGTGACGGGGATCGTGCTGCTCTTCCGGGTGCTCGCGCCGTGGATGCACACCGTGCAGGAAAACCCGCTGGCGCAGTTCATGAAAACGCCGTTCGACGCGGCCATCTTCCTGGTCGTCGTGGTCCTCGCCGGGGGCGTCCGGGAGGAGCTCCAGCGGGGCTTCATCCTGCACCGATCGGCCCAGATTCGCTTCGAAATCCCCCTGTTGGGGCGCAAATTGGCCATCGGCGGGGTCCGCCAGGGCCTCGTGATGTTCAGCCTGACGTTCGGCTTGCTGCACCTCGACCAGGGCCTGGACGTCGCCGCCGCGCTGGCCCTTCTGGGCGCCTTCTGGGGCCTCCTCTACCTGCGCCGGCGCTCGGTCGTCATGTCCATGACGAACCACGCGTGCTTCAATGCGGTGCAGGTGGCGCAAGTGATCATCGCGCGATCGTTCGGAGTGTAGAGGTTGGCCGATCGCCGATCGACGATTGCGGCTGTCCTGATCTTCCTGCTGTCGCTCCCGCTCGTCACGACACGCATCTACGCATCAGACGAGGTGCAGTTCTTCGCCTGGATCCGATCCTGGGCGTTCGACCGCGACGTCGACTTCGAGAACGAATACCGCTACTTCCAGGCCGGTGACGCCGGCCGCTACAAAGGCTTTTCGGACACGCTGCTCGGCCTCGTCAACGAGAACAACCGCCGTGTGAACTTCGCGCCCGTCGGGTGCGCCATCCTGTGGTCGCCGTTCTACGCCGCGGGTCATGTCGTCGCGCGCGTGACCGGCGCGCCCGCCGACGGCTTCAGCCAGCCGTACGTGTCGGCCGTGGCGTACGCGTCCGCGTTCTATGGGTTTCTCGCGGTGCTGCTCTCCGTCGACATCGCGCGGCGCGTCGTGGGCCGCGGCGCGCTCGCCGCGGCGATCGTCGCGATCGGCACGCCGCTTGTGTACTACATCTACATCTCGCCGCCGTTCTCGCACGCGACGTCCGCGTTCGCGGTGTCTCTTTTCGTCTGGACGTGGCTGCGCGTGCGCGAAGCGTGGAGTCCCCGGGCGATGGTGGCGATCGGCGCCACCGGCGCGCTGATGGCCATGGTTCGGGAACAGGACGTGTTCTTCGTGATTGGCCCCGCGCTTGATTACCTGCGCGCCCTGGTCATTACAGCACGTGCCGAGCCGGGAGGGGCGCGAACGCGGCTCGCCGGCGGAGGCCTCGTCCTCGCGGCGATCGGCGTGGCGGTATTCGTCCTCGTCTACTCGCCGCAGCTCCTCGCGTATCAGGCCCTGAACGGCCATCCGAGTCAGACGACGCTGGTATTCCGCAAGCTGACCTGGACATCGCCGCACGCGCTCGAGGTGCTGTTTTCGCCTGAACACGGCCTGTTTGCCTGGACGCCCCTCGCAGCCATCGCCATCGCGGGGCTGGTGTGGCTGGCGGTCGGCCGCCTCCGCCAAAGCTCCGGCGAGCCAGGTACGCACGCGGATGCGCGCTGGATCGGCATCTGTGCGCTCGTCATGGTGGCCGGACAGATCTACATCTCAGGCGTGGTGGAGTCGTGGACGGTGGCCGGGTCGTTTGGCCAGCGCCGGTTCGTCGCGCTCACGCCGCTGCTCACGCTCGGGCTCGCGGCGCTTCTGGTCGAACTTCGCCATCGAAGCACCGCCTGGCGGGCGGCCGCCGGCGCCGTGCTCGTCGTCTGCATCTGGTGGAACGTCGGCCTCATCGCGCAGTTCGGGCTGCATCGCATGGATCGCCAGAGCCTCAGCCTCGGCCACAATGCCCGGCAGACCTTCATCGAGCTGCCGCTCGAGGCGCCGGCGATCGTCTATCGGTACCTCACCGACCGCGAGTCGTTCTACCGCCTCCAGAGGCAATAAGCGCGGGATATGATTCCCGGGCGCGTGACCGTCCTGTGCTTCGCTGACACGCGTTTTCCGATCGAGCGCGCCAACGGCGTGCAGACCATGGCGACCTGTCGTGCGCTCGCGGCGCGCGGCCATCACGTCACGCTCGTCACGCGGCCCGACACCGCGCCTGTCGCCCGCGATCCGTACGCGTTCTACGACGAGCCGCCCGCCCCGACCCTGCAGTTCGCGAGCGTGCCCGCGCCCGGCGGCCCTCGGACGAAGCGAGTGCGGTTTCTGCTGTCGGCGCTGGCGCGATCCCGACGGACCCCGGACGCGGTGATCTACACCCGCGACCTCGGCCTCGCGGCTCTCCTGCTGCAGGCGCCGATGCCGGGGCGGCCGCGCATCGTCTACGAAGCGCATGGCGTCTCCGCCGTCGTGGCCGAGGAAATGCCGCGACTCCTCGGTCAGGCCGGCGCGACGGCGTCACCGGCGAAGCTGCAGCGTCTGGATCGACGCGAGCGCCGGGTGTGGCGACACGCCTCCGCGATCGTCACCGTCACCCAGGCACTGGCGACGGAGCTCGAACAGCGCCACGGTGCCAGGCCGAATCTCTTCGTGGTTCCCGACGGCGCAAGGGTCGATCGACCGTCTGCCAGGCCGGCGCCCGGTCAGCCCGCAACCGCCGGATACGCCGGCCATCTCTATCCATGGAAGGGTGTGGACGTCTTTATCAAGGCGCTCGCGCGCGTCCCGGGACTCCGCGGCCTGATCGTCGGCGGGCATCCTCAGGAGGCGGATCGCCAACGCATCGAGCGCCTCGCCGACGCCAGCGGCGTCGCAAGCCGCCTGACGATCACGGGGCTCATTCCACCTGGCGAAGTCCGTCGAGCGCTGGAGCCGGCGACCATTCTCGTGCTGCCCAACACGGCGTCGGCAATTTCGGAGCGATACACGTCGCCCCTCAAGCTGTTCGAGTACCTCGCGGCGGGGCGGCCCATCGTCGCGTCGGATCTGCCGGCGTTCCGCGAGATCCTGACCGATGGCGAGACGGCGGTCCTGGTCGCGCCTGACGATGTGGAGGCGTTTGCGCGGGCGCTTCAGCGAGTGGCCTCCGATGAGGCCCTGGCCGCCAGGTTGGGCGCAGCGGCGCTCGCGCTCGCGCCCCGGTATTCCTGGGATGCCCGGGCGGCGCGCATCGAAGCCGCGTTTCAGGCGGCGGGCGCATCGTGATCTCGAAGGCGCTGATCGCGGTTGTGCGGTGCCCCGATTGCGGAGGAGCGCTGAGTGCCGCCGCAAAGCCCGCGGCGGCCTACGAGGGTACGGAGGCCGCGGCGGCCTACATGGAAACCGGGGCGGACTACGAAGGCCTGAGATGTTCCAGCTGCGGCCGCATGTTCGAGACGGCCGATGGTGTCGCCGATCTTCGGCCGAAGGACGCGTTTACCGAGCAGACCAAGTATCTGGACGAGGCGCTGCACCAGGACGCGCGCCATGAAGCAATCGCGCCGCCGCTCCTGGGATCGAAGATTCGCCACGACATGCTGCGGCGGTTTCTGCAGCCCGGTCCCGGCGACCGCGCGCTGGATCTGGGCTGCGGGAGCGGACGAACGCTCTCGTGGACGGCCGGGTCCGGCGCGGCGCTTACCGGCGCCGACATCGCGCCGTACTTCGCGCCGGAGGCGCGCGACCGCTTCGATCTCGTGCTGGCGGATCTCCGCCGGCTGCCGTTCCGGGAGCGCGTGTTCAACAAGGCGTGGTCGCTCGACGTGCTGGAGCACCTCTCGAGACCTGCGCTCATGGGCATGCTGGCGGAAGCGAACCGCGTGCTGGCAGACGACGGCGCCTTGTTCGTGTATTCGCATGTCCGTACGAACGGCTGGCCGGCCGTCGGCGTGCGGGCGGCGAACGGGCTCGCGCACCTGTTCGAGCGCGTCGGCCTCATCGATCTCAAGCAGGAACGGCTGCGCAAGTCCGACCATGTGAATCCGCTCCGCGACCACGACGATCTCGCGGAAGTGGTGAAGCGCTGCGGATTTCGCGTCGAACGCGTCACCTACTACACGCCGGTCATGGGCGCTTTGATCGAGAACGTGCTCGTGCGAATGGCCGAGCGTTTCCTGGTCAGGCGCGCGCAGAGCGGCGGCGGGGCGTCTCCTGCCGATGCCGCGCGGCAGGCGCGCACGGCCGCGCAGGCTCGCGTGCGCCGGCGCGGCGTGACGTACGCGATCCTCCGCGCGCTGTCGGCGCTCATGCGCGTGGACGTGTGGTTGTTCGGACGGATCCCCTCAGGGCCTTTCTTCGCGCTGTTGAGAAAGATCGGGCCGCCTGCGCCCGACGCGGGGGCAACGAAGGAGCAGCCGTGACGGCGCGGCGCGCGGTCGACGCCGCGCTGGCCCTGCTGTTCGCACTGCCGCTGGCCTCGCTCTGGACCGAGCCCAGCGCGTCGCTGACGCTGAAACTGTTCGCGGCTGCCGTGCTCGTGCTGACCGCGCTGCGTCCCGGTCTGGGCCTGTGCCTGGCCGCGGCACTGCTCCCCATCTCGCCCGCGTTGCACGCGACAATGCCGGCCGCCGCGATCGAGCGGGAAGCTCAAGCGCTCGTCCTCGCGCTCCTCTCGGCGGGCTTCGCGAGGTTCGCATTCACGCCAGAGGGATCACGCAGTCGACTGGCGCTTCCGGCGCTAGCGCTCGGGCTTGTGGTCGCGGCCCGAGGGGCGATCTTCAGCGCCGCCGACCTGGCCGATCTGTCGCTCGTGCAGTCGGCCGGCGCCGTGCTGTCCCACGTGACCCGCGAGTACTTCGTCCCGCACGAGAGACTCCCGGACCTTCACCGGGCTCTCGCCTGGATCGTGTCGCTCGCGCTCGCCGTGCTGGTGGAGCGCTTCATCAGGAACGACCGATCCACGACCGAACCGGTGCTTCGCCTGGCGATCGTCGGCGCTGCCGCGGCCGCGGCGTTCACGATCTTTCGCGCGGGACAGCTGGTCGTGGCGTCCGGCGACGGCCTTGCCGGACTCGTCCGCATGATCCGCGAATATCGCTTCAATCCGTTCCTGGCCGATCTCAATGCCACCGGGTCGATGCAGCTCCTGTATCTCATTCCTGCGGCGTGGATTGCGGTCACGCGCCGCGCGCTCTGGGCCTGGAGCGCGACAACCCTGATAACAGTCGCGCTCTGGTTCACCGGATCACGCGCCGCCGTGCTCGCGGCCTTCGGCGGCGCGCTCGCCGCGTCGGTCCTGGCACGGCGGATGCCGCGCCGATGGTGGGTCGCCGTGGCCGTCGTCGCGATCGGCGCGGCCGCACTCACCGTGTGGGGCACGCGTCCGAGACGCGCCACCGTCTCCGAAGCTATGACCATTCGCTGGCACATGGCCGTCGTCGGTCTCCAGGCCGCGGCGACGGATCCGCTGCTGGGCATCGGCGTGGATCGGCTGCGCACGGCGTCCGCCCCGCTCATTCCGCCGGAGCTCGCCCGCATGTGGCGGCCCGCCGCGAACGGCGAGAACGCGCACAACAACTTCGTGCAGGTGCTGGCCGAATCCGGCGTGCTGGGACTCGCGGCATTTCTCTGGCTGCTCGCCGCGTCCGTCGGCGCCCCATCGCGCTGGCGGACGGACGCCTCCTCCGATGTGATCCGGCCGGGCATCGTGGGCGGACTGGCGGCCTTCCTGCTCACATCGCTGGCCGGCCATCCGCTTCTGATCGAAGCCGTTCGGCTCTGCTTCTTCTTCTGGCTCGGCTGCATGGCCGCCGGAACCTCACTCGAGGTGCCGCCGCGAGGCGGCCGGTGGCCCGCGCGCGTGATGGCCGCGTTGGCGCTGCTCCTCGCTGTCGTCGTGGTGCCGCGGATCGCCACGGCCCGCCGTGACGCCAATGCCGTGGGCGCCACGGCTGGAGCCGCCCCGCTCGCCGGCAGGGTCGACGGCGTGCCCTACCAGCCCGCCGGGCGCGATTCGGCCTGGGTGATCGCGCCGGAGACGACGACCGTTGAGTGGACCCTGCGCGCGGATTTCGGCAGCCCCAGACCGTGTCGCGTCGAGATCGAGGTGGATCGGCGGCTCGGGGCGGTCCTCGATCTGGATGACATCGTCTGGCGGCCGGTGCGGTTGGTGCTGGCGCCGCCCGCGCGACCACGGCCCTCGCGCCGCCTCGACGTGCGGGTCCAGACGGACGGCTGCCTGCTGCTCGCCGGACCGATGCGCCTGCGGTAGCCCGGACGCGTGCGGCCGGGGTTGCTATGCTGAGCCAGCCAAGTGCGTCCCCTTCGAATCCTGTACGTGGCCATCGACCAGACCGTGCCCGGCACGCTTGGCGGATCCGTACACGTGCAAGCCGTGGCCGAGGGCCTCGCGCGGCTCGGGCACGAGGTGCACGTCGCGGCGCGGCCGGGGGGCCCATGGCCCAATGGCCAGGTGACCTGGCATGACGTGTCCGCGCCGTTCGGCCGGCCCGGCCTCCGCTGGACGCGGCGGCCGGCCGTCGCCCGTCTGGCCCGCAGGCTTGCGCCCGACGTCGTCATGGAGCGCTACTACAACTTCGGCGGCGAAGGCATCGATGCGGCGCGCGCGCTCGGCGTCCCGGCCGTGCTGGAAGTGAACGCCCCGATTGTCGACTACCCCGGATCGCCCAAGGCGCGTCTCGATCGCGCGCTCCTTATTCAGCCGATGCAACGCTGGCGCGATCGCATCGCGCGGCTGACGGATCTTTTTGTCACGCCGTCGTCGGCCATCCTGCCCGCATGGATCGACCCGGCCCGGGTTCTGCGGGTCGAATGGGGCGCCGACACGGAGAAGTTCGTGCCGGGCGCGGAGGGCCCCGCGCCGGTTGAACGCGATTCGAGTCGCATCACCTGCGTCTTCGCGGGCGCCTTTCGGACGTGGCATGGCGCGGAATCGCTGGCGGGCGCGCTCAGGCGTCTTCATGCGGCCGGCGACCATCGATTCGGCGGGCTGTTTGTCGGCGACGGACCCGAGCGGCCCGCCGTCGAGCAGCAGGCCGCCGGAGTGCCCGGCGTCGTCTTTACTGGCGCCTTGCCGCACACCGCGCTTCCGGCCACGCTCGCGCGCGCGGACATCGGCGTCGCGCCGTTCGATCCCGGGCGTCACGCCGCGCTGAAGCTCGGCTTCTACTGGTCGCCGCTCAAGGTTTTCGAGTACATGGCGGCGGGCCTGCCGGTGGTCGCGCCCGCGCTGCCCCGCCTCCAGCAGCTCATCGAACACGGCCGCGAAGGGTGGCTGTACGATCCGGCCGATCCGGCCGGCCTCGACCGCGCGCTTGCCGCGCTGGCTGACGCGGGCCTGAGGCGGACGCTGGGCGTTGCGGCGCGCGAGCGCGCCGTGCGCGACTTCAGCTGGGCGGCGCACTGCCGTGCGCTCGACACGCGCCTGCGCGCGCTGGTGAAGGCATGAGCGCGTTGCGCATCCTCATCGCGACCGACTCGTTTCCGCCGATCTGTGGCGGGTCGGGCTGGAGCACCTGGGAGCTCTCGCGCGGCCTCACGGCTCGCGGCCACGACGTCAGCATCGTCAAGGTGGACGCGATGTCGCGCGTGACCGGCGTCTTCGAGGGCCAGTTCGAAGGCCTGCGCGTCACCAACTTCGCCAGGAATGTGATGGACGTTCCGGTGGTGCGCAACATCGTGAAAAACGAGGGCGTCTGGAGCTCGCTCACGACGTACCTCACCGACCGGATCCGACGGGACGACGTGGACATCGTTCATGCGCAGCATGTGATGACGACGGTGCCGGCGATCCAGGCGGGCGAGGCGACCGGCACGCCGGTCGTGGCCACCGTCCGCGACTACTGGCCGGTGTGCTACTGGTCGGACCTCATTTACGATCCGGCCGCGCGCGATCTCTGCCCGTCCTGCACGGTGGCCAACATGCGGCGGTGCGTGCGTCCGCGAGCGCGCGGGGTGCCGCTCGCGGGCTGGTCGGTGATTCCGTACATGCGCGCCAATCTCCGGCGGAAGCGGCGGACGCTGGCCAAGGCCGGCGCGGTGATCGCCGTGAGCCATGCCATCGGCCTGGACTTGCGGCAGCGCGCGCCGGAGCTGGCGTCGACGCCGCTGTACACGATCCCCAATCCCGTGGACATGGCGCGGCTGGATGCGGTGCGGGATGCGGCGCCCCGGCTGCTGGCGGGACCGTACGTCTTCTATGCCGGCAAGCTCGCCGTCAACAAAGGCGTGCATTACCTCATTCAGGCGATGCTGGATTCCGGCGTGCGCTGGCCGCTCGTCGTCGCCGGCGACGGGCCGCTGCGCGGATCGCTCGCGGCGGACGGCGCGGCGCGCGGCCTCGAGGTGCGCGAGCTGGGCTGGATCAGCCGCGAAGACACCTGGGCGTGGATGCGGCACGCGACGATGCTCGCCTTTCCGTCGTATGGCCCCGAGTCGCTGAGCCGCGTGCTGATCGAAGCGTCGGCGCTCGGCGTGCCGATTGCGGCGATGGACACCGGCGGCACGCGCGACATCATCAAGCCGGGCGAAACCGGACTGCTGTCCACCGACCCCGAGGGGCTGGCCCGCGATCTGGCGCGGCTGGCGGCAGACGAGCGGCTGCGGGCCGCGCTTGGCGCCGCGGCGCGCGCCGATGCTCGCGCGAGGTTTTCGACGGATTCAGTCGTCGCGCGGGTCGAGCAGGTGTACCGATCGCTGCTCCTGCCCGAGGCAGCCTGATGGCGGCAGCGACGCCGCTACGGGTGGCCGTTGTCGCCCGCGCCGTGATGCCGCTGCACGGGGTGGGCGGGCTCGAACGATCGGTGCGCGATCTCGTCCGGCATCTCGCGCGACGGGGCGTGCGCGTGACGCTGATCACGCCACCGCCGACCGTCGAGGCGGCCATCACGCCCGCCGACTTTCTCCATCCGCTGATCGAGCTCGTGCACGTGCCGTACGTCACCTTTCCGCTGGCGAACCGGAAAGGCACGACGATCCTCGATCGGAGCACCGCGTATCTGTTATTTGGTTTGAGGGCCGGCCGCGCCGCGCTGGATCTGGTGAAGCGCGGCGAAGTGAACGTCGTGCACGGCTTCGGCGCCGCCGTGCTCGGCTACGCGCTGGCTCGATCGAGCGGCGCGGCGCCGCTCGTCTTCAATCCGCAGGGCCTCGAGGAGTTCGGCGCGACCGCGCCGTCGCAGGCGCTGCTCAAGCGCATCGGCTACGCGCCGCTGCGGAGCGCGGTCCGCACGATCGCGCGGGCCGCCGATTGCGTCCTGGCCACCGACGCGGCGCTGGAACCGATGGTGATCCGGCACCTGCACCCGGCGCCCGATCGCGTTCGTGTCGTGCCGAACGGCATCGACATGGACGAGACGATCGCCATGGCGTCGCCCATCGACGGCGCGGCGACGCGCCGGCAGCACGGGATCGACCCGGGCGAGTTCCTGTTCCTGTCGGTCGGCCGCCTCGAAGCCAACAAGGGCCTCGACGTGCTGGCGCAGGCGCTGGCGCTGGCGTCGGCCCCTGGACGCTCGCTGACATCCACAACCTGGCGCTGGGCGATCGTGGGCGCGGGGCCGTTCCGGCGCGTGCTCGAGCGTCGCATCAGGAAACACGGCCTGACCGATCGCGTGCTCTTCGCGGGACGCGCGCCCGAGCGCGATCTCCATGGGTGGTACGAAGCCGCGGACCTGTTCGTCCATCCGACCCGCTATGAAGGCAGCTCGCTCGTGACGCTCGAGGCAATGGCGCACCGGAGGCCGGTCATCGCGACCAGAGCCGGCGGGCTGCCCGACAAGGTCAAGCCCGGTGTGACCGGCTGGCTCGTGCCGCCGGGCGACGCGGACGCGCTGGCCGCCGCCATCGACGAGGCCGTGCCACGACGGGAGTCGCTCGTCACGATGGGCGAGGCCGGCGCGGATCTCGTCCGCCGCGAGTTCGCGTGGCCGGCGATCGCCAATCGGCAGATCGAAATCTACGAAGAGCTACTGCGAAAAGGGGCCGGGGCTCGTTTTACGTAACACGTAAAACGAGCCCCGGCCCCTTTCTGTAGAATTCGCGTGCCGATGCCGCCCCGACAACGGCTCGTCCTTCTGGCCATCCTCGGCCTTGGCGCGACGCTGCGTCTCTGGACGATTGGCGAGGGACTGCCCTACCTGCCCAGCGTGGACGAGCCCGTCATCTTCAATCGCGTCGCGGAGATGATGAAGACGGGCGATCTGCACCCCCATCTTTTCGACTACGGCGGGCTGATCTTCTATTTCCATCTCGCGATTGCGTGGGTGCGCTTTGCGGTGGGCAGCCTCACCGGTTCGATGCCGCCGCTCGCGCAGGTCGCCGCCAGCGATTTCTATCTGTGGGGGCGGATCGCCACGGCGCTCGTCGGCACGGCCGTCATTTACGTGGTCTTTCGCGCGGCCTCGCGCTGGGGCCTCGCGGTGGGATTCCTGGCCGCGACGGCGATTGCCGTGCACCCGATGCTCGTGCAGTCGTCGCACTTTGCGCTGACCGACACGCCGCTGGTGTTTTGTGTGGCGCTGACGCTGCTGCTGTCGTTGCGCGCGGCGGAGTCAGGAGCCTATTCCGCCTACGCGTGGGCAGGCGTCGCGGCGGGCCTGGCCACCGGCATCAAGTACCCCGGTGGGCTGGCTGGCTTGATGCCGCTGGCGGCCCTGTTTACGACGGTGCCGCCGAGGCGCTGGCTGGGCACTGCGGCGGCCTTGTTCGGCGGCGCGGCCGGGGCGTTTCTGCTCGTCGCGCCGTACACGGTGATTGATTTCCAGGGCTTTGTCGCAGGCGTCAAGAAACTGCAGGAGTACTACAACGAGCCGAGCAGCTTTTCGTTGGTGGCGGACGTCTACCGCAAGTTCATCCAGGCCTGGTTCTCCTGGCAGGGCCAACTGCCGCGTGACTACGGCTTGCCGGCCATGCTCGTGACGGTCCTGGGCCTCGTGGCCATCGCAACCGGGATTCGCTCACGGGATGGTCGCGCCCGGGCGGCCATCCTGCTGCTGTTTCCAATCGCGTATTTTGTCTTCGTCGCGAATCAGTCGCTGCTGTTTGGCCGCTACGTGATGCCGCTCCTGCCGGTCGTCGCGATTGGTCTCGCGGCTGGCATGGTGCGGATCTATGACGTCGTCGCGCGCATCGCGCCGGTTGCCGCGCCGGTCGCGCGCGCGGCTCTGCTCTTGCTGTTCGTGCTGCCGCTGCTGACGGCCGTGTCCTTCAACCGCGGCCAGGCGCCTGCAGGCACGCTGGAACAGATGACGGCGTGGATGGACCGCACCGTGCGGCCAGACGAGCTGGTGTTGATGGAACGACGCTTCATTTCCGTCTCGTTCCCGGAGCGCCGCTTCAAGCTCCGCGAAGTGACGCGGCTCATTGACGATCCGCTCGAAAAGCACCGCGCCGACGGCGCGGTCTACCTCATCTGGGTGAACTGGGATCAGGACGACGTCTTCAGGGACCCGGCCACCTTTGCGTCCCAGATTGCCGCCTACAACGCCCTGTTGCGCGACACCGAGCTCGTGCAGGAGTTCACCGGCAACCCGGCTGTGCGGATTCTGCGCATGAAATAAGGGGTCGTACCTCGATCTGTGGAAAACTCAAGGGGACTTCGATCAGCTATGTCCCCTGAGTTTTCCACAGATCGAGGTACGACCCCTTAAAACGCGTGCCCGAGCGAGAAGTGCCACTCCCAGCGTGATTCCGGGCCGTTATTGAATACGAGCAGGCTGGTCTTGCGGCCGACGTCGAGACGGAGCGGGCCGACGGGCGAATCCCAGCGGCCGCCGAGGCCGACCGAGCCACGCACCCGGCCGAAGTCGAGGTCGCTCGCGAACTGAAAGACGTTGCCGCCGTCGGCGAACGCGACGCCGACCAGCGGCCGGCCGAACAGGTTGCCCAGACCGATGCGCAGCTCGGCGTTCATCACGACCATGCCGTTGCCGCCGTTCGAGAGGCCGTCCTCGTTGAGAACCTCGGGCACGCCCAGACGATCGACCACGAACCCGCGCACCGTGGTGCTGCCGCCGGCGTAGAAGCGCTGGCTCGCCGGCAGGTCGGCGACAGTTTCCACGACGGGCTGGCCGTCGGGCCCCAGGATCGGGTTGCCGTCCTCGTCCACCTGCTCCACTTCCCGTTCGAAGCCGTGGGCGAGACCAAGCTGCATGCGCATGGCCAGCACCACCCGCCGGTTGGACGTGAGCGACCGGAAGTACACCCCCTGCATGAACGTCTTGATGTACCCGATTTCGGATCCGAGCGGCCGCAGCGCGAAGTCGGCCGTCCCGGTGATCAAACTGCCGCCGGTCGGCGCGATGGGGTCGTTGCGGCGATCGAACGCAAAACCGCCGGAGACGATCGACAGGCGGACCTGCGGAAAGAGCCGGTCGATGTCGCGCTGATCCTCTTCGTCGAACCGCTCGTCGAACAGCTCGTTGAACTCCAGCGCGTACCGGGCGGACACGCCCAGGCCGGGCCGGAGCCGCCGGACCAGGTCCGTGCTGAGCGTCTGCTTGACGAAGCTGAACGTCTCGCGGACGCCCTGCTCCGACGATGCGCCCGCGAGGATGTCCGTGCGTGACCGGAACGCGTACCGCTCCTGGTACGTGCCCGATACCTTGTATTCGCTGAATCCAAAGCCTTTGCCGTCCCTGGTCGGATCGCCGGGCGCGTTGGTCGGCTGGAGGCTGAGCCGGCCGAAGAAGCTGAGCGACCGATTCATGCCGCCGAGATTGCGCCGGGTGACCTCCATGAAGCCCCGCGGCGAGAACTCCAGGCGATCGTCCTCGCCCGTCTCGGTGGTGCGCGTCCGCTTCGCCATTTCCACGCCGCCGCCGCTGCCAACCGTCGTGGACGGGGCCTCGACGACGGAGATCGTGATGTTCTGCACGGTCTCCTGCGTGCGGGGATCGGGCGTGACCTGGACATTGCGGAAGCTGCCCCGGTCGTGGATCTGGCGCTGGCTGGCGAGACGCCTCGCTTCGCTGTACGGCTCGCCCTGGCGCAGGTCGATGTCGCGCAGGATCGCTTCCGGGCGGATGTTCCGGTTGCCGATCACCTCGATGGAGCCGACGAGCACCCTGGGCCCCTCGCGCGCGGTCACCGCCAGCGTCACCTCGGTCTGCGCCTCGTTGAGGGACGGCTCGATGCCGACCACCGCCGACGCGTGCCCGCTCTGCTCGTAGTAATTGGAGAGTCGCGTGTAGTCGGCGAACCGGGTGACCGCGCTGTAGGGCGCGCCAGCCGCCGACTGCATCTCGGCGCGCAGCATCGCCGCGGTGATGCTCGGCGAGGGCCCGAGATCGAACGTGATCTCCCGAATCGTGGCGCGGACACCGTCGACGAAATTGGGACGGACGATGACGCGGCCGACCGCGCCGCCGCGGGCGGGCTCGTCCGCCTCCCGGAACTCCGGCAGGAACGTGGCCTGGTGAAAGCCGTTCCCCCAGTACTCGCGCGCTCGAATGCGGAGCATCGCCGCAATCGCGCGGTCCTGGCTGAACCAGTCGCCCGGCTTCAGTCCAGGCTCCGCTTCGAACGTCGCCGCGGACACGTGATGACCGGCCGGCACCTCCACGCTCTCGATTCGAAAGCGGCGGCCCCGCGCGATCTCGAAGATCACCACGAGCTCGTTCGGCCCGACCGGCTCCTGCCGGTAGCTCGCGGCGGCCCGCCAGTACCCGTCGCGCTTCAGCCCGTCCACGATGGCCCGCACGGCGTCTTCCAGCAGGTCCTGCTCGACCGAATTCTCCTGCGTGATGGGAATGAAGTCCTCGACGTTGCCCGATGGCAGGTGACTCTGGCTGGGCCGGTACTCGATCCGGACCCGCGGACCAGCATCGACGTGAAGCGTCAGGTTGACCCGCCCCTCGTCACCGTTGGGGAACTCGTATCGCGCGATCGCGACGGCCTTGTAGTACCGATCCCCACGCAAGTCCGCCCTGACGCCTGCGAGCCGCCTCGCAATCTCGCGCTCGCGAAACGGGCCGTTGACCACCGCACCGGCCCGGTCGAGGATCCGCTCGCGGCTGATCGGCGACGTGCCGGTCACATTGATCGCCGCGATTACCGTGCGCGGTCCGGCCTGGACGTCCACCACGAGTCGGGTCCGCTCGGGCGTCCCGACGCGGACGGTCGTCGCCGTCGCCGTGGCGCGTCGAAATCCCTCGCCGACCAGGACGCGCTTGACCGTTTCCGGCACGCCGGCGACGCGATCGGCGGACGGCAGCCCGCCGTAGAGGTTGTTGATTTCCTGTTCGAGCTCCGCCCGCGGCAGGCCGAGGTCGCCCGTGAACTCCAGCTCTTCGATCGTGACACGGCCCTGCTGAGCCACGACCGTTGTGGCGAGGCAGGCCACGAGGCCGGCGGTCGTGATCAGCCGAACGAGAGGCGCGGGCATCAGAAGACGCGGCGGACGCGGAACTCGACCGAGAACGATTTGTCCTCGTTGCGCGTGAGCACCCAGGTCAACCGCTCGCTCTGATCGTATTCGACGCGGATGACTTCTTCGGCACCCTGAATCGTCCGGGCGTACATCACCCACAACTGGCGAGACACCGCCTTGGTGAGAATCAGCCGGCCGTCCGGGCTCATCTGCTGCAGGGACATCTCCCGGCCCAGCACCGGCGTCAGCTGCATGTCCACGATGGGATTCGCGACCGCGCTGGTCACGCGCGACGAGAGCGCCGTCGTGAGGAGCGTGGCCGCCGCTGACCTGAGCGCCATCGTCGTCAGGTCCTGCCGGGATCGGAGGCTCGTGACGTCCGCGTCGAAGTCCGGCGATTCGCCGAGCAGGAGCGAGATGATCTGTTCAGGCGGCAGCCAGGGGTCCGATTGGAATGTCGGGGTGAAATTGGTCGAGTTCCCCACCAGGCGCAGGTCCACGCTGAAGGTCTGGCTCTGGCCGGTGCCCTGGTCATGGGCCCGCACGCGCGTATTGGCTTCGATGCTGACGAACGGGTCGAACTTGGTCGGGTTCGAAAAATCGATGCGCGAGCCGCTGCGGATGACGTACCGATTCCCGAAGAGCTTGGCCTCGCCGCTCTCGATGTCCAGCCAGCCGGTGATGCTGGGCCGGTCGTATGTCCCCCGGAGATGGACGCTGGCGCTGCCTTCGACCCTGAGGAGCTGATTCTCGAGAAACGGCATGACCGGCGCGTGGATGTCGATGTCGTAGACGAGCGAGACGCCCGACGGCTTTGCGGGTGGCGAGGGTGGAAGAAGCTCGGCGTTCGACCCGCCGGCCGCCATGATCAGCAGGTCGGTGATCGTTTCGCCCGGCGCGCGATACATGGCGGTCAACACGTCCACATCGCCGGAGAGAACGGGCCGGGAGGCGGGACCGGTCAGCGCCAGCCGGGCGTCAACGGTCGACGACAGCCCGCGCGGCACGCGCAGGTGGATCGATCGCCCCGTGGCGGTGAGATCGTATCGTTCGATCTCGTAGTCGTTGCTGAGCGTGATGCCACCCGCCAGGGTGATCGGACCCTCGCCAATCACGCCGGTCATGCCTTCGAGCGCCACACGATTCGCCGTGACGCGAATCGTGCCGTTCAGCTCGCGGAACCCGTGCGCGAAGGCGTGCGGCTTGAGCTGGCCGTCGGAAATCTGGGCCGCGCCCGAGAGCTCGGGCTTGTCGAACGAGCCTTTGAGCGAGGCCGAGAGCCCGGCCTTGCCGAACGCGGTGAGGTCCGAAAAGAAGAGCTGCAGGATGGCCAGGTTGGCCTCACCGTTCGCATTCAGGTCGATGGTCCTCTTGCCGGCATCCACATGACCGGTCAACTTGAGCTCAGTGTTCTCGCCCTGCAGCTCGAACCGGACGACCTTGATCACGTCGTCCTCGTACACGAACTCAATCGGCTGCTCGTTGGAGAGCGGGTAGCCGGACAGCCGGAGCGTCGTCTTCGGATCGATCCGGGCCGTTATCACCACGTCCGAACGGTGCGCGAGCGGACCCGTGATGTTGACGGCGCCGCTGGCGATCGCCTGGGCAAAATCGGACATCCGCGCCGGTGCGACCAGGCGGATGTACGGATCGAGCGAGGTGTCCGCGAACCGCAGGAACAGGCGCGCGTCGAGATGCTCGTTGAGCGCGATGCTGCCCGCGCCGAACGCCTGCAAGCGGCTCGAGGCGACATCGAAGCGCTCGAACGTCAGCACCTCGTTGCGCAGCACCAGGCGCGCCTGCACCTGGCCCACGCCTTCGCCGCCGGCATAGAGATCGGCGACGCTGGCGTCGATGGTGTACGTCGGCCGCTCGAACTCCCCTTCGCCGTGCACCTTCTGCAGGTTGAGCATGCCGGTGAGCGGCGCCAGATCGAACTTCAGCGTCTCGAGCGACTCGAGCGGGATGCGCCCGTCTGCCGGCGTCGTCGCGTCGAAGATGTAGGTCCCGGCGTGCCAGTCGAGAAACGCCTCGCTCTCGATGCGGCCCTGCCCCTTCGCCAGCACGATGCTGCGCACGCGCAGTCCCGGCCCCTCGAACAGCAGGTGGCCGGTCATGTAATCAAATGACTCGCCCCACGCGACGGCTTTGTCGATGCGCAGGGGCCCCTCACCCCGGGGCTCGCGATACGGCCCCTTCAGGGTGAAGTCGGCGGACGTGACCACGCCATCGGCCGGCCAGGAGTCCAACAGAAATGCATGACGGAAGTCAGTCAGCGGCCAGTTCGCGGCCTTGACGGTCGCGTTCATCTCCTCGCCGCCGCGGAACCCGAGGGCGTATCGCCCGGTCGTCCGGATCGTCGCGCCGTCCGCGTTCGTGATGACGCCGTCCGTGATCGTCATGAACCCGCGCTCCATGACGATCGAGCCGGTCGCGCGGCCCCACATCACGTCCCAGGCGCCCATGCCCTCGCTGGCAAACGTGCCCGCGATCTTCGGCGCGCGGAAGGACTCGGTCAGCGTGCCGTCGAACGTGCCGCGGCCGCTCACCGGAATCGCGCCGGGCGGCGTCGCACTGAACTGACTCATGATCGCCACGAACAGGCGGTCGCTCTCCTGCCAGTCGTGGCTCGTGACGTGAAAGTTCATGTCGGCGGGACCGCCGAGCGCACGCCCGCTGAACACGGTGTACGTGGCCGGCGTCGCCGCCCAGCCTTTCTGGAACAGCAGCGACCCCGCGTCGAACTGGAACGTGACGTCGCCCGCCAGCGGGATGCGGCCCATCGGTTCATCGGCGGCGGTCTGGCTCGAGAGCGGCGGCGGCGCTGACTCGAGCAATGTGGCCCCGGCCACGCTCGTGCCTTGCGGCGGCGTCATCACGGCCGTTCCGCCACCGGTCACCGCGGAGCTGAAGCGCCCGTTCGGCCACGTCATCGCCAGGTTGCCGCGCACCCGTCCGTCCGGCTGCAGGGCGTTCCAGTTCAGTCGCTGCGTGAGCGAATGCAGGTTCACGCCCTCGTACTCCGCCGTCAGGCTCGCCGTCGAAGGCGTCGTGCCCTTGTCCAGACCGTAGAAGAACCGCAGATTGCCGCCCTCGAAGTTCGAGTCGGCATGTGTCACGGCAAACCGTCCCGGCTTCCACTCGAGCGCGCCGTGCAGATCCGGAAAGCGCCACTGATTGAAGCCGAGCTCCTCGCTCGTGAAGTTGCCCGACAAGTTGTAGTAGCCGCCCTTGGCGAGCTGAAAGACGCCCTTGAAGCGTCCTTCCCCATTGAGCTTCCAATTCTCGTTGGCGAAGAAGAGCTCGCGCATGCGCGGGAAATCCACCGTCGAGTCGATGTTGTACTGCTGATTCGGCCACAGATCGCCGAAGCCGACCGAGCCGTTGATGTGCGACACGGCGCCGTCGGTGATGAGATCGATGTGCCGGAGCTGCACCCGCGGTCCGTCCAGAGCGAACGTCGTCTTCATCGACGCCTGCATCGGCAGGAAGTTCTGGATCCTGACCATGCCGTCCTTGAACTGCGCGGTGCCCAGGTAGCTGTTGAGGTTCGCCGCCCGAACCAGCGAGAAGTTCAGGTTCGGCGCTTCGACCGTCCACGGCGTGACCTGATCGATGTACGTGAAGCGTCCGTCCAGCGCGTGCACGAACGGCACCGTCGTGCGGAACCAGCGTGGACCGGACGTCCGCTTTGTCCTCGGCGTGAGCTTCGGCAGGTTGTGCGCGCCTCCGGCAAAGGTCTCGACGACCATTTCCCAGCCGCGCAGCTCGACCTCGACGATGAGCTCCTTGCGGAAGAGCGTGTGCCACGGTACATCGATCCGAATCCGCTTCGCGACAAAGAACGGCTTGGCGTCCGGCGTCCGGCCCTCGATGCGCACGTCCTCGAGCGTGAACTTGCCGGGCCATGCGTACGCACGGATGCGGCCGATGTGCATCGGCCGCTCGAGGTACTTGCTGGCCTCGCGCTCGGCGGCGGCCCTGACGCCGGGAATCCGTCCGATGTCGATCGAGAACACCGAGATCAGCGTCGCCGCGACGACGCCCGCCAGCACCAGCGACAGACGCCGGCTCCACCGCAGCGCAAAGCGCCGCTTCCGGCCGCGGGGCCGGACCGGAGCCTGGGGCTCCGGCACGTCGGTGGTGACGGAAGTGACGTCAGTCACGGCTTCAGCAAGTGCCTCATTCCACTATGACGAGCAGGCGTCCGGATTCGACGGACATGCCCTCGGTGACGCTGACCTCGCGGACGCGGCCCCCCTTGGGCGAGGTCAGCTCGTTTTCCATCTTCATGGCCTCGACGACGACGAGGCCCTGGCGGGCGGCGACCTCGTCTCCGGCCTTGACCAGCACGCGCACGATCCGGCCCGGCATCGGCGCGGTGATCCGCTGCTCGCCGTCGAGGGGGGCGTGGCCGCCTCCGCCGCGGCGGAACCGGCGGCCATCGACGATAGCCGCAACCGTAACGTGGGGGAACTGCAAGAGCCATTCCCCGGCCGCCCGTTCCGTGAGCGCCAGATCCACGGACCGCCCCCCGGATTGGTGTGTCAAAAAGAGGCCAAGATCCGTCGCGCGGACGTTGACGTCCTGACACACGCCATCGAGCGTGACGCGGAACTGTCCGCCTTCGGGCCCCGCGGCCCCGACGCTCTCGATGGCGACGGTTCGCGTGCGGCCCAGGATTTCGACTTCAAACGTCATGAGTCTCTGAGGCCCTCGATCCGGGCCACCCGGCGCCAGCCGGAATGACCTCGGGGGTCGCTTTGCGACTGCGCCTCATCAAAACGCCCCCCGAGGTCTTTCCCGCCGGCGGCCGCCCGATGGGCGCGGAACCAGGCGGCCAGCGCCGCGGCCATGGCGGCCTCGTCCTGGTCGGCGGCGCTCGGCGCGCGAAAGGGCTGCCCATTCCGGCTGGCCAGCACGCCATCGAGATACGTCGTGTCGAACGCGGCATCTGCAAATGCCGGCTGCCGCACCAGCCACTGAAAGAACGGCACCGTCGTCTTGACGCCGATGACCCGGTACTCGTCGAGCGCACGCGCGAGCCGGCTGATGGCCTCTGCTCGCGTGGCGCCCCACACGGCGAGCTTCGCGATCATCGAATCGTAGAAGACGGGGATCTCGAAGCCTGGCGCGACGCCGCGGTCGTCGCGGACGCCCGGACCACCCGGCACGGACAGCGCGCGGACCAGTCCGGGCGACGGCATGAAGCCCGCGTCCGGATCTTCCGCGTAAATGCGGCATTCGATCGCGTGCCCGCGAGGCGTGAGCGCCTGCTCGGGCGGCACGTCCAGACGGGCGCCCTGCGCGATGCGCAGCTGCCACTGCACAAGATCAATGCCAGTCACGAGCTCCGTGACCGGATGCTCGACCTGCAGCCGCGTGTTCATCTCGAGGAAGTAGAAGTGGTTGTCGCGATCGACGAGACACTCGATCGTACCGGCGTTCGTGTAGCCGGCCGCGCGCGCGATCCGGGCCGCCGCGTCGGCCATCTTCAGCCGCGTCGCCGGATCGAGCGCGACTGAGGGCGATTCCTCGACGACTTTCTGATGGCGGCGCTGAATGGAACACTCGCGCTCGACGAACGGCAGCACGGTGCCGTGCTCGTCCGCGAGCAGCTGGATCTCGATGTGGCGCGGCTCGACGAGCTTGCGCTCGAGATAGATGGCCGCGTCGCCGAACGACGATTGCGCTTCCGATCGCGCGGCGCGCACGCCGGCCATCAGCGCCTCGCGCGTCGCCACCGTGCGCATGCCTTTGCCGCCGCCGCCCGCGACGGCCTTCACGAGCAACGGGAACCCGACGCGCCCGGCCTCGGCGAGGATCGCATCGTCGCTGGCGCCGGCCGGGAGCGGCGCGGCCGAACCCGGCACAACGGGCACGCCCGCCTTGACGGCGGCGTCGCGCGCGGCCGTCTTGCTGCCCATGAGCGCGATGGCTTCCGGCTTCGGGCCGACAAACGTCAGGCCGGCGTCCCGGCACGCGGCGGCGAACGCGGCGTTCTCGGCGAGGAATCCGTAGCCCGGATGGACGAGCGACGCGCCCGACCGGCGCGCCACGTCCACGAGCGCGTCGATCTTCAGGTAGCTCTGGGACGCCGGACTCGGGCCGAGATGATGCGCTTCATCGGCCAGCCGCACGTGGAGCGCGTTCCGATCGCAGTCCGAGTAGACGGCAACCGTGCCCAGCCCCAGCTCGCGGCAGGCCCGAATCACGCGGACGGCGATTTCGCCGCGATTGGCGATGAGAACCTTCGGCACCGCGGGGTAATCGTACCCCGGTACCACGGCGGGTTCCGGGGTTCCGGAGTGCCGAGGTGCCGGGGTGCTGCATCAGGTTCCGAGGTTCCGGAGTGCCGAGGTGCCGGGGTGCTGCATCAGGTTCCGAGGTTCCGCGTTCTGGGGTGCGGAACGCGGAACGCCGGAACTTCAGAACCGGATGCAGCACCTCGGAACTCCGGAACCTCGGAACCCAGGAACCAATGTGGGTCTTATCGTCCCCGGCATTCTTGCTGGAGGCGCCGGATCTGCTGCTCCACGTGCTGGATCTCCGCCTCGACGCGGCGGATCTCGTGCGCGATCTGCTCCGCGCGCTCGCGGTTGCCGGCCCGGCGGGCTTGCGCGAGCGCGGTGTGCAGGCGTCGCAGCTCCTGCTGGAGCCGCGCCAGCTCGCGCCGCAGCTGGACGATCTCCGCGCAGGCCGGGTTGTCAGGTCGCTGGCGCTCGCCGCTGAAAAACTGCCCCTGCGACGGCTCCGGGGCGCGCGGCGTGAGCGCGGCGGCAGGCACCGCGATCGACCCTGCGATGGCGACCGCACCGAGTAACGCGACTAGCTGTCTCATCTGACCCTCCACAGGCCGGCGCTGACAAGGCATATGGACCGCGACGGAGGGACAGAGGTTACATGCGGACGATGATCACATTCTTGTAGGTGGGATTTGTGAGTTGTGATGTGTGATTTGTGAACGAAGGGCTACGTTCACACTTCACAGATCACACTTCACAAATACTTGACGAACACGACTTCGTTGCGGGCTTCGTTGTGGAGGAGCTCGTCCACGCTTGCGCGGACCATGAGCAGCCCGAACCCGCCGGGCCGGATGCCCTTGTCCTCACGCGTCTGCATGTGCGCGATCGGGCCGTCGGCCGTGCGGCCGATCGCCGCGTGCGGCAGGTTCTCGATGTTGAAGCCGGGGCCCGGATCGGAGATGCGGTACAGCAGCATTCGCTTCGCGCGCAGACAGGAGATGCGCACCTTGCGGTTGGGATCCAGCTTGCCGCCCCATTCGATCGCGTTGAGCAGCAGCTCGCGGAAGGCGTACGCCACCTGCTCGCGCAGCTTGGGATCGAGGTCGGTGTCGAGCCCGGCCATGACGGTTTGAATGCGCTCGACCGCTTCGTGCGTGCAGGGGACGACGAGCTCGACCCACTCGGGCCGCGCGGAGATCACCTTGATCTTCGGCGCGTCCGGCGCCGACAGCGCGTCGCGAACCGTCTGAAGCAGCGCGGTGGCGTCGACGGGTTTGTGGACGTACTTGAATGCCTGCTGGCGGACCGCCTTGAGCAGCGTTTCGGGCGTGTCGTCCGACGTCATCACGACGGCGCGCGGGCCCTTCTTGCGCGTGCGCAGCTTCGCCAGCATGTCGAGCCCGTTCATCCGCGGCATCCAGATGTCGCAGAGCAGCAGATCGACCTTCGACTTGCGAAGCATGGCCAGCGCCGCCAGGCCGTCCTTCGCGACGGCGACGGTGTAGCCGGCGTTTTTCAGAATCCCGCGAATCAGATGCCGCGTGGTCTGGCTGTCGTCGACGACGAGGATGCGGCTCATGCGCGCCTCCGCCGGCGCGTTCGTCGTGCGGGCTTCGGCCGCTTGCGGCGGCGCGGTGTCGCCAGACCGGCGCGGAAGAAGGCGGCGTCGAGCTCGCCAAGGACCTGCCGCAGCTCCTCGAGCGCCGGCGCCGCGCCCTGCAGCTCCCCCGCGCGTCCCATCTGTTCGAGCGACGACGCCAGCGCGCGGCTCGAGCCGGCGCCGACGGCGCCCGCCGCGCCTTTCAACGTATGTGCGGCCACACGAAGCGCCTCGGCGTCCCGGGCCCGGATCGCGCGGCCCATCGCGCGGACCCGCACGGTGGCGTCCGACCGGAACAACCCCACCACTTGCCTGAGCAGGCGCCGATCGCCGCCGGCATAGGTCAGTGCCGCCGCCTCGTCGAGGAGCGGTCCGTCACCCGGCGCCGCGGCCCCTGGACCCGGGACCGTGTTGGCCGCCGCGCCTCGCGCCTGCCGGCCCAGCCGCTCGACGACGGCGATCAGGAGCGGGACGTCGATCGGCTTGGCCAGGTAGTCGTCCATGCCGGCGTCCAGACACCGGTCGCGGTCACCGGGCATGGCGTGGGCGGTAAGCGCGACGATCGGCACATGTCTGCCGGTGGTGCGCTCGGCGGCGCGGATGCTCCTCGTGGCTTCGAGACCGCCCATCTCCGGCATCTGAAGATCCATGAGCACGACGTCCCACCCGCCGGTACTGACGGCGTCGAGCGCGGCGCGACCGTTTTCCACGGCCTTGACGAGGTGACGCCGCTTCCGCAGCAGCGTCGTCACGAGCTTGCGATTCACCGCGTTGTCCTCGGCGATGAGGACACGCAGGGGCTTCCGGGGACCCGGCGTTTCCTCGACCGCGGCCGGCGGCGCCGGGCTCTGCCGCGCCAGTCCGCCGAAGATCGCCGTGAAGGCATCCAGGAGATCGGAATGCTTGACGGGCTTCGTCAGGTACGTATGCACGCCGGCCGCCCGGCTCTTTCCGCTGTCGTCGGGACGCCCCATCGAGGTCAGCATCACGACCGGGATGCCGTGCAGGCGCCGGTCCTGCTTGATGCGGCGCGCGAACATGAAGCCGTCCATGTCGGGCATCTGGGCGTCGGTGACCACGACGTCGTACGGACGACCGGCGGCGGTGGCGTCCTCGAGCTCCCGCAAGCCCGCGGCCGCATCGGCGGCAACGACCGGCTGCATCTGCCAGCTTTCCAGCATTTCGCGAAGAATGCGGAGGTTGGTCGCGTTGTCATCGACGACCAGCACGCGAAGCCCGACCAGCGCCTTCGGTTCACGTTCACGCGCCACGGGTACGGACGCTTCGGCCGACGGCCGATCGAACACCGCGGTGAAGTGGAACGTGCTGCCCACCCCGACGTTGCTCTCCACCCAGATGCGCCCGCCCATCAGCTCGACGAGCCGCTGCGAAATCGCCAGGCCGAGGCCGGTGCCGCCGAATCGCCGCGTGGTCGAGCTGTCGGCCTGCGTGAACGCCTGGAACACGTGGTCGCGCTTCTCGGCGGGAATGCCGATCCCCGTGTCGCTCACCGACACCACCAGCACCGCGCGCTCGTCGTCCGATGCGCCTTCGTCGGGGCGGACGCGGACGACGACCTCGCCCTTGTCGGTGAATTTCACCGCATTGCCGAGAATGTTGAGCAGCACCTGGCGGAAGCGGCCCGGATCGCCGAGCAGGACCGTCGGCGTCCTCGCGTTGATATCGCACGCCAGCTCGATGCGCTTCTCCGCCGCGCGCAGGCACAGCAGCCGCGCCGCGTCGCCGACGACGTCCCGGACGTCGAACGCGGTGCGTTCGAGCTCGAGCCGCCGGGCGTCAATCTTGGAGAAGTCGAGCACGTCGTTGACCACGAGGAGGAGCGCCTCGCCCGACGCCTTGACGGTCTCGAGGTAGTCGCGCTGCCGCGGAGACAGCCGCGTGTTCAGCGCCAGCGACGCCATGCCGAGGATCGCGTTGAGCGGCGTCCGGATTTCGTGGCTCATGTTGGCGAGGAACGCGCTCTTCGTCTCGGTGGCCTCTTCGGCGCGGCGCCGGGCAATCTCGAGCTCGTGCACGAGCTGTGTGAGCCGCACCGCCTGATCTTCGAGCATCCGCTCGGTGACCTTGCGGTCGGTGATGTCGTGTGCGACGGCGTAGACCACCTGATGTTCGGGGAACGGCGCCGACGTCCACAGCAGCCAGCGGGTGGTGCCGTCTTTGTGGAAGTACCGGTTTTCGAACTGCACGATGGCGCTGCCGCGCCCGAGCCGGGAGGCCGCCTCGATTGTCGGCGCCACGTCGTCGGGATGCACGAAGTCCATGTACGGCTTCGTGAGCAGCTCGTGCTCGGTCCAGCCCAGGACGCGCTCCCAGACCGGATTCACCCGCTTGAAGTAGCCGTCGAAGCCGGCGACCGCCAGCATGTCGAGCGACAGCGTGAAAAAGCGATCGAGCTCCTCTTCGGCCCGCCGCCGCTCGATGAACATGCCGATCTCGTTGCCAACCGTGGTCAGCATCGAGAGCAGCGCGTCATCCGGCTCGAGGATCTCGGGGCTGAAGAACTCCAGGACGCTCTGGACTTCGCCCCGCAGCAGGATCGGAAACCCGAATGCCGCGTGCAGGTTCTCCCTGGTCGCGATCTGCGCGCGGGGGAAATTCGAGTCCAGCGTGACGTCGGGAATCCAGACGGGCCGGCCGGTCTGCCAGACCCGGCCCGGCAGTCCGACGCCCGGCGCGAACGTCGTCACCCGACTGATGGCGTCGAACTCGGGCAGATCCGCGCCGGGCCGGTTCCAGATGTGCGCGCATCGCAGCAGGCCGGCCTGGCGGTCGATGGTCCACAAGGCGCCGTGCAGCCAGCCGAGCGAGTCGCAGATCGCTTCGAGGATTTTGGGCGCGGCCTCGTCGATCGTACGCGCCGAGAGCAGCGCACGGGCGGCCACGTGCTCCGCGGTCAGGCGTCCGGACGGGGTCGTACCTCGATCTGTGGAAAACTCACGGGACATCGGCACGGCTGGAGTCCTCTGAGTTTTCCACAGATCGAGGTACGACCCCTTAAAGTCCGAGCGCGATGTATCCGCCGTTGATCGGAAGCACGACGTACTGCTTGCCGCCGTGCATGTAGGTCATGATCCCGTATTCGCCGCGCTCCCGCGTCGCGACCTTCCCGACCCGCCGGCCGGTCTTCTTGTCGATCGCGAACAGGTGCGGCTGGTTGTCGCTCGTGAATCCCGTCGCCATGAGGAGCGTGGGCGTCGCGAGCAGCGCGGCATGGCCGTTGCGGCCCGGATCCGGAACCTTCAGGCCCTTGAGCAACGGATGATTCCGGATGCCGTCCGGCGCCTCGCCGTTCGGGATCACCCAGAGGTGCTCGCCGGTGTTGAGGTCGATCGCGACGATCCGGCCGTACGGACCCTTCCAAATCGACAGTCCGTCGATGGCCGATGGCGCGGCGCTGCCACGGCCGGGGGCCCAGTCCACGATCGTCTTGCCGGTCGGCTGTTTGTAGTTCTTGTCCAGCTCGGCGCCAGGCACCAGCAGCCGGTTGCCGCAGCCGCTCGTGGACGTGATGAAGATGACGCCGGTCGTGGGATCCGCCGCGGGCGGGCCGGTGATGTTCACGCCGCCGACGTCGGCCGGACAGTACGGGAACCGGGTCTTGCCTTCCGCGTTACCGCGATGCACCGGCGGGTTGAACATCGGATGGAACAGCTCGCCCTGCTTCGCCACCTCGAGCGCCCGCTGCTTGAGCTCCGGCGTGTAGTCGATGAGGTGGCTTTCGTTGCGGCCCTGCAGATCGAAGGGCGCCGGCCTGGTCGGGAACGGCTGCGTCGCCGCCAGCTTCTCGCCCGGGACCTTCGACGCCGGGACGGGCCGGTCCTCGATCGGCCAGATCGGCTGTCCGGTCTCACGGTTGAACGAGTACAGGAACGCCTGCTTCGTCGCCTGGAAGACGCCGGGCACGCGGCGGCCGCCGACCGTCACGTCGATCAGCACCGGCGCCACCGGCGTGTCGTAGTTCCAGATGTCGTGCTTGACGAGCTGGTAGTGCCACTTGCGCCGGCCGGTCTGCACGTCGAGCGCGATCAGGCTCGTGCTGAACAGGTTGTCGCCCGGCCGGAATCCGCCATAGAAGTCCATCGTCGCGCCGTTCGTGGGCACGTAGACGAGGCCGCGCTCGGGATCCGCAGAGAGCGGCGCCCAGGACGAGACGTCGCCGGTCCGCTTCCACGCGTCGTTCTCCCACGTGTTGTGGCCGAACTCGCCCGGCCGCGGGATGACATGGAACTTCCACTTGAACGCGCCCGTCTTCGCGTCGTACGCGAGGATGTCGCCCGGCACGTTCTCGATGCGCGACTGGTAATAGCCCTGCTCGTGCGAGTTGCCCACGATGATCACGCCGTTGACGACAATCGGCGGCGACGAGCTCGTGATGTGTCCGATGTCGATCGGCACGCCGATGTCGGGGTCGTACGGCTTGCCGTACTTCAGCCACGGCTCCCAGTCCTTGATGACGTCCTTGACGAGATCAACCGATCCCGTCGACGGAAAGCCCTTGAGCGGAATGGCGCCGCCGAAGCCCTCCAGGGGCTTGCCGGTTTCGGCGTCGAGCGCGTGCAGAAAAAACGCCGCGGTGACGACGTAGATCACGCCGCGGCCGTTGATCTCCGCGTAGGCGACGCCCTTGCCGTGGTTGTAGCGCGGCGAGTACGTCCGCCGGAACGTGTCGGGCTCCTGCCAGGCCCACAGCGTCCTGCCGGTCGCCGGGTCGAGCGCGACGACCGTACGTTTCGGACCGGCGGTCGTGATGAGCTTGCCGTTCGCGTAGATCGGCAGGTTGCGCGGCAGCGTGTCGCCGCCGAGGTCGATGGTGGAGTCGCCGCCCTTCCACTCCCAGGCGACCTTGAGCCGATCGAAGTTGGTGGCGTCGATTTGGGTGAGACGCGAGTAGCGCGTCGACGAGGCGTCGCCGTTGATGTGGTTCCACGACGCCGCGGCCGGGTCGCCGTTGCGCTGCCCGGCCACGCCGGGATCCCGGCCGGTGGCGCCGGGCACCGACCCCGCCGCCAGACCCGCAATCATCACCGCGACTGAAACCCCGGCCCAGGAATGCTGCCGCTTCGTCCCCATGGCTTGTCCTTTCGTAGACGGCCATTATGCGGGGTCGGCGGTCCCTTGGCCAGCCATGCATGAATAACCTGATTGCGCAGCGCGCGCGGACTCCTCAGGATGTGCAGGATGGCCAGCCTGGAGGACGCGAACCGCGTCAATCTTGCGACGTATTCCGACGCCGGCCTGCTGGGTTGGTACGACCGGCAGGACGGACTGCTCCCGGCCGAGCGCGCCATCCTCGAGCGGCTGCGGCCCGAGCTCGACAACAAGCGGCTGCTCGACATCGGCGTCGGCGGCGGCCGCACGACCAGGCATCTGCTCGAGATCAGCCGCGACTACACCGGCATCGACTACGCGCCGCAGTTCGTGTCGCTCGTCCGTCGCAAGTTTTCGCTCGACACCGTCTTCCACTGCGATGCGCGCGACATGCGGCGCTTTCCCGACCACGGCTTCGATTTCGTGCTGTTCTCATTCAACGGACTCGACTACGTGGACCACGAGGGCCGGCTCCAGGCGCTGGGCGAAGTGCACCGCGTGCTTGCGCCGGGCGGCGCATTTGTGTTCTCCACGCACAACCGCTCGTGGAGCGACGTCGGCAAGCTGCCCTGGCAGCGGTCACCCCGGTGGCGGTCCGGCTTCGTCAACGACTGTCTGACCGCGCTCGTGCAGAGCGGCCGCCGGCGGCGAATGAAGCGGCTCGAACAGCGCACACCGGAATACGCCATCCTCAACGACCTGGCGCACGCCTACTCTCTGCTCCACTATCACATCGCCATTCCAGACCAGGTCCGTCAGCTCGAGGCGCTCGGCTTCGGCGACACCGTGGCGTACAACATGAGTGGCGCGGCCGTTCGCGACGACACGCACGACAGCACGACCTACTTTCTGACCAGGAAAGCGACGTAGCGGTCTGATTCCGCGAGCACGACCGTGCGGCTTGTCGCCAGCAGCACGGCCAGCACGGCGTCGCCGTTGTCGTCGTACCCGAGGCGATCGACGACGAGCGCGGAGAAACCATCCTGCGCGAGGCGCTCCGGCAGGGCGCCGGTCTCCAGAACGTGGCGGGGCGCGTCGTCTCGAACGTCCGCGTCCGTCCGTGCGGGGTACCTCCACTGCAGGCTGTGCGAAACCAGGTAGGGCTTGAGGTGATCGTTGGGCCCCATGCGCACCCCTCGCCGGTAGAACACGTCCGTGCGGTTCGGGAGCTGGAAGACTCTCGACCCTGGTGGGAGCTTCCGCTCGAGGACGTCCACAAATGCCTGCAGCTGTCTGTACTCGATGCGCGCCTTCGCGACGCCCCGGTGCAGGGGCCGCACCGCCACCATCTGATCGAGGAGGCCGAGGATCGCCACCGCTGCCCACAACATCTGGCCGCGGCGCGGGCTGGTGGCCGCCCGGTCCACCCAGAACCCGATCGCCGCAAGCGAGAAAAAGATGAAGAAGGGTGTGACGCGGCTGAAGACGAGGGTCTCGGGCTCGATCAAGAGGCTGATGATGCTGCCGAGGCCGCCGACCGTGGCGACCAGGAAGGCTGCAAGCGTGAGTCCTGACGCGGCTCGCACGGTCTCGCCGTTCGGCGGCGGACCGGCCGCGGCCGGGATCAGCAGCGCCACGAGCAGCCCGAGGAAGCCCACACTGGCCACGATGCCGAGGCGGGACAGGTGGTTGACCGTCTCGTACGGAAACCCGGCGACGCCTTCGCGGCGGCTCCACTCACTGAACAGCGGCAGCCAGTGCCAGGGCAGCGGCCCGACGAGCTGTCGGATCTTCACGCCGCCGGCCTCCGCATCCGCCGCGGTCACACGAAAGTTCGGGTCGGGTTCCGGCTGCGGTGCGCGGATGCCAGGCAGGAGGCTCGCCACCGTGGCGGCGACAATCACGGCGGTGACGATCGTGCTTCTGATCGCCGCCGCGCGATTGAACCGGACGGCGCCGGCGATGGCGCCGATCACCGTGAGGAAGGCGCCGAAGTAGGCGTACTCGCGCCCGTTCAGCCCGAGCAGCACATTTCCGGCCAGCAGCACGAGCACGTCGCGCCGCGGCCACTGCTGCACCGCACCGGTGGCCAGCGCCAGAGCGGCGGTCGCCGCAAACGGCACCAGAAACGGCATCACGCTCGGCGCTTCGAGGTTCCAGTACAGCGCGTACGGGCTGAGCGCGTAGAGAATGCCCATCACGCAGGACCCGGCGATCGAGATCCCAAGCCGCCGGTAGCCCCACGCCGCAAACGGCCCACCCATCATCAGCATCAGGAGCCACGACAGATTCGCCGTGCCGCCGACTTCTCCGACCGTCAGTCCGACGGTCCGGACGATGAGCCAATCAACGGGTGCGATCCACGGCAGGAGCCGCGTCTCGGTGCCGTCGTCGACCACGCCCTTCACCTGGGCGAGATGCACCAGCGCGCTGGGGCTTTGATTCACCGGCACGCTGAAGGTCCGCTCGGGGCTGGCCAGCGCAATCCAGAGGATCGCGGCGATGACCACCGGCGGCGCCAGCCACACGAGAGCCTCGCGGGATCGCATCATGGCCGGCGCAGATCCAGGACGATGTAGCGGTGGTTCTCGACGAGCGTCACCGGCGCGCCCGGCGCGGCGCGGAGCTCGTCGGCGATCGACTGTCCCCGGTCCCAGTACCCCGCACGATCGATCAGGATCGCGCGAAAGCCGGCGCGCGTCAGCAACACCGGCCAGTCCCGACTCGGCAGCCGGCCGATCTCGGCTTGCCAATCACGCTGCCGGCCGCTCAGCGGGGGGAAGCTCCAGCGCAGGTGGCGGGAGACCAGGTACGGCAGAAAGTGATCGTACACACCCATCCGCTCGGTGCCGGGATCGTTGGGATACGGACGGAGCGGGAACTGCATGATCGCGGACCCGGCCGGGAGGCGCGCTTCGAGATCCGCGACGAATGCGTCCAGGTCGTGCCACATCACCGCCATGCCCGGCGCGCCGGATGCGAGTCCTCTCAGCGGAGCCGACTGGTCGCTGATGCCCACGACGAGCAACAGCGCGCACAGGACGACTCGCACGCGGCGCCGCGGCCGGGTGAATCGATCGACCCACGCCGCCACGGCCACCAGGACAAAGAAGGCGATGAAGGGCGCGATCCGGTTGTAGCCGCGAATCGCCGGTGAAATCAGGCTCCACAAGCTGCCGAAGCCGCCAATCGTGGCCACCAGGAGCGCGACGAGGGCGAGGCGCGCCGCCGCCGGCACCGGATCGCCGGCCGTCGCCGGCTCGCGGCGCAGAGGTACCACCAGCGTGGCCATCAGCGCGAGCCAGCCAATCGCCGCGATGGCTCCCAGACGCGAGAGGCGATTCTCGGTTTCGCCCGGGAACGCCGCCGCCGTGTCGGCGTCGACCCAGCTCTTGAACGGCGGAAACCAGTGGTGGTACACGGGCGTGAGCAAGTGGCGGATCTTCAGGCCGTAGTGCTCCGACTCCGTCGTCAGGTGCTCGATGCCGAGCGGCATGCCGTGCTGACGCCACGCGAGCTGGGTCGGCAGCAGGTTGAGCGCCGTGGCGAGCACGATGGCCCCGAGCCAGACCGCACCTGACTTGAGCAGCGGCCTCGATCGCGTGCGCGCGAAGCCGATCGCGAGGCCGGAGACCACCAGCGCCGCGCCGAAGAACGCGTTGTAGACGTAGTTGAACCCGACCAGCGCGCAGCCGACGCCCAGAATCACGCGATCCCGTCGACGCCACACGCTGTCCCGGTCGGCCGACGCCAGCAACATCGCCGCCGTCGCCGGCAGCGGGACCAGGTACGTCACCAGGCTCATGTGGCCGATGTGCCGGTAGAGCGCGAGCGGGCTCAACGCGAAGAGCACGCCGGCCGCGCCGGCGCTCACGGCCGACACGCCGAGGCGTCTCAGCCCCCAGGCGGCGGTCACCGCGCTGAGCGCCAGCATCGCGATCCACGTGATGTTGACCGCCAGGCCCACGTCGCTCGTGAACCGGCCGGCGATCCACACCAGCACCTGATCCACGTTCGTCGTCTGGCCGAAGATGAGCGGCGGGTACTCGAGCGGCAGACCCTGCGAGGGATTCCACCACCACCAGCCGTGATCGAGCGTGGTCTTGCTCTGAGAGAGGTAGAAAGACGCGTCGCCGCCCACGGCGATCGGCACGCGCGCGTCCCACGCCGGGCCGCCGAAGGTGAGCCAGACGACGAGAATCACCAGCGCGGGAGGCGCACCCCAGGTGGCGAGTCGGCCGGCCGCTGGCGGAATGGCTCGCACGTTACGTCCGCTCCGCCACCAGGAACACGATGTCGCGAAGGTTCAGATGCAGATGCCAGTCGAGCAGGTGCGCGCGCTTGAGGACGCGATAGAGCCCCTGCTGGCGCCGCTTGATGGTCAGAAGAATGTAGGCCATCGTGTCCACGCTGCGGGTCATCCCCTCATGGCCCACGTACTTGATCCGGAAGCCGAAGCGCTCGAGGAGCCGCGTCAGCGTCGCCCTGGAGAAATAGTGCAGATGCGTCGGCGGATGGATCTGCCTCCACTTCGCTCCACGCATGCGCGCCACCAGGCTTTCGATGTCGCCGGTCGTGAGCGCCAGGACGCCGCCGGGCTTGATGATGGCCGAGGCCTTCTGGATGTACAGGTCCGGTCGTGCCAGATGTTCGATCGTGTCCCAGAGGCAGACCACGTCGACGAGGCCGTCGACCCGATGGTCGAGGAAGTCACCCGTGGCGACCGGCAAGCCGAACGACTCGCGTGCCATCGCGGCCGCGTCAGCGGCGATGTCGATCCCCTCGACGCGCTGGAAGACGTCGCGCGCGACTGAGAGGAAGAAGCCGTACGCCGCGCCGATCTCGAACAGGCGCTTCGAGTCCGGCGACGGCACGAACCGCTGGAGCCGCGCCAGTCGCGCGCGAAACTGGCGCTCGATCAGGGGGCGCTCCGCGACGTAGTCGCGGTATTCCTCGCCCGCGAAGTACCGGTGTGAGTACAGCTCCGCCAGCTCGGCGTGACTGAGCTGGAGATCCGCCGAGACGAAGCCGCACTGCCGGCATCGAACCAGACCAGGAATCGTGGACGGCCCGTACGGGCCCTCGCACACCAGGCAGGCCGCAAGCGTCATCGGCGACGGCCTTCGATAACCTCATCCACGACGTACAGCGGACGTCGTTTGACTTCATCGAAGATGCTCCCGAGGTATTCGCCCAGCACGCCGAGGAACATGAGCTGCAGGCCGCCGAGCACCAGCGTCACGATGATGAGCGACGCGTAGCCGGCCGGGAACCCGCCGAACCGCACGTATTGCACCAGCAGCCACGCGGCATAGAGGGCGCCGAGCACTGAAATCGAAAACCCCGTGATCGTCGCGAACCGCAGCGGGACTTTCGAGAAGGAGATGATGCCGGCGATCGAGAAGGCAATCAGCCGGCGCAGGCGGTACTTGGTATGCCCGGCCGCCCGTTCGGCGCTGACGAACGGCACTTCGCACTGCTTGAAGCCCACCCATTGAAACAGCCCGCGCAGGAACTGGTGCTGTTCCCGGACGTTCGTCTGGAAGACGCGCACGACGCGCTGCGAAATCAGCCGGAAGTCGGCCATGCCGTCCTTGATCTCCACCGGCGAGAGCGCGTTCTGCAGCGCATAGAACAGCCGTGACGTCTGCCGCTTGAACCAGCTTGTGCCGCCGCTGTAGCGCCGGACCGTCTGCACGACGTCGAACCCCTCTTCAAAGCGCGCGAGCAGCTCCGGAATCACGGCGGGCGGATGCTGCAGGTCCGCGTCCATCATGATCAACGCGTCGCCGGCCGACTGATCGATCGCGGCGACGAGCGACATCTGATGGCCGAAGCGGCGCGACAGGTGGACGACCCGCATCCCGGCATAGCCCTCGGCGAGACGCCGCAGGATGTCGAGCGTGCCGTCGGTCGAGCGGTCCAGTACATAGATGATGTGAAACCGGTACCGATCCGCGAGGCGGCCCAGCTCCCCTACGAGGGTGCGGTGGAACTGCTCGATGCCGTCCGCTTCGTTGAAGACCGGCACGGCGATGTCAATCGTCTTGATGTTCATGCGCGGGCCATCCCATGCGCCATCGAGGCGATGGTCTCCTGCAACCCGTCGGTGAGACTGATGCGAGGCCGCCACCCGAGCGAGGTCGTGGCGCGCGACACGTCGGCCACCACATCGAGAATCTCGTTCGGGCGGACGGGTCCCGACACGTGGAGCGGTTTTCGTCGCCCGGTCAGATCTCCGACTCGCTCCGCGACATCACGCACGCTGTGCGATTCCCCGCTGCCCGCATTGTAGAGGCCACCCATCGGAGCCCGAACCGCGGCAACGATGAGCGCCGCCAGATCGCGCACGTGCAGGTAGTCGCGACGCGGTCGATCGTCGGCGACCGTGATGGCGTCGAGCAACGGGTCGAGCGCCTGCCGGATGATCGTCGGGATGAGAAACCGCGCGTCCTGACCCGGACCGTAGAGGTTGAACGGACGCACGACGGTGGCGCCGACGCCGAAGCGCGTCTGATAGTCCTCCACGGCCCGCTCGGCGCCGATCTTGCTCTCCGCGTACGGGTTGAAGGGCTGGAGCGGATGGCTCTCATCGATCGGCAGCCGTTGCGGCACGCCGTATACGTACGAGCTGACGTGAACGAGCGACGCGCCCGCATCGCGGCAGTACTCGAGCACGTGCGACGTGGCCAGCACGTTGTCCCGCTGAAACGGGGCCGGGTCGCTCCACGCGTCGGGCACGAACGTGCGGCCGGCCAGATGCACCACGTGACGGGCTCGCGGCCAGCTGGGCCGCGCCTCGGCCAGGTCGCCGTCGGCTCGCCCTCGCTCCAGGACTTCCCAGCCGGCGTCGCGCAGCGCGCGGACCACATGCGGGCCGACGAATCCGCGGGCGCCGGTCACCACCACGAGGTCAGCCATGGGGCAGCAGCCGCGGCTCCATGTCGGTGAACTCCTCGACCGCTTGCGCGTGGTCGTCCGGCCGGCCGATGTCGAGCCAGTAGCCGTCGTGCGGGTAGATGTTGACCGGGTCGTTGCGGCGGAGCAGATCGAGCATCAGCGCGTCGAAACTGTACGCGGTGCCGGCCGGCGCGAGCGACAGCACCTCGCGGTTGACGACGTACACCCCCATGCTCACGATGTACTCGACTGACGGTTTCTCCTCGAACCCCACCAGGCGATGCGCGTCCACCTTCAGGACGCCGTAGTCGATGCGGTGCCGCCGCGTCGCGGCCGCCACGGTGAACCGGCAGCCCGACTCGCGATGGCGGCGCCAGAGATCGGCGAAGTCCAGGTCCGTGAGAATGTCGCCGTTCATCAGCAGAAACGTGTCCGGCAGGTCCGGAATCAGCCGCAACGGTCCAATCGTGCCGAGCGGCTGGGATTCCAGCGAGTAATCCATCTGGACGCCCCACTGCTTGCCGTCGCCGAAGTACGCCTGGATCAGATTGGCGTGATATCCGACGGCGACCGTGACGCGCCGGACCCCGCACGCCGCCAGCTGCCGCACGAGGATCTCGGCAATCGGATACTTCCCCACGGGCACCAGCGGCTTGGGCAGCACGACGGTGTACGGCCGGAGGCGCGTGCCTTGTCCGCCGGCGAGAATGACGGCGCGTTCACACATTGTAGAGATGACTCTTGTAGCGCTCGAGCCGGCCGGGCGCGCGGAACCACGCCACGGTGCGCGCGAGACCGTCCTTGAACGACACCTGCGGCCGGAAACCCGACGCCTTCTCGAGTTTGGTGCCGTCGCAGCGCAGCCGCCGCACTTCGCTCGCGGCCGGACGCAGCCGCTCGGCCGCTTCCACGCTGCGCGCCTCGACGCCGAACTCCGCCGCGATCATCTCGAGCAGGTCCCCGATCGCGATCTCGGTGTTGGATCCGATGTTGAAGATCTCTCCCGCGCCCTGCTCGACAGAGGCGACCGCCACCAGCCCGCGACAGGTGTCTTCCACGAACGTGAAGTCGCGCGTCGTCGTCAGGTCGCCCAGCTCGACGTCCGTCCGGCCCGATGCGATCTGCGTGATGATGGCCGGAATCACCGCGCGGGCCGACTGGCGGGGTCCGTACGTGTTGAACGGCCTCGCGACCACCACCGGCAGGCCGAACGCATAGAAAAAACTCTGCGCGACGGCATCGGCGCCGATCTTCGTGGCGCTGTACGGCGACTGCGGCGTCAGCGGATGCGCCTCGTCGATCGGCACGTACCGTGCGGACCCGTAGACCTCGCTGGTGGACGTGTGCACGAACCGTTTGACTCCAGCCGTCCGCGCGGCCTGGCAGAGATGCAGCGTGCCTCGGATGTTGGTGTCCACGAAGCTGTCGGGCGCGGCGTACGAGTACGGAATCGGAATCAGCGCGGCCAGATGAAAGACGACGTCGATGTCGCGCAGGAGGCCGTGGCAGAAGTGGGCGTCGCGGATATCACCGGAGACGACTTCCAGCTGGTTGCGGCTTGGCGACTCGTCGAGCCAGCCCCAGGAATTGAACGAGTTGTAGTACGCGAGGGCCCGCACGCGAGCGCCGGCGGCCACGAGGTGCTCCGCCAGGTGGGATCCGATGAAGCCATCGGCGCCCGTGACGAGAACGCGCAGGTTTGCGAGCTGCATGCCGTTACTTTGTGCCCTTGAACGTGAACTTCTGCGCGCGGTAGCCGGCGTCCACGTTCGCGCCGGTCGTGGGATGTTTCCCCACCGTCGGCCCGGCGGCCTCGGCGACGAAGATGTTGCCGGACGGGTCGACGGACAGATTGTGCGGACGTCCGAGTTGACCGGGACCTACGCCAGGTCCGCCGAACTCATCCACGATCTCGAGATCCTTCCGCCGCAGGACCGTGATGCGATGCGAGCCGCCATCGGCGCTGTAGATGTACGTTTGCGGCCCATCGTGTGAGAACCCAACCGAGAATGTCGCTTCGTTGCCGCACGGGCGCTTCGGCACCCACGTCGCCTGCTCCTGCGCGCCGCACCGCGGCCGCAGAATACGTTCGGCGACGTACTCGCCGTTCTGACGGAACACCTGGATGCGGTTGTTCGCGCGGTCCGCGAGATAGATCAGTCCATCGCGCGACCCGACGATGCCGTGCGGCACGCTGAACTGCTGCGGCGGGGCTGCAGGCGGCGTCTGCGCCGGCGCCGCGCCCCCACCGCCGCCCCGCCCCTGCGGGTCTTCCGGGCGCTTTCCGTACGCGCCCCAGTGGCGGAGGTACTTGCCCGTCGCGCCGTCGAACACGATCACGCGCCGGTTGCCGTAGCCGTCGGCGACGAACACCTCATTGTCAGCCGGGTCCACCCAGATCTCTGAGGGGCGCCCCATCAACGTCGTGTCGTTGCTGCCGCCGGTCTCGTTGAACTTGCCGATGACGAGCGACACCTGTCCAGTGCGCGTGAACTTGACCGTGAGCTGACTCTCCCGCGCGTTCGTCCACACGAACCCGTTGTGATCGACGAACAGGCCGTGGATGGTGCTCCACGTGCCCTCGGGACCGCGGGCATCCCACGATTGCAGGAGCTTGCCCTGCGGATCCCACTCGGTGATCCGGCCGCTGTTCGACGTCCACACGTGGCCGCTGGAATCCGCGAAGATCCCAATCACCTGCCCCCACCTCCAGTCCTGCGGGAGCACGGGCCACTTCGGATCGGCCTCGAAGACAGGCACTCCGGCGAGCGGCGCCGCGGGCTTGGCGGCCTGGGCGCCGAGCAGGTGACCTGACGCCGCGGCCAGGCTGACGCCGGCGAAGACGAACAGCGCTCTCATAATGCGACGCAGCATACCAGCCTGCCTTTCAGCCTCGCTCGAACAGATCGGAACGCCATACACCAAGCCGGTGCAGGTGAAAACGGCCGATGCAGCCGAGCGACGCCAGCCCGTAGCGCACGCTCCGGCTGAAGTTGATGGACGACGCTTCCTCGAAATACCGGGCGGAGACCGGAATATCGCCCAGCCGGAAGCCGAAGGCCGCCGCCTGAACGAGGAACTGGCAGTCGAAGACGAAGTCATCCGAATTGCGCTGCCACGGAATCGTCTCGAGCACGCGCCGCGAGTACGCGCGCAGGCCGCTGTGCCACTCGCCGAGGTTCTGCCCCATCAGCAGGTTCTCGACGAAGGTAAGGCCCCGGTTCGCGACGTACTTGTACCGCGGCATGCCCCCCTCCAGCGCTTCGCGTCGGGTCCGAATCCGGTTGCCGCACACCACGTCGCACACGCCGTCGCGGATGAGGCCGGTCATGTAGGGGACGAGACGGGAGTCGTACTGGTAGTCGGGATGCACCATCACGACGATGTCCGCGCCGGCCTCGAGCGCGAGCCGGTAGCAGGTCTTCTGGTTGCCGCCGTATCCGAGATTGCGCTCGTGACGCACGACCTCGAGCCCGAGTCGCGTCGCGATCGCGACCGTGTCGTCACGCGAGCAGTCGTCCACGACAATGATCCGCTCGGCGCTGCCGGGCGGAATGTCCGCGACCGTCCGCTCGAGCGTCTTCGACGCGTTGTAGGCCGGCATCACGACAATGGTGCGGGGCGGCATCGCGGCGGGAGGGACAGTATAGGCTTGGTCGTCCCGGCAACCCCTTGACTTGACGTGGTAGGGGGTAGCGAGGGCCGCTGACAGCGGCGAAACACCACGTCAAGTCAAGGGAGTTGCCGCCAAACATGAGCCGGCTCTATAAGACGGATGTCACACTCAAGCGGACTTTGCGGATCTGCTATCCCGCAGGGAGCGGGCACATCGTCCTGCGCACGGAGCTCGACTGGGATCGCTCGCTCGAGCCGGTTGCCGTGAGCGCCGACCGCCAGACGTGGACATTCGAGGTCGAGGCGGACCAGCCGTTCGTCTACTTCAAGCCCGTGCTCGTCGAAGCGGGGTCCGTGCACTGGGCCGTGGGCCCCAACAGTCTGCTCCTGATGGCCCAGCCCGACACCGGGGCGTCGTATCCGTTCTTCCTCAGTCCTGATGAAGGCCGGTTCTCGACGTTGATCGAGATGCCGTCGAAGATCCTGGAACGCGATCACCGGCTCCGCGTCTACCTGCCTCCGGGCTACGACGAGAACACGCTGGCCACGTATCCGATCGTCTACATGCAGGACGGCCAGAACCTGTTCTTCGGCGACGAGGCGTTCATGGGCCAGGACTGGAAGGTGGACGAGACGAGCCAGACGCTGCGCGCGATGCGGGCCGTCGAGGACTTCATCATCGTCGGCGTCTATTCCGGCGATCGCATGCGTGAATACACGCGGCCGGGCTACGAGGCTTACGCGCGATCGCTCGTCGAAGAGGTGGTGCCCGAGGAGGAACGGCGGCTGCGCGGAGGCGGGCACCGGCGTTTCCGGTCCGTGTGGGGATCCTCGCTCGGCGGTGTCGTGTCGTTCTACACGGCGTGGCAGCACCCGGACGCGTTCGGCTCGGCGATCTGCATGTCGAGCACGTTCTCCCACAAGGACAATCTGATCGATCGGGTTCTGACCGAACCGAAGCGCGACGTCGCGTTCTACCTCGACAGCGGCTGGCCCGGCGACAACTACGAAGTCACGATGGCCATGGCGACCGCGCTCGTGTCGCGCGGCTGGCGGTACGGCCTCGATCTCATTCACCTCTCGTTTCCGCTGGCGGAGCACAGCGAAAGCGCGTGGAGCGTGCGGCTGCACGTGCCGATGCAGTTCTTCAACGGCGCGGTCGCGCGCGCGTCGCGGCGGCTCGCGCCGGTGCTCACCGCATGACGCCGGCGTCGCCGGTTTGCGTCCGAGTCTCGCCGTGTGCTATTTCTTTCTGACGATGTTCCGCGCGCACCGGCACCACCACCATCATCACCGCCATGTGGCGGGCCGGTGGCGTTGCGCGTAGACATCCGCTGATCACAATCAGCATTCCCGCAGCCCCGCCGGATCCGGCGGGGTTTCGTGTTTCTGGGCCCCGCCGTATCCCGCGCGTCTGCCTTTCGGAAGGACGCCGGATATGGACTTTTCCAAGCTGAACGGCCTCATCCCCGCCGTCATCCAGGACGACTCGACGAACGAGGTCCTGATGGTCGGCTTCATGAACGACGCGGCGCTCGCGCGCACGCGGGAGTCGGGCTACGTCACGTTCTACTCGCGCTCCCGCCGCGCGCTCTGGATCAAAGGCGAGACCTCGGGCAACCGGCTCGCCGTGCGGTCGCTGGTGGCCGACTGCGATCGGGACACCGTGCTGGTGCGGGTGTCGTGTGAAGGCGCCGGCCGCGTCTGTCACACGGGCGCGATCAGCTGCTTCTCCCGGTGACCGCCATGCCATTGCAGCTCGGATTGCCCAAAGGCTCGCTTCAGGATGCGACGGTGCAGCTGCTCGCCCGCGCCGGCTTCCACGTGTATGCCAGCGCGCGCTCCTACTACCCGTCGATCGACGACCCGGAGATCGCGTGCCTGCTGATCCGGGCGCAGGAAATGGCGCGGTACGTCGGCGACGGCGTGCTCGATGCCGGACTCACGGGCCAGGACTGGATCGCCGAGCACGCGGCTTCGCGCAACGGCACCGATCGCGCGACCGGCATCGTGCCGGTCGCAGATTTGATCTACGCGAAACAGAGCTTCGGGCGGGTCCGCTGGGTACTCGCCGTGCCGGACGACTCGCCCTGCCGGACGCCGCAGGATCTCGGCGGCTGCACCATCGCCACCGAGCTCGTCCGCGTGACCAGCGCGTACTTCGCGCGGCTCGACGTGCCGGTGAACGTGGAGTTCTCGTGGGGCGCGACCGAGGTCAAGCCGCCGGTGCTGGCGGATGCCATCGTCGAAGTGACCGAGACGGGCTCGTCCCTGCGTGCCAACCGTTTGCGCGTCATCGACACCGTCATGGAGTCGAATACGCAGCTCATCGCGAACGCACGCGCGCTGGAGGATCCGTGGAAGGCCACCAAGATCGCCAACCTCGCGCTGCTGTTGCGCGCGGCCATCGAGGCGCACGGCCGCGTCGGGCTGATGATGAACGTCCCCCGGCCCGATCTCGCCGGTGTCCTGGCGCTGCTGCCTGCGCTGCAGCAGCCGACGGTGTCGGCGCTCAGCGACGCCGGCTGGGTGGCGGTCAACACCGTCATTGAAGAGCGTGCGGCGCGCGAGCTGATTCCCCGCCTCAAGGCGGCGCGCGCGCAGGGCATCGTCGAGTACCCGCTCAACAAGGTCGTGTTGTGATGCGCATCATCGCGTGGACGGACCGGCCCGCGCTGGAGCGGCTCACGACCAGGCACGGGGCCGGCCAGGCGGCGGTCAGGCGCGACGCGGCGCGCATCGTGCGAGACGTCGCGCGGCGAGGCGACGCCGCCGTGCGCGATTGGACGCGGCGACTCGACAACCGTCTCGCCAACGGGCGGTTCGCGCTCACCCGACGAGAGCTCGAACGCGGATGGTCCGCGACGCCCAGATCCGTGCGGCACGCCATCCGCACGGCGCTGCGCCACCTCGAGCAGGTCGCGGAACGGCAACGGCCTCGCGCCTTCTCCGTCATGGTGGCTCCCGGTGTCCTCATCGAACAACAGGTGGCGCCATTCGGAACCGTCGGCTGCTACGTGCCGGGCGGCCGTCACCCGCTCATCTCGACACTGCTCATGACCGCCACGCCTGCGCGAGTGGCCGGTGTTCGCGATATCACCGTCGCGTGCCCGAATCCGTCCCCAGCCATCCGATGCGCCGCGCTGGAAGCCGGCGTCACACGGCTGCTCCACATCGGCGGCGCGCAGGCGATCGGGGCGCTGGCCTATGGGACCGCCTCCATCCGGCGCGTGGACAAGATCGTCGGGCCGGGCAACGCGTGGGTCGCTGCCGCCAAGGCGCTCGTGTCCTCCGTCGCGTCGATCGATCTGCACGCGGGTCCGAGCGAGATCGTGATCGTGTCGGACGAGGGCCGGCCCGACTGGATCGCCGCCGATCTCATCGCCCAGGCCGAGCACGATCCCGCGGCGCGGGCGGTGTTCGTCACCACGCGAGGGCCGCTCGGCGCCGACGTCGCCCGCGAGGTCGCCCGGCAGCTGCCGTCCTTTGGACCGGCCCGCCGCGCGCTCGGGCGCCACGGCGCGATCGTCGTCGCGAAGAACCGGCGCGAGGCCTTCGACCTGGTCAACCGGCTCGCCCCTGAGCACGTCGTGTGCGATGGGCCGGAGGACGCGCGTCGTGTGCGGACGGCCGGAACCGTGTTCGTCGGGCCCTGGAGCGCGCAGGCGTCCGGCGACTACGCCACCGGATCCAACCACGTGCTGCCGACCGGCGGCGCGGCCCGCGTTCGCGGCGGCCTCAGCACAGCGGACTTCGTCCGCGTCTTCACGGTGCAGACGCTGACTCGCCGGGGTCTCCGAACCATCGCTCCGACCGCGATCGCCCTCGCAGAGGCCGAGGGGCTCGTGGCCCACGCACGGTCCATCAGGATCCGGTTGTGAGACGCGTCTCCCGTCTTCGTCGCGCGGTCGTGAACCGCACCACCTCGGAAACACGCGTCCATCTCCGGCTGAATCTGGATGGCCGGGGACACTACGACGTTCACACCGGCATCCGCTTCCTCGACCACATGCTCGAGACCGTGGCGCGCCACGGCGGCTTCGACCTGACAGTGCGGGTCAAGGGCGACCTTGACGTGGACGCCCATCACACCGTGGAAGATAGCGGGCTCGCGTTGGGCGAAGCCGTGATGAGAGCCGTGGGCTCCAAGCGCGGCATCCAGCGCGCCGGGTACTTCGTGATGCCGATGGACGAGACGCTCGTGGTCGCGGCGATCGATCTCTCCGGCCGGCCGGTGGCCGTCGTCGATCTCAAGCTTGCGGCGAAGCGCGTCGGCGATCTCCCGGCCGAGCTCGTGCAGGACTTCTTCGAAGGGTTCGCGGCGGCAGCGCGTGCGAACGTGCACCTCAAGGTCCTGTACGGCCGATCCAGTCATCACCAGGTCGAAGCGCTGTTCAAGGCGTTTGCGCGCGCGCTGCGCGCGGCGTGCCTGCGGGACCGGCGGTTGGCGGGCAGGCTGCCATCCACGAAAGGACTGCTCTAACGCGCTCTCTGCCTATGAATGTCCTCCTCTTGAACTACGGCGCGGGCAACGTGACGTCGGTGCTGCGCGCGGTCGCGACGGCGGGCGCGAATCCGCGTGTCGCGATCGACTCGGGTGACATGGCGGAAGCGGACGCGATTGTCGTGCCTGGCGTCGGCCAGTTCGGCTCGTGCGCTGCCATCCCGCACCGGATGCGAATGGCCGTCTTCGAGGCGACTCGGCGCGGCGTACCGCTCCTCGGCATCTGCCTCGGCCTGCAGTGGTTGTTCGAGGGCAGCGACGAGGCGCCTGAAGTCCCAGGCCTCGGTCTCTTTCCAGGGCGTTGCTCCCGCCTGGAGACACGCGGCTTCTCGATTAAGGTCCCGCACGTCGGCTGGAACGCGCTGGATCGGACCGCTCGCCCATCCCGGCTGCTCGACGGCGTGCCGGCCGGCGCGACCGGGTACTTCACGCACAGCTACGCGGCGCCCGTCGTCGCGGAGACAACGGCGACTGCGGAACACGGCGCCGTGTTCACGGCCGTCGTCGAGCGCGGCGCGGTGTTCGGCGTGCAGTGTCACCCGGAGAAGTCCGGGCTGATCGGCCTGCAGATTCTGCGCAACTTCCTCACGGTGGCCGGGAGCCCGCGCTGACATGCTGACCCGGCGCATCATCGCCTGCCTGGACGTACGCGACGGCGTGGTCGTCAAAGGCGTCAACTTCAGCGGACTTCGGGACGCCGGCGATCCCGCCGAGCTCGCGGCGCGCTACAACCGCGCGGGCATCGACGAGCTGGTGGTCCTCGACGTCACCGCCACCCTTGAAAGCCGCGGCGCCAGTCTCATCACGGTCTCCGCCGTCGCCCGCGAGCTGTTCATCCCACTGACCGTCGGCGGAGGAGTCCGGTCCGCGGACGATGCGCGGCAAGTCATTGATGCAGGGGCAGATAAGGTCGCGCTCAACAGCGCCGCTCTGCGCGATCCCACGATCATCGGCGGCGTGGCGCGGCGATACGGCAGCCAGGCCGTCGTCGTCGCGATCGATGCGCGACGCGACGGCTCGCGGTTCGAGGTGCGGAGCCGGAGCGCGACGAAAGCGGAGTCACGTGACGCCGTCGCCTGGGCTCGTGAAGCCGCCGATCGCGGTGCGGGCGAGATCCTCCTGACGTCCATCGACCGCGACGGCACCCAGACCGGCTTCGATTGCGACCTCACCGCGGCGGTGAGCGATGCCGTTCTCATCCCGGTGATCGCATCGGGCGGCGCCGGCAAGCCGGCGGACTTTGCTGAAGTCCTGACGCGCGGCCGGGCGGACGCGGCGCTCGCGGCGTCGATTCTTCATGATGAAACGCAATCCGTCCGCGGTCTCAAGGCCTTTCTGGCTGAGCGCGGCATTCCGATGCGACTGGAGTGGTGACGTGCTGATCCCTTCCATTGATTTGATGGGCGGCCGGATCGTGCAGCTCGAACAGGGCGAGCGGCTCAGGCTCGCCACCGACGACATCGACGGATGGGTCCGGCGTTTTTCGTCATTCCCGATCGTCCAGCTGATCGACCTGGATGCGGCCGTGGGTCGTGGCGACAACGCCATGCTCGTTCGCTCGCTGTGCCGTGCGCTCCCCTGCCAGGTCGGCGGGGGCGTCAGGACCGTCGAGCGCGCACGCGAGCTCCTGGACGCCGGCGCCAACCGCGTCATCGCAGGCTCAGCGCTGTTCACGCCGACGGGCGTGAACTGTGGCGCAGCAGCGGCGTTCGCGAAGGCCATCCCGGCGGACGCGCTCATCGGCGCCGTCGACAGCCGCGGCGGCCATGTCGTGATTCACGGGTGGCAGACGACGCTGCCCCTGACGGCCGTCGAAGCGGTGCGCGCCCTTGAACCCCATGTGGGCGCGTTCCTGTACACGCATGTCGACACCGAGGGTCTGCTGCTCGGCATCGACATATCCGCGGTCGAGGCGGTGGCCGCGGCGACGTCCCGGCGCATCATCGCCGCGGGCGGCATCCGCAGCCGTGAGGAAGTGGACAGGCTCCACGCGCAGGGCATCGACGCGGTCGTCGGCATGGCGATCTATGAGGGCGTCATCGACACCGACTCTTGACACTCCTTTTCAGCGGCTGCAACACTGGGTTGCTCAACCCGGCCATCAAACTTATGGCAGACGCAGACGCCGCCGTCGCCGCAGTTCACCTCGCGCGCTACGACGCGCTGCTGCGCATTTCGAAGACGCTGTCCGGCCACAAAACGATGGCCGAGCTCTTCGAGGTGCTGGCCGACCAACTGCACGCGGTCGTCCCCTTCGACTACCTGGCCCTCCTGCTGCACGACGAACCGACCCGCGAAATGCGGCTCGTCGTGCTCGAGCCGCCCGACATCATGCCTCCGTTCACCTCGGTGCCGGTGGCCGAGCATGGTCCGGCAGCGGCGGTCTGGGAGACGCAACAGGGATCGGTGATGGTCATCCCGGAGCAAGGCCCGTTACCCCCCGGTGTCGCGTTCCTCCGCAGCCAGGGGCGAAAGGTGGCGTGCTGGCTGCCACTGACGACCGCGCACCGCCGCGTCGGCGTGCTGGCGTTCGGCAGCCGCTCCCCGGTGCCTTACACCGACGACATCGCCGCGTTCATGCTCCAGATCGCGGCCGTGGTGGCAATCGCGATGGACAACGGCATCAACTGGGACCAGGCGCAACGGTCCCAGCGCGACCTTCTCGAGGAGCGGGACCACCTGCGGTTCCTGCTCGACGTCAACAACCTGCTTGTCTCACATCTCGACCACCGGTCGCTGCTCGAAGCGATCTGTGAAGCCGTCAAGCGTGTCATCGACGCCGATCACATCGGCGTGGGGCTGTGCGCCAGGGAATCCGGCCAGGTGCGGCTGGATCTGGTCTACAACAAAGCGCGCGGCTTCATCAGGCCCGACCTCACGTTTCCACTGGACCGATCGATCGCCGGCCTGACGCTCGAGCGAGGCGCGGCCGGCGTGTTCCTCCGGCCGGAGCTCGAAGACCGCGGGTGGGACGGCGCGGCGTTGCTGAAGGAGCACGGCATCGAATCGGTGTGCTGCGTGCCGCTCGTCACTCGCAATGGCCCGCTTGGCGCCCTGTATGTCGGGAGCGCCCGGCCGGATGCCTTCTCGGCGAGTGACGTCACCCTGCTCGGGCACACGTCGGCGCAGATCGCCATTGCTCTCGAAAATGCCCGCGCGTACGAGGACGTGACCGACCGCAACGCGCAGTTGATCGACGAAAAGCAGTACCTCGAACGCGAGCTGCACAACGAGTTCGCCGAGATCATCGGCACGAGCGTGGCCCTGCGGAGAGTGCTGAAGTCCGTCAAGACCGTCGCGCCGGCCGACAGCACCGTGCTGCTCCTTGGCGAGACGGGCACCGGTAAGGAGCTGATCGCGCGCGCGCTCCACAACCTGAGCCCGCGGCGCGGCCGGACGTTCGTCCGGATGAGCGTGGCGGCGATGCCGGCCGGCCTGCTCGAGAGCGAGCTGTTCGGACACGAGAAGGGCGCGTTCACCGGCGCCACGGCCAGGCGAACGGGCCGTCTCGAGCTCGCGCACCAGGGCACGCTGTTCCTGGACGAGGTCGGCGATATTCCGGCGGAAATACAGCCCAAACTGCTCCGCGTCCTGCAGGAGCGTGAGTTCGAACGCCTCGGCAGCACGCGAACCCAGCGGGTGGACGTGCGGATCGTCGCGGCCACGAACCGCGATCTCGCGCTGATGGTCGAGGACGGATCGTTCCGATCCGATCTCTACTATCGCCTGAATGTTTTTCCAATGACGATCCCGCCGCTGCGCGAGCGTGTCGAAGACATTCCCGCGCTGGCGCAGCACTTCGCGCGGCTGTGTTCCCGGCGCCTGGGGCGCGAGGTGCCATCCATCCCGGACCAGGTCATGGACGCGCTGAAGCGATGGAGCTGGCCGGGCAATATCCGGGAGCTGCAGAATGTGATCGAGCGGGCCGTGATCCTGTCTGGCCCGAGCCTGGTGCTCCCGCCGCAGGACGTTCAGCCGATGGCTCGGCGTGCCGCCTCGAGCCCGAAACCGGCCGCGACGTTCCAGCAGGCCGAACGAGACGCGATTCTCCGCGCATTGAGGGAATCAGGCGGCGTCATCGCCGGCCCTGAAGGTGCGGCCGCGCGGCTGGGACTGAACCGCACCACCCTGCACTCGAAGATGCAGCGGCTGGGCATTCAGCGGCCGTCCTACTGAACGCGAAGACGATCAGGCTCGCCGAAACACGAACTGAGTGGGAAACAGCGCCCCGGTCCTGCGCTTATAGGCCTCGTACTCCGGAAACGCCTGCATCAGGATCCGTTCCTCGAAGTGCATCCGGGTCACGGTCAACCCGAACCAGATGGCGATGCCCACCGCGAGAACGATCGAGGGGTAGATCAGCCAGATCCCGAGGTACTGCAGCACATACGCCGCGTAGACCGGGTGTCGCACAAACTTGTACGGTCCGGTGCGGACGACGCGGCGAGCTTCCGGCTCGATGCTGAACGCATACCGGAGCGACCATAAGGCGATAGCCACCAGCACTGTCCCGACCAGCCAGAGCATCCCGCCGATGGCCGCAATCTGGGGCACGGCGTTGATCGTGAAACTTTCGGGGCTCCACGTGCGCACCGCGTGGAAGAACCCGATCAGCACGAACGAGCCCGCGTAGGCGGCGAACCGCGCCCGAAACGTGCCGACGGCGGCCTGGGGACGCTCGCGGATGAGGAACGTCCAGGCCGTGAACAGCTCCTTCCCGATGATCGGCACCAGAAGCACGCTCATCTCCGGCATGCGGACGAAGAAGCTGGCGGCAAACGCCGCGAAGAAGACGAAGCCGGCCACATCGGACATGCGCACGCGAGTTCTCCTGATCAGAGCCATTGCCTCAATCCTTTCAAACGTAGGCCACCCTGGGCTTTGGATCCGCGTACACCGGCGGCATTTCCGCGGGCGCCGGAAGCGACGCGGCGGTCTCACGAAATTCGCGGAATCCAACCCGGCAGTCATGGGCCGCCAGGAAGTTCATGAAGCGGCGATAGTCGCGGCTCGGCATGCCGAAGAGCGCCAGCAGCGACTTGTAGTGGCCCCGCGACTCGCGCAGGCCGCGCCGGACGAGCTCGCGCAGATCGTGACGCGTGATGTCGCGAGCCAGAAACATCGGATGAACGTGCTCCCAGAACGACGCGCCCTGCTTGACGAGCGCGTCGTACAGCTGGTCGGCGACCCGGCTGCGGCGATCGACAATCGGCGCCGCCGGCCCGGGTTGGCTGCGCATCGAGACGGGAAGGTGCTCCACTCCGACGACACCGCCCGCCGACAACCAGACGAGCTGCTCGACCACGTTCCGGAGCTCGCGGACGTTGCCCGGCCAGCGGTATTTCAGGCACGCCCGAAGCGCATCGTCCGTGAAGCTGAGGTCTCGCTGGGCAGCCGCGAGAAAGTGGCGCATCAGCGCGTGCACGTCGTCGGCCCGCTCGCGGAGCGGCGGCACGTGGAGGTGGATGACGCGCAACCGGTACAACAGGTCCTCGCGGAACTGGCCGGCGGCAACCAGCTCATCCAGCTTGCGATTGGTGGCGGCGACCACGCGCACGTCGACACTCGCCTGCACCTGGTCCGAGCCGACGGCCTGGATCTCGCCGTTCTCGAGAAACCGCAGCAGCAGCGCCTGCATGCGCAGGCTCATCTCGCCGACTTCGTCGAGAAACAGCGTGCCACGATGCGCGAGCTGGAGCTTGCCGCGCTTGTCGCGGTAGGCGCCGGTGAAGCTGCCTTTGACGTGTCCGAAGAGCTCCGACTCGAGGAGCGTTTCGGTGACGCCGGCGCAGTTCACCGCCACGAACGGCGCCTGCCGGCGGCTGGAGCAGCTATGGATGTATCGCGCGACGACGTCCTTGCCTACCCCGCTCTCGCCGGTGATCAGGACCTTGGCAGGACTCTCCGCCGCACGCTCCGCCATGGCGAGGAGTTCCGTCATGGCGGGGCTGGCGACGACGAAGGGTCGATGCTGCAGAGGATTACCGGCGCGCGCTTGGCTCACGGTGCCCTGACAACGCAAATCAGGTACCGCCGATGTCTACCTGTAAGTTATTGAAAACTAATGGGTAGACTGACTCCACCGACCAGACATGTGACGAATTATCGTCATGTGACGAGCCGATGGGAGCTAGTGAGGACGTGACGGCGGTCGCGGGGCGAGGTCTCCCGCCGCCCACTCGTTCGCGACAAGAAAGCTGCGTATCGACACGGGAAGGTCCTCGACCCCAACGACGGTGCCTGCTGACAGCCAGACCAGCTGTTCGACCACGTTCAGCAGCTCACGGACGTTGCCCGGCCAGCTGTAGCGCCGGAACGCGAGAAGCGCGCCGTCCGTGAAGTTCAGCTCGCGCCCGGAGCGCGCCAGGAAGTGGCTCATCAGCGCGTGAACGTCCTCGGGCCGCTCCCGGAGAGGCGGCACGTGCAGGTGGATGACGCGCAGCCGGTACACGAGGTCCTCGCGGAACTGGCCGGCGGCGGCGAGGTCGTTCAGGTTGCGATAGGTGGCGGCCACCACGCGAACGTCCACGCGCGGCGACGGTCGATCCGGTCCGACGGCCTGGATCTCGCCGTTCTCGAGAAACCGCAGCAGCCACGCCTGCACGCGCAGACTGAGGTCGCCGACTTCGTCGAGAAACAGCGTGCCTCCGCGCGCGTGTTCGAAGAGCTCCGATTCGAGGCGCGCTTCGGTGAGGCCGGCGCAGGTCATCCCCACGAACGGCGCCAGCCTGCGACTGGACTGG
>Ga0137313_1000025_pt1 | contig 49162 bp, 34 predicted proteins | sample EasRivERMZT166_2_FD_102287 | JGI IMG/M metagenome (GOLD analysis project Ga0137313, IMG submission 102287) | Soil microbial communities from meander-bound floodplain in the East River, Colorado, USA - East River MetaG ERMZT166_2 | ecosystem: Environmental > Terrestrial > Soil > Floodplain ...
CACCCGACGGCGCCAGCGTCGCCTTTGTAAGCACCTCCAGAGACAGAAACGCCTCATCTGGGTTCGTGAGCCGCTTGATGGTTCAGGGCGCGGTCGGCGAGCCCATTGAGGTTGCCGTGATGCCCCACATCTTCGGGCACGCCTGGTCTCGTGACGGCCGTGAGGTCTGGTTCACGGGATCGGAGACGGGCAGCCCGCTGGATCGTACGTTGTACGCGGTGCCGCTTGATGGCCGCCCACGGCTCGTCGCGCGAGTCCCTGGCGCCATCACGATCTACGACGTCGCGCCGGACAACACGAGCGCGTTGGTCATCACCGGCGCCGGTTGGTTCGGCATTGACGCTCGCATCGAAGACGCCCGGGACGAACGGTCGCTCGATCACGCGGGCCGCGCCGAGATCGTCGGAATCACGGCCGACGGCACGCACGTGTTGCTGAATGAGGCGCGCGACGTCGCCCGGGGCGCCTTGCTGAAGTCGACCGACGGCACCCAGACTGTTCCCCTCGATCCCGGCATTGGCCACGGTCTGTCCCCGGACGGCAAGTGGGCGGTGGTGCTGTCCCGTGAGAACCCACCACGGATCAAGCTGGTGTCCACCGGCGCGGCCGGCGTCCGCGATCTGCCGCTCGAAGGTGCGCTGGAGCCAGTCCTCGCCGAGTATGCGCGGTGGTCCGGCGACAGCCGCCGGATGTTCATCATGCTCGTCACTGAGAAGGACTCTCTGCGATCGACTCGTGTTCACTTGCATGAGGAGAGGGGATCCTGGCGGGCCGTCACGCCCGCGGGTCTGCCGCGGCCGTTTGTCGTCTCACCAGGTGGAGACATCATCGCGATGAACAATGACGCGGGAGTCGTCACACTCCATTACGTCGATGGACGGCCGCCGACGACGCTGACCGGTGAAACGGGGACGCCCGTGCACTGGAGCGCAGACGGGCGCGAGCTGCTGCTGAGCGGCCCGGACCGCTTTCCGGGTCGTGTGTACCGTCGTGATATTGCGACGGGTCGTGTGCAGCCGTGGCGCACGATCGCGCCAACCGATCCCACCGGGGTGTTGTTTATCGGACGCGTGCTCGTCGCGGCTGACAATCGATCGTACGTGTACCAGTACAGCCGAGGGCTGCACGACCTGTACCTCGCGTACAACTTGCGCTGAGCGGGCCTAGCCGACCGTATACGCCGTCTTGACGATCGTGTAGAACTCCTTCGCGTAGCTGCCTTGCTCGCGCGGGCCGTAGCTGGACTTCTTCCGGCCGCCGAACGGCACGTGGTAGTCGATGCCGGCCGTCGGCAGGTTCACCATCACGAGGCCGCTCGTGGAGTTGCGCTTGAAGTCCCGCGCGTACTTCAGCGACGTCGTCACGATGCCGGCGGACAGGCCGTACGGCGTGTCATTGGCCACCGCGAGCGCCGCGTCGTAGTCCTTGACGCGGATGACCGCGGCCACCGGGCCGAACACCTCTTCCTTATTGATCCGCATCGCGCCCGTCGTTTCGGTGAAGAGCGCGGGCTCCATGTAAAAGCCGTCGGTCGCGCGCGAGATACGGTCGCCGCCATGCACGAGCTTCGCGCCTTCCTTCTTTCCGATGCCGACGTAGCTGAGGTTCTTCTCGAGCTGCCGCGCGTCCACGACCGGGCCGATTTCCGTGCCCGCCTTCAGCGCGTCGTCCACCACGAGCGCCTTCATCCGCTCGAGCATCGCCGCGACGAATCGATCGTGGATCCCGTCGGTGACGATGAGCCGGCTGGAGGCGGTGCAGCGCTGTCCCGCCTGGAAGTACGCGCCGTTGATCGCCAGGGATACCGCGGTCTTCAGGTCCGCGTCGTCGAGCACGACGAGCGGGTTCTTGCCGCCCATCTCGAGCTGGACGCGCGATCCGGCGGCCACGGCGGCCGCGGCCACCGACGGGCCGACGTCCTGCGATCCGGTGAACGTCACGGCGTCGACGTCAGGCGAGCTGGCCAGAAGCGGCCCAAGCGTCGCGCCGGGGCCCATGACGAGGTTGAGCACGCCCGGCGGCAGTCCGGCGCGTTGCACGATGTCGGCGATGGCCCAGGGCGAGGCCGGCACCAGCTCGGCAGGCTTGAACACGATCGTATTACCGCAGGCGAGCGCGGGCGCGATCTTCCACGCCGGAATCGCGAGCGGGAAGTTCCAGGGCGTGATGGCGGCGACGACGCCCAGGGGCTCGCGCGTGACTTCGACGTCGATGCCCGGCCGGACCGAGTCAATCCGCTCGCCCCCGAGACGCAGCGCCTCGCCGGCGAAGAACTTGAAGATCATGCCGGCGCGCGCCGCTTCGCCGATGCCGTCCGCCAGAATCTTGCCCTGCTCGCGGGACAGCATTCGGCCCAGCTCGTCCTTGCGAGCGAGAATCTCGGTCCCCGCCTTGTCGAGGATGTCGAAGCGCTCCTGCGGCGTGGACCGCGACCACTTCGGGAACGCCGTCCTCGCGGCCGCAATCGCGCGCTTCAGCGCGGCTTCATCCGCGCGCGCGAACTCGCCGACGACGTCGGCGGTGTTGGACGGGTTGATGTCGGTCTGGCGCTCGGCGGACTCTACGCGCTCGCCGGCGATGAGATTGGGAAAAGAAGACGTCATGGGGATCAGGGTATCAAGACCTGCTACGCGTTTGGTTCATAGGTTCATGGGTTCATCGGTTCTGGTTCATTGGTTCATCGGTTCGGAACCCGCAGCAGAACCCATGAACCCATGAACCAGAACCTATGAACCGATGAACCCATGAACCAGGAAATCTACTTGAGCCGAGGTCTTTCGATACCGGCGTCGTCACAGAGGATGTCCGCCATCGCCGAGAAGTCCTGGTCGCCCTTGCCCCGGCTGCGCGCGACGCTGAAGGACTCGCGGGCGGCTGCGGCAATAGGCACCGGCACCTTGACGGCATTGGCCGCCTCGACGATGAGCGTCAGATCCTTGTGCGCGAGATCGATCGCGAACCCTGGCGCGACGTCGCCCTTGAGCACCTTCGAGGGCCACGCGGTTTTGAGCTGCCCGTTCGTCGCGGTGGTGCCGTGGATGACGTCCAGCGTCTTCTCGAGCGTCAAGCCGAACCGTTGTGACAACGCGATCGCTTCGGCGTTGAACGCGCACGAGATGATCGCGAGGTAGTTGTTGACGAGCTTGGTGCGCATGCCGGCGCCCACGCCGCCGCAGTGATGGATGGTGGTCCCCATCATCTCGAGCAGCGGCTTGATCCGCGCGAACACGTCGTCGGCCGCGCCGACCATGAAGAGGCACTCGCCGCGCTCGGCGTGGCTGGCCAGCCGGCCGACGGGCGCGTCGGCAAACGCGATATCGCGTGTGGCGGCGAGCGCCGCCAGCCGGTCCGTGACGAGCGGGTCGATCGTGCTCATGTCCACGATGACGCCGCCCGGCTTCAGGTGCGCGAGCACGCCGTCGGGTCCGTCAATCACGCTTTCGACGACGGCCGTGGTCGGAAGCATCGTGAACACGATGTCGCTGGAGATGGCGACTTCCGCGACGTTGCGCGCCGGACCGGCGCCGGCCTTCTCGAGCGCCTCAACCGGCGCGGGATTGATGTCATGGACCACGACTCGCGCGCCCTTGCGCACCAGGTTGGACGCCATGCCCTTGCCCATGTTGCCCAGTCCAATGAATCCAACGTTCATTGCCATGATGCCGGGTATATCACGTCCAGATCATCGGCACGCCGTATGGCTCAAACGCGCGGTTGTGGCTGACGAGCGTCGCGCCCTCGACGCGGGCCTGCGCGACAAGGACTCGATCGAACGGATCGGCGTGGTGGGGCGGAAGAGCCGCGAGTGCACTCGCATGGGCCAGCGTCACTGGCAGCTCGGAGAAGTCGTCGGCGGCGATCAGTACATGAAATGGTTCGTGCAACCGAAGCCGCCCGCGCGCCATCTTGATGGTGGCTTCCCAGCCGGACGCGGCGCTGACCCAGACGATGTCCGCCGTGGCGATCGCCTGGCGCGCAGCGCGGCCCAGCCGGCGATCGTCGCGCTGCCACCAGAGCACGGCGTGCGTGTCGAGCAGCAGCTTCACTCGTCCAGCGGCCCGCCGGAAAATGCCTCGAGGACGTCCTTGGGCAGCGGGGCATCGAAGTCCGCGGACATCCAGATCCGGCCCTTGGCCCGGCCGGGCTTCCGCCGCGCCGTTTCGCGATACGCCACGAGCTTGGCCCGCGGCCGTCCATTCTTGGCGATGATGATCTCCTTGCCGGCCGCGGCGGCTTCCACCAGCGCCGACAGCTGTGTCTTCGCGTCGTACAGATTCACCATGACGACGACGCTACCATCGTCATTCTGAGTTGGTCAAGTTGGTCAAGTATTGATCCGGGGACTTCGTCCCCGGACCCCTTACTCGCTCACTCGCGCGACTTGCCTCCGGTTGAAGTGCACTTAGGCAAGTCGCGCTCCGTTCGCGAGGCTCGCTCGCTGCCGCTCGCTCGCGTCTTCCTTGACCTGGAACCGGAACGCGAACCCGGAACCAGAACGCGGAACCCGGAACCCGAACGCGGAACCCGGAACCCCGAACCCGGAACCCGGAACCTGGAACCCAAAATCCGAGCCTACCGTCCTCGGCACCCGTCCGGCATGCCGGCGAGGGTGCCGGTGCGGAGCAGGTGCAGGGCCGCGCTGCGGGCGCAGCCGCCCACCGATCCGTGCGCGGCCGTCGGCGACACGAGGTGCCGGGCATTGGTCAGCGAAGCCGCGATGCGATCGGCGAATGCCGGGGGCGTGACCGGATCGTAGGCGCCCGACAGCAGGAGCGTCGGCACCGCGACGGCGACCGGCTTGCGGAACTCAGCGGATACCGGCGCGACCGGCCAGAGCGCGCACGCGTTTCGGTACTCGTCAATGACGTAGCGGCCGAGAAACGTCCTGGCCGCAGCCGCGTCGATCTCGTCGTTGCCGATGAATGCCACGTCTTCGGAGCACAGCACGGAAAAATGCAGCCCCATCGCAAACGTGCGGCTGAAGGCGAGCGCGCGTTCCCAGTACCGCTGCGCGAAGGGCGTGAGGTCGCCCGTGGCTGCGGCGCGGGCGGTCCATCCGGGCAGCTGGTCCAGGTGGTCCGGCCGGTACAGGATGCCGCGGACCGCGTAGCCGAAGTCGCCGCGGGACATCAGCACCGGCACCGGCGACTGCCCGGGCGGAGTGACGAACGTCTTGATCGGTCCGGCCTGGAATCGATCGAGGACGCGCGCGAACTCTGCCTGCAGCTTCGGGTGCGACTTGCTGAGGTGATCCAGGGCGCCCTGCGCGGAGCTGGCGTAACTGAGCGGCACCTTGACGTCGAATGGCAGCGCGGCGTCGAGCACAACCGCGCGCGCGCGATCCGGATACCGACGCATGTAGGCCTGGGCCAGTCGAGTGCCATACGACCCGCCGTACACACCGACCGCCGCGTACCCCAGCTCCGCCCGGACGTCGTCCAGGTCCTCGGCCGCGAACTCGGTCGAATAGAGGCGGAGGTCGGCGGTGCGTTCGAGCAGCCTCCGGCACGCCTGCACCCACGCCGGATCGAAGATGTGGCCGAAGCCCGTGGCCGGCTGCGCCTCGACGTCTCGGGCGCAGTGGAGCGCGTTCGAAAACCACGTGCCGCGCTGATCGACGACGACGAGGTCGAGGGTGGATCGGAGCGGGCTCGCCCAGCCTTCGGCGTCACCGGCGACGGAGCCGCCGCCCGCGCCGGGACCGCCGGCCAGGAAAAAGACGGCGCCGGCCGCGGGCTGGGCCTCGGCCCGCCAGCGCGCGAACGCCACGTCAATCGTCCGGCCCTGTTTCGTCCGGCGGTTTTCGAAGACGCGAATCGCGCCGCACTCGGCGGAGGCGAACGCCGGCCCGCGCGCCATCGCGCACGGACCAAGCGGCGCGACTGCGAGCGCCGTGGATCGGCCCGAGCTCTGCGAGGGCGCCGCCACCGGGGCCGCGGGCACCGCGACTGCACACAGCAGCGCGAGCCACACGACTCGATCGCGCGGGGAGCGGGGTTGAGGGGCCCCCGCGAGCGACGCCGTAGGGGTGCCAGCAGGGGCGAAGCCCCTCGGGCTAAGCAACAATCACCTTGAAGCCGCCGTACGCCATGCGCTTCATGTCGAACGGCATCTTCTTGCCGTTCATCATTTCCGTGATCCGCTTGTCCTTCATCACTTTGGCATTGACGCGGTCGCGATGCGCCCGCGACTTGTAGACGATCCAGGAAAAGATCACCGTTTCGCCGGCCCGCGCGCGCGAGAGGCGGGGAAACGCGACCCCAAACTTGACCCTGAGGTCCTCGCCGACGGCCTCGCGGTACTCGAGCGCGCCAAGCTCTTTCCACACGCGGCCCGCCGCGCGCGCCATCTTTCGGTAGACCTCGATGTTCTTCTTCGGAATCGGCAGCACGAACCCATCGACGTACATGAGCGACACCCCCTCCAGCCATTCTGCCAGACGGCCGCCACACGGTTTCCGGGATAATGAGCGCCTTGATCCTGATCATCAGGCAGGCACTCCGATCGTGGCGGAGCGCCAAAGGCGTGGGGCTGCTGGCGGCAGCCGCGCTCGCGGCCGGCATCGGCGCTGCCACGGCGATTTACACCGTCGTCAACACCGTGATGCTGAAGCCGCTGCCGTACCGTGACGGCGGCCGGTTCGTGGCGTTCTTCAGCGCGGCGTTCACCGATCCGGGTCACTACGGCACGCTGTTCCTCAAGGACCTGCAGACGTTCCAGGCGCGCACGCGGTCGTTCGACGCCTTCGGCCCGTTCCGCCATGCCGGAAAGAACCTGATGTTCGCCGGCGAGCCGCATCACGTGCAGGGCGTCGCCGTCTCGCGCGCGCTCGCGGTCGAGCTCGGCGTGACGCCGGCGATGGGCCAGTGGTTTGCCGACGAGCGCGGCGTGATGATCTCGAGCCCGCTCTGGCGGCTGCTCGGCTCGGATCCGGCGATCGTGGGCAAGCCGCTGACCCTCGACGGCCAGAGCTTCGTGGTGTCCGGAGTGATGCCGGAGTCCTTCCGCCTGCCGATCGGCGGCATGCCGATCCCCGACTTCCACGCCGACGTCTGGATGCCGGTCGACGCGCAGGGCCGGAACGAGCCGGGCGACGGCTGGTTCGCGTACGCGCGCCGGAAGCCGGGCGTGACGCTGCAGGCGGCGGAATCGGATCTCAAGCGCGTGGCCGCCGAGATCGCGGCGGAGGAGCCGGCCAACCATCCGTCTTACACGGTTCGCGTCCTCGATCTCCGCCAGACGGTGATTGAGCCGATTCGGCCGACGCTGATCCTGCTCTTCGCGGCCGCCGCGTTGCTGCTCCTGATCACCTGCGCGAACGCCGCAGGCCTGCTGCTCGCGCGATCGGTGGCGCGGGCGCGGGAGACGGCGCTGCGCGTGGCGCTCGGGGCCGGCCGCGCGCGTCTCGCGGCGACCTTCTTCATGGAAGGGCTGGTCGTCTCGCTGGCCGGCGCCGCGGGAGGTGCGCTGATCAGCGTGCTTGTAACACCGGCTATCGTGTCGCTCGCCGCTGCATTTCTGCCTCGTGCGGACGAGGTGACGATCGACTGGCGCGTGCTGCTCTTCGCGCTAGGTGCGGCCGTCCTGGCCGGCACGCTCGCGAGTCTTGCGCCGTTGTGGCAGGCCGTTCGAACGGCGCCGGCCGATGCGCTCGGCGAAGGCGTGCGCGCGTCGGCGAACGCGCGCAGCCGCCGCCTGTCGCGCGCGCTCGTCGTCGCGGAAATCGCGCTGGCCTTCGCGCTGCTCGCGGCCAGCGGCGCCCTCGTCCTGCATCTCCGGAACGTGTCGCGCGTGGCGCCGGGCTTCGATGTGCAACATCTGGTTGCATTTACGGCCAGCGTGCCGGGGACCATCGCCGCCGCTGATGAAACCCGGATCCCGTTTCAGAAACGCCTGGTGGATGCCGTCGCGGCGATTCCGGGCGTGGACGCAGCCGGGTTCGCCATCCAGCTGCCACTCGACGGCTGCTGCAGGACCATTACGGTCTACGCGGAGGGCCGGCCGGACGATCGGGCCGCGTCACAACGGACGAGCTTCATGGCCGTGAGCCCGGGGTTCGTTCCGGCGCTGCGCATTCCGCTGCGCCACGGACGCCTGCTGACCGAGCGGGACGTGGACAAGGAAGAGAGTCCCATCATCGTCATGGTCAACGAGGCGGCCGCACGACGGTACTGGGGCACGGACAATCCGGTCGGATCGTTCGGCCGCTTCAACACGCCGGACGGTCGCCGCTTCGAAGTCGTCGGCGTCGTCGGTGACATCCGCAACGACGGGTTGACGAAGCCGACCGTGCCCGAGGTCTACGTGCTGGGCTCGATTACGCCCATCGAGACGATGCACTTTGTCGTCCGGTCGTCGAGGTCGGCGGCATCGCTCGTACCGGACATCCGCCGGGCCGTTCGGGCCGTGGACCCGGAGCAGCCTGTGCACGACGTGACCACGATGCTCGAGACCATCGAGCGAAGCCTGACGCTCGAGCGGCTCAGCTCGCTCGTCACCGCGTTCTTCGCGCTGGCCGCGCTGGTGATGGCGACGCTGGGCGTGTACGGCGTGACGGCCTATGGCGTGCGGCAGCGTCGCGTCGAGATCGGCACCCGGATGGCGCTCGGCGCCACCCGTGAACGCGTGCTGGCGCACATCGTCGGCGGCGGCCTGCGAATGGCAGCGATCGGCGTCGTGATCGGCGGCGTCGCGGCGATCGCCGCGTCCTCGTACCTCCGGAGCGCGCTCGCGATGCCGGCACTGGGACCGGCGCCGTTCCTGTACTCGATTGGCGTAATTGCCGTCGTCGCCTCCGCAGCCTCGTTCGTGCCGGCCTGGCTGGCGTCACGGCTCTCGCCCATCGTCGCCATTCGCAACGAATCACAATCGACCTGGCGCGCGGTGCGGCAGAGCATGCGCCAGACATTTCGTCATCTCTCCGTCGTCCTCGAGCGTCTGAATGTCCCGATCGGCGCGCTCATCACTGAATTTGCCGACGCGGTTCGCGGCGCCGAGGCGTTTCAGGACGCCATGCGTGAAGCGTTGGCGGCGCTTCAGGCGCGCGTCGGCGCCAGGTCGGTCCTGTTACTCGAGCGATCCGGCGATACGTTCACGCATGAGAGTCTGACAATTCCGGCCAGGGGCTTTCTGGCGAATCGGCTTCGCGCATTCCCACGACCGTTGGCGGTCGCGGATGCGGACGTCGACGCGTGGATCCGCTGGGCAGGCGAGTTCAAGCCCGCGCACGTTCCCGAACTGGACGCGCTGAAGGCGGCCGGCGTTCGCATGGCCGTGCCGCTGCGCACAAAGAAGGAGGTTGTCGGGATCCTGCTGCTGGGCCCCGCGATCGATCGCGAGAGCTACACGACGGGTGACAGGTTGCTGCTCAGCAGCTCGGCGGATGTCCTCGCGTTGATGATTGAAAATGCGCGACTGACGGAGCGAACGCTGGAGCAGGAGAAGCTCCGTCGCGATCTCGCGCTCGCCGCCGAAGTACAGAAGCGCCTGCTGCCGCCGGCGCCGCCCAGCAGCACCCTCGGGTCGCTCGCGGCATTCAGCGTGCCGGCGCGAACCGTCGGCGGCGACTACTACGACTTTCTCGATCTCGGCGACGTGGGCGTCGGCATCGCGGTGGCGGATGTGTCCGGCAAAGGCATCGCGGCCGCCCTGGTGATGTCCGTGGTGCAGGCGTCGTTGCGGGTACTCTCGACCGAGAGCGGTCTTCGCGTCTCGGACCTCGCGACGAAGATGAACGCCTTCCTGCACCAGAGCACCGGCGCCAACAAGTACGCGACGTTTTTCTACGCGCAAGTCGATGAGTCTCGACGGCAGTTGCAGTACGTGAATGCAGGCCACAACCCGCCGTACCTCGTCCGCCAGGTGGCCGGGCAGGTCGAGATCACCGAGCTCAAGGAGGGCGGCACCGTGCTCGGCCTTTTTCCGTCGATGGCGTACGACGAGGCGCGGGTCGACCTTCTGCCCGGTGATCTCGTCGTGGCGTTCACCGACGGCGTGACGGAGGCCGTCAACGCCGCCGACGAGGAGTTCGGTGAAGACAGGCTGAAACTGCTGCTGGCGGAGTCCGTGGGTCAGACCGCACAGGAAGTGTCCGCGCGGCTCGCCGCCGGCGTCCGCGACTGGATGGGCGCCGCCGAGCAGCACGACGATGTTACGGTGGTGGTCATGGTGGTGAAATGAGAATCTGTCTTGCGCTCGCAGTCACGATGTTGCTCCATGTGCAGGCCACTGGTGCGCCGCCGGTGGTCGTCGTGTTCGAGACGGAGCTTGGCTCGATCGTGATGGAGGTGGATGTCGCCCGGGCGCCCAACACGGCGGCGAACTTCCTGAAGTACGTCGACGGCAAGTTCTACGACGGCGGCGTGATCAACCGGGCGGTGCGGCCGGACAACACGGTTCGGAAAGATGTCGAGATTCAGGTGATCCAGTTCCAGAGCGATCCGGCCAGGCGACGCGAGCAGTTCCCGCCGATTCCCCTCGAGCGGACCAGCGTGACCGGGCTGAAACATCTCGACGGCGTCCTGTCCATGGCGCGAGCCGGGCCAGACACCGCGACGTCGTCGTTCTCCATCATGATTGGCAACCAACTGGAGCTCGATTTTGGCGGAAAGCGCAACCCCGATGGCCAAGGCTTCGCCGCCTTCGGCCGCGTGACCGCCGGGATGGACGTCGTGAAGAAGATTCAGGCGTCGCCCACCGGCCAGACCGGTGCGTACCGATCAGAGACGCTGGATCCGCCGATCAAGGTCCTGCGCGCGTACAGGAAGTAGCGTCTACCGTCCGAGCAACTGCTGGTAGTGCACCTTGGCCTTGTCGATAGCGGCTTTGAACGCCATGCGCTCCGCATCCGACCGCCAGCGCGCCTTCTCGACGCGCGCCCAGATCGCGTCGCACGTGTCCAGGAGGAACTGCACGTCGGACGCCTTCACAAATCGCCGGCCCCCGCGGACGACGTAGACCGGACTGGTCTGGGCGAAGGCGTAGTCGTCGCCGAGGTACGTCGACTTCGGTCCGGTCGTCCGCGCCGCCACCCAGCCGCCGAGCGGGACGTCGATCTGCCCGTCAAACACGACCTTGAGCGGGTCAGTCGCGCGGACGGTCTGCACGACGTCTCCATTGACCAGGATCTCGAGCGTCTCGACCGGCGCGATGGACGCGACATCAGCCTTCACACGCATCTGCGTGGGTGCGGTCGCAGCCACGGCGATTTCATCCCCGGGCTCCCGGCCCTCGACGGTGAGGAACAGCAATGGCCCGGTCGAGAAGAACGTTCGGCCGCGCTTGACGGCGTCGAGCCAGCTCGTATGGGTGAGCGGTCCCGTCACGTGCGCAAACGTGCGGTCGGATCCCGGCGGCGGGTCGAGAAACACGTCCGAGAAGTTGTCCGTGCCGCCCGTGGCCGGCACCCGGAAGCCGGCGTTGAGGAGGCGGTAGTAGAAGTCGGCTGACGCCAGCTCGTCGGACCAGAGCGCGCCGATGTCGTAGTAGTCGCCGAGGCCGAGCGCAAGATCGACGGCGATGAGCGTCGAGGCCGCTTGTTGAGGCGTGCGCGGCGCCGCCTGGTAGGGATGCATGAACCCGGCGAGCCCGCCCTGCGCGCGCGCGCCTTCGATGTAGATGTTCTCCAGAGAAGGCTGGCCGTACGCCGTTCCGCCCGCGCCGCCGACGAACGGCAGGATGAACTCACGGAGACCGATCATCCCGATGTGGCCGAGGCTGCCGCGGTACTCCTGCGCGTACTGCAGAATGTGCCGCGGCGTCGACAGCGGATGAGGCTTGCCGTTGAGATCGCTCCAGCGGCCCATCAGCCGGGTGCCGTCCATGTGGATGAGCGCGTGCGTGACGTTCAGATCTTCGGCGACGAGCTGCCGGAAGAAGGCGTCGTGCGTCAGGCCCACGCCCTGATGGAGATCGTGGACGTGGCTGTCGCCTGAGTACCAGCCCCGGGCGGGCAGATCGATGAGGCGCTCGAGGCGGATCGTCGCGGCCTGGACGCCGCCGGCGGGCACGTCGATCGTGATCGCTTTCGGCACGAACTGCCAGCCGCGGACGGCTTCGACGGTCGTCCGGCCTGCCGGCACTTCGACCTCCGCGTCGGCGGTCATGTGGAAGTAGTGCCGGTCGAACACCATCATCGATCGATGGAACAGATCGTCCGGCGTGTAGTGGCGGCCATCGACGGCGTCCACGTAGATGCGAGCACCAACAGACGCACCGTCCGGACCCACGACGCGCAGCCGCAGGCGGCCGGTGGGTGTGAGGCTGCGCCGCTTCGTCACGCTCAGCTTGCGCCACGCGCTGGCGCGTCCGCCGGTAATGGGCGCCATGTAGAGCGCCGGCACGCCCGCGTCGTATTGAACGAAGGCGAACCGCGTCCCGTCCGGACTCACGGCAGGAGACATCTCGTGGCGTGACGTATCGAGCGTGAGCTCGATGGGCTCGCCGCCGGCGGCTGCGATCACGCGGATGTCGTTCGAGCCTTCGTCTTCCGTGACGTAGAGGAGGTTCGTGCCGTCGGGCGTCCACGACGGCTCCATGCGGTATTCGGTTTCCTCGTCACGGACCAGGCGCGATTCACCCGTCGCCAGATCGAGGACACGCAGCCCGCCTTGCTCGTACGCGAGCAGCTTGCCGTCCGGCGATACGGCGGGCTGAATGCCGTTGGTCACGGCCGTATCGACTTTCGTGGCGAGGTCGTGCCTGAAGATGCGGAAGCCGCCGGATCGCGCGCTGACGAAAAACAGCGACTTGCCGTCGCGGCTCCACGCCGGCTGGACGTCGACGCGCAGATTGGACGAGACGGTCTCCACGGGTCCGCCGCCCGCGCCGGTGATCCCGATCTCCAGATTGCCGGCGGTCACGTACGCGAACGCAATGCGCGAGCCGTCCGGGCTCCAGGCGGGCTCGAAGTAGTAAGCCGGCCCGGACGTGATCGCAACCGCCTCGCCGCCGTCCGCGGGCATCTTCCAGATGTCGCCGCGCATCGTGAAGGCCAGCCACTTGCCGTCGGGGCTCCATGCCGGACTCTGGGGGCCCGACGAGACCGTCGGCAGCAGGTGGCGTTCCTCGCGATCGCTGTGGCCGTAGCGATTGGGACGCGCGTCGAACGTGACGGCAATGGATGCCGCCACTGCGACAGCGAGTACGGCAGGGATGAAGCGGCGCATGCGGCCTTCGCGGGCGGTGACAGCATACAATCCTCCCGCCGATGTCGCTCGACCCCTCGTCCCGCCTCGGTTCCTACGAAATCGTCAGCAAGCTCGGCGAAGGCGGTATGGGCGTGGTCTATCGCGCGCGCGATCTGAAGCTGCTGCGCGACGTCGCCATCAAGATCCTGCCGGCCAGCGTGTCGAGCGATCCGGACCGCCGCTCGCGGTTCGAGAACGAAGCCCGCGCGATTGCGGCTCTGTCTCACGCCAACGTGCTGGCCGTCCACGAGTTCGGCGCCCACGAGGGCCGGCTCTTCGTCGTCATGGAGCTGCTCGACGGCCAGTCGCTCCGCGATCTGCTGGCGCCCGGCCCGCTGCCGGTGCGGAAGGCCATCGACATCGCCACGCAGATGGCGCGCGGCCTCTCCGCCGCCCATCAGAAGAATCTGATCCATCGCGACCTCAAGCCGGAGAACGTCTTCGTCCTGCCAGACGGGCAGGTGAAGATTCTCGACTTCGGTCTGGCGCGGCCCATCGAGCGGCCGGCCACGACCGGCGCGGCCGAGACCGTCGCGGCCACCGATCCGGGCACCGTGCTCGGCACCGTGGGCTACATGGCGCCCGAGCAGATTCGGGGCGGAACCATCGACGCGCGCGCCGACCTGTTCGCCCTCGGCGCCGTGCTGTTCGAGATGCTGGCCGGCCGGCGGGCGTTTCAGCGCGATACGAGCGCGGAAACCATGACGGCGATTCTCCGCGAAGATCCGCCCGATCTGTCGGCGGCACGCGCCGATCTGCCGCCCGCGCTCGATCGCATCGTGCAGCACGCGCTCGAAAAGGAGCCGCAGGCGCGCTTCCAGAGCGCCGGCGACATCGTCTTCGCGCTGACGTCGTTATCGGGCTCGAGCGTCACGCAGTCGGGGGCCGCGCCGGCTGCCGCAACCGGTCCTCCTGCCAGGTCCGGGCGGTCGCTCATGGCCGTGGCGGGATGGCTGACCGCGCTGACGCTCGGCGCGGCGGTCCTCTGGCTGGCCACTCGTCAAGGCGAGTCCGCGGCCACCGAGCGATGGACGCAGTTCACGCAGTTGACGGACGCCGCCGGTGCGGAGCACGCGCCGGTGATTTCGCCTGACGGCACCTCGTTTGCGTTCGTCAGCCGCGCCCGCGGGTCGTGGGACATCTACGTGCAGCGGGTCGGCGGCCGGAACCCGATCGTCGTGGCTGGCGATCCGGCCCGCGATGAAGTCTGGCCGCGGTTCTCACCCGACGGCCGTCAGATCGCCTTCAGCGAGCATGACGCCGACGGCGGCATCCTCATCGTCGGGGCTACGGGAGAATCCGAGCGCCGGTTGACGGACTTCGGCGGCAACCCGGCGTGGTCCCCTGACGGCAGGCAGATCGTGTTCGCGTCGGAGACGGTGGACCTCCCGCACAGCCGGACGTCGACGAGTCAGTTGTTTCTCGTCGACCTGGCCGGCGGTGCGCCGAGAAAGATCACCGACGCGGACGCAGTGCAGCCGAAGTGGTCGCCGTCCGGGCAGCGAATCGCGTTCTGGGGCGTGGTGTCGGGGCAGCGCGACCTCGCCACGGTCAAGGCGGATGGCACCGATCCCGTCTCGATCACGAACGATGCGGCGCTCGACTGGGCGCCGGAATGGTCACCCGACGGGCGCTGGATCTACTTTGCGAGCGATCGAGGCGGTGCCATGGCGCTCTGGCGGATCGCCGTGGACGATCGCACGGGCCGGCCCTCGGGCGAGCCTGAGTCGGTGACCGCCGGCGTCGAATCCGCCATGGATCTGCCGAGCTTCTCGAGCGACGGCCGCACGCTGCTGTTTCGATCGCAGACGGAATCCGCGAACCCGGCGGCGATTCCGTTCGACCCGGCGACCGAACGCGCCGGCACGCCGCGGATCCTGACGACGCGGACGGGCATCCTGCTGCCCTCCAGCGTCTCACCGGACGGCCAGTGGATTGCGCTGGCCAATCGCGGCGAGCGCCAGGAGGATCTCTTCCTGATGCGCAGCGACGGCCGCGAAATCAAGCGGTTGACGGACGACCTCGCGCGTGACCGGGCCCCGCGCTTCACACCCGACGGCACGGCGCTCGTCTTCTATTCCAACCGCGGCGGCAGGTACACGGCCTGGTCGATCCGACCGGACGGCAGCAGCCTGACCAAGCTCGTGGACGATCCGACGCGGGGGTTCATCTACCCCTCGCTGTCCCCGGCCGACGGGCGGCTGAACCTCACCTCTGACAGCCGCGGCGACGAGGCCTATCTCGCGTCGCCGCCATTTCCGGCATCCGGTGACCGGGTGCAGCTGTTGCCGAACATCGCGGTGGACGGCGGCACCATCTTCCCGTCGCTCTGGGCGCCCGACGGCAAATGGCTGTCGGCGACGTGGGTGTCAGCGGCCGGCGAACCGGGTGGCGTCGGGAGCTACGACCTCACGGCGCGACGCGCGTACCGGTTGAGCGAGGACCGTGGCATCTGGGCCGCGCCGTTCCTGCCCGACGGCCGGCGCATCGTGTACTTCACGACCAACAGCGAGCTGGTGATCGTCGACGTGCTGCCGGGCAAGCGGCGCGTCATTCCCGTCACGCTGCCGCTGCCGGCCGCACGCGAGGCCATCGCGGTGTCGCCCGATGGGCGCACGATCTACTACGGTGCGCAGCGCACCGAGTCGAACGTGTGGAAGGTCGAACGGCAGTAGATCAGCGCGCCTGGATCCGTATCTGACGCTCGTCTTCATCCCGGTCGAAGGTGCACTGATGAGTCGTCGTGCCCACCTTGAACTCGACACCTTGAAGGTCCTGATCGAGGAGCCGCAGACGGGCCTTCCTCGGCTTCGTCGCGTTTGAGAGAAACGTGAAGGCCACGTCGACCTTGGAGCCCGCGCCACCGCGCGGTCTGAGATTGACCAGGATGGATCCCTTGGTGGTGACGATCGTCAACTCGGTCAGGTTCGTGATCTCGCTCTGGCAGGCCGGTGAGTTCGTCCCCTCGACGAGCACGTCCATCGACGTCACCGTCTTGTCATCGGCTTCGACATCCCCGGCGTGTCGGTACACGGTCGCACCCGTCACCGCCTTGAAGTCGCCTCTCTTGTCGGGCGGCAGCGTCGACCCGGCATCGAATTTCACAGACCCGTTGCTGACGACGACGGGCGGCCGTTCCTCTTCGTCTTGCGGACCGATGAGGTCAAGAATCAGACCGGGGAAGAGCAGGATCGAGATCGTCAACACCGCCACGCCGGCGGCAAAGCCCAGGACGCCGCCAACCAGATAGGCCTTTCTCAATTGAGGATCCATGCGGGAGCTCCACGGACGTGCGCAGGCAGGTTATTTCACGACGTCCAGCACGCCGGCCAGGTCGGCGCGCCGGAGGTAGGTTAGTCGATCCGTTTCGCTGGCCCCCCATCTTTCGAAGAAGAGCGCGCGAGCCTGTTTGGCCTGTTCTTGAAGCGCGCTCGCGTCGGCGGTCCGGCCGAGGCGGGCCGCTGCGACGGACGCCACGGCCGCCAGGCGCCAGCGCATTTCGGGGTTGGATGGTGCGTCGGGGCCCGTCAGCACGGCACTGCTCACGGCGAATGCCCGCGCCGCGTCACGTCGTGCGAGCAATGTCGCCGCGGCCCACCACGCGAGGTCGTGCTTCGACGCCGGACTCGTTCCCGCGTCGGGCCACGCCTGAATCGCCGCCCCGGGCTGGCCGCGGAGGCCGAGCCGGGCGCGCGCGTACTGCGCCATCGCCAGGACCATTTTGGCGTTGGCGTCGGATAACCCCGCCGGGGGCGCGGCCGCCGCGGCGTCCGCCAGGCGGCCCTCGACGACCGCCAGTCGGACCTGCAGTACGGGCACGCGGCCGCTCGTATACACAGTGACGCCCGACTCGGCGCGTGTCCGCATGACATCCAGCACGCCCTGGGCGTCGCGCACGCGCGCCATCGTGATCAGGAGATCGGTGCGGTTGCGGAGGGCGATCGCCAGGCGGACGTCATCCCGCAGGGCCTCGAGCTCGGCCTCGACCGCCTCCCGGCGGGCGAGGGCCTCGGCCAGCCGGCCCGATTTCACCGCGATGCCGGCGAGACTCTCGAGCGCCTCCGCGCGGAGCGCCCGATCCTTGATCGTGTCGGCGACGCCAAGGGAGGTCGTCGCCAGCGCGACGGCGGCGTCGAGGTGGCCCAGGGCCTCCTGTCCGCGTGACGCGATGATTCGCGCTTCTGCCGCGTTCCTGACGTACTGGCGATCGTCGAAGAACGCGAGCGTGCCCTCGGCCAGGCGCAGCGCTTCGGCGGGCTCGCGGTTGAATTCCCTGATGCTCGCCAGCTGCAGGCGGGCGCGCGTCTCGGTCAGGGCTGCCTTGCGCTCCCGCGCGATCTTCTCCGCTCGCTCGGTGCGGTCGATTGCCTCCTGGACACGGTTGGCGCTGAGGGAGGCGAAACCGGCGTTGATGAGCCCGATCGCTGCCAGCGTCTGAAGATTGCGGTCGGTCGCCTCGCGGACGGCGGTCGACGCCAGCGATTCGGCGCGTTCGAAGTTCCCCTTGCGAATCTCGACGCGCGCGAGCTGGAAGCGCGCCCGCAGTCCGAGGGCCTCGAACCGTGAATCCTGACCGAGCTTCAAGACGGGGGCGACGGCTGCTTCCGCGGCGGCCGCGTCGCCGCGGTTGAGCAGCATCACCGCGCGTCGCAGCGACGTCTCGGCCTCGCCCTCGGTATTGGTCGCGGCCCGGAACAGCCGTTCCGCTTCGTCGAACGACACCGTGGCGGCGGTGGCGTCGCCGTCCTGCGCCTGCATCACGCCGTGCCGCAATCGCGCCGCGGCGCTCTTCGAATCGAGCTCGACGGCGCGACGGTAGGCCTCACGCGCTTCCACGCGCTTCGACGCCGCTTCCTCTGCCCGGCCCACGTCGATCCACCGCTCGGCCTCTGATGGCGCCCGCCCGGCCAGCGCGCGATAGGCCTTGATGGCGGCGGCGTGATCGCGCAGCGCGGACGCGCGGACGGCGTCGAGCCTGAGCCTATCGTCGCCGGCCATGCGCGCCCCGCGGGCGACGAGCTGATCGACACGGAGCAGCGCGTCCTTGGCGCCGTCCAGATCGTCCAGCTCCGTCAGCGCATCCGCCAATCGGGCATGCGCCAGCGCATAGTCGGGGAATTCGCGAATCGCGAACTCGAAGCGGCTCTTCGCCGTCGCATAGCTGCTCTCGCGCAAGGCCGCGACGCCGTCCTCGTACCACTTGCGCGCGCCCGCCGGGACACGCGCCGAACTGGCGTACGACCACAGCCAGCCCGCCGCGAGGATCGCGGCCACCGCGCCGGCGGCCATCAGGAGCGCGCGTCGAGACACGGTGGCGGGCCGGGGCGGAGCCACCGGACGACCGGCGTCGGGTGTGGATCCCTGAAGCACGGTCTCGAGCGCCTCGCGCGCCGCGGTGGCCGACGGCGGGCGCTCACGCGGCGATTTCCGCATCAGCCGATCGCAGATCGCGTCGTGCCCGGCCCCGAGCCCGGGCACGATCGTCGATGGCGCCGCCGGCCTGCCGTGCAGCACCTCGTGATACACCGAGTAGGCCGTCGGTCCTCCGAACGCGCGCCGTCCCGTCAAACACTCGTAGAGGACACAGCCGAGAGAGAACAGGTCGGCGCGGCCGTCAACGGTGTGTCCGTCGATCTGTTCCGGCGCCATGTACGCCGGCGTCCCCGCCGGCGTGTCCGGATTGGTCATCGCCGTCGCGGTGGTCTGCGCGCCGATATCCGAGGCCGGGATCAGCCGGCGCGCGACGCCGAAATCGAGCAGCCGCGGCGCGCCGTCCGGCCCGATCATGATGTTGCGCGGCTTGAGGTCGCGATGCACGATGCCGCGGGCGTGGGCCGCGGCCAGCGCTTCGGCGATCCGAATCGCGATGCGAAGCGCGTCGTCGGCCGGCAAGGGCCCGGCGGCCAGCTTGGACGCCAGCGTCTCGCCTTCGACGTACTGCATGACGATGAAGTCGCCGGCCGACGGATCGGAGGCGACGTCGTAGACGGCGCAGATCGCCGGGTGATCGAGGGCGGCGATCGCGCGCGCCTCGGACATCAATCGGCGGCGGGTGTCAGCGTCGGGCTGGCGGCTGAGGAATTTGACCGCCACCAGTCGATCGAGCCTGGTGTCGCGGGCGAGGAAGACATCGCCCATGCCACCGGAGCCAAGGTGGCGCTCGAGGCGGTAATGGAGAACCTCGGACCCGACGGCGGGCGTGGGCATCGGCGGCTGAGAGGGACCGAGTATAGCCGGTCCCGTGGGGCCCAACAGACAGCCGGGCCGCCTCCAGGAGCGACCTGGAAGCGGCCCGACTCAAGCAAACCGAGCTATTTGAACTGGAAGCCGACCATGATGCCGAACGTCCGGGTCTTCGCGACGTCACCCGAGTCGTCATCCACGATGTTGATCAGGCCCCAGTTGTACCGGGCATCCACGAAGACCTTGCCGAACTGCACGGCACCCCCGATGACGAAGCCGAAGTCGGTGCCCTTGAACTCGGCGTCTTCCTCGTCAGTCAGCTCGATTCCGTTGAACGTGGTCTTGGTGTCGTCGGTGACCTTGAAGCCGATCGAGGGTCCGCCGAACACCCTGGCCTTCACCGAACCTGAGCCCGGGATGTTGCCGCGGATGAGGATGGGAATCTCGAGATAGTCGGCACTGGCTTCGAACGTGAATGTGTCGACGCCGTCAGTTTGAGAGGCCTTGGTGCCTTTCTGGCTATACAAGATGTCGACCTGCAGGCCGACCTTCGGGTTGAAGTCGCGTGCGATGAACGCTCCAAAGACGCCTCGCGTTCGGCTCTTGAACTCGGGAACGCCTTCATCGGGATCGCCAGCCGTGAAGCTGACATTGGCGATGTTGATGCCGCCCTGAACGCCCGCGGTTACCTGGGCGAATGCAGGGGAAGAGGAAAGCAGGATGGCGGAGAGCACGAACACGGACAATACGAACGAACGCGAACGCATGGAACTCCTTCTCCCGGCGCTAATGCCCGGGCCAAGGACGAGCGTACCATGCAGTCCTCAGTACTTGATGCAGACGTTCTTCACCTGTGTGTAACTGGACAGTGACTCCAGGCTCTTCTCGCGCCCGAATCCGCTCTTCTTGTATCCGCCGAAGGGCAGCTCCACGCCGCCGCCCGCGCCGTACGTGTTGATGAAGACCTGGCCGGCTTTGATGCGTGTGGCCAGCGACATCGCCTTGTTGATGTCGCGCGTCCAGATGCCGGCGACCAGCCCGTAGTCGCTGCGGTTCGCGATCGCCGCGGCCTCCGCGACGTCGTCGAAGTCGATGATGGCGAGGACCGGCCCGAAGATCTCCTCCTGGGCGACGCGCATGTCCGGCGTCACGGATTCGAGCAAGGTCGGTTGGAAGAAGTAACCGCGTGAGAGCGCGGCATCGCCCGGCCTCGCGCCGCCCGCTGCGACCTTCGCTCCTTCGGACGTGCCGACCTGCACGTACTTCTCGATCGTCTCGAGCTGGCGCTTCGAGATGATCGGACCCATGTCGGGATCGCTCACGCCCGGCCCGATGCGCATGGACTTAGCCTTGGTCGCCAGCCGATCGACGAGCGCGCCGTGCGCCTTCCGTTCGACGAGCAATCGCGATCCGGCCGAGCACGTCTGCCCGGCGTTCTGAAAAATGGCTGTCGCGACGCCCTGCGTGGCAAGATCCAGATCCGCGTCCGCAAACACGATGTTGGGCGATTTGCCGCCGAGCTCCATGACGACCGGCACGACGTTGGCCGCGGCCATCCTGGCGACTTCAATGCCGACCGAGACCGATCCGGTGAACGTGAGCTGATTGATCCGTGGATGGCTCGCGAGCGCCGTGCCGGCCTCCGAGCCCGTGCCCGGCACGACATTCAGGACGCCGGGTGGCAGGCCGCACTCCAGCGCGATTTCGCCAAGTCGAAGCGCGGTCATCGGCGCTTCGCTCGACGGTTTGAGGACGACGGTGCAGCCCGAGGCGAGAGCGGGCGCGACGCCGCGCGCGCCGATCTGGATGGGGTAGTTCCACGGCACGATCTGCGCCGAGACGCCGATGGGCTCACGAATGGTGAAGTCGATGAACCCGGGCCCGAGCGGGATCGTGTTGCCCATGATCTTGTCGGCGATGCCGGCGAAGAATTCGAAGTAGCGTGCGGCCACCTGCACATCCGTGCGCGCTTGTCTCAGGGGTTTGCCGTTGTCGCGGCTCTCGAGCGTCGCGAGCTCTTCGGTCCGATCGCGCAGGGCCTGCGCGATGCGCTGCATGACGCGGCCGCGCTCGGCCGGCGGCGCGCCCAGTCCCCAGGTTGAGCCTTCGAAGGCGGCGTGGGCCGCGCTCACCGCGCGGTCGATGTCGGCTTTGGTCGCTTTCGCGACGGTCGCCAGCTGCTCGCCCGTCGAGGGATCGAAGACGTCGAACGTGCCGCCGTCGGAGGCGGGGACTTTCTCGCCGTTGATGATTAGAAGTTCGGGCATAAAGGGGCCGGGGCACATTTTACGTCTTTCGTAAAATGTGCCCCGGCCCCTTTTACCCGCGAATCACCTTCAACATCGCCCCGTAGTTCGACCGATCGACGTAGACGTCGATCAGGCTCGGCCCGTCGACCGCGGCGGCGAGCTCGATCGCCTGGGTGAGCTCCTCCTCGGTTCGAGCGGCGACCGAAGCGAGGCCGAGGCTTTCGGCGAGGGCGTGCCAGTTCACCGCGCCAATCGCGACGCCCGCCGGACGAAGGTGACGCGCCTGCTGCTTGATTTCAATCAGGCTGAGAGACGCGTCGTTGAACACGATCGTCATGATCGGCAGGCGCTCGCGGGCCGCGGTCACGAGCTCGCCGGCGCACATGAGCAGGCCGCCGTCGCCGGTGAGCGCTACGGTCGGCTTTCGGTCGACAAGTGCCGCGCCAATCGCCGCCGGCAGCGCGAATCCCATCGTGGACAGGCCGTTCGAGATCAGCAGGCCGGCCGGTTCGGCAATCGGCCATCTGAGCGTCGCGGGAAACATGTGCGCGCCGGCGTCGACAGTCACGCGGCGTTCGGAGAGCATCGTCGCGGCCACGTCAACCACACGCTGCGCAGTGAGGCCATCGCCGTCGACGGGCACATCGGTGGCGGCCAGGTTCTTCGACACGGTGGTGGCGACCTTGTCGAGGTTCCACTCCGACTTTTTCAGGCGGTCGGCGAGCACGCGCAATGCCGCAGGTGTGCGCGCGATCCATTGGGAGCCGAAGGGCACGTGGCCTGTGGGCATGGGCCAGTCGCTGAGGCCCACGATGGGCGGCGTGAACGTCCACGGACGCGGCACCAGCTCGACGGGATCGAGACCGACGCCGATGAGCAGGTCGCTCTTCTCGACCAGCGCGCGCTCGATCGCGCCGTTGGTGAAAACGCCCGCGAAGCACGGATGCCGGTCCGGCACGACGCCCTTGGCCTTGTAGGTGACCATCGCCGGAATCTGCCTGGCTTCACAGAAGCGGCGGATCGCCGCCGCGTCCTCCGCTCGTCGCGCGCCAAGCCCGACCACGAGCAGGACCTTGCGAGCCTTCGCGATGGCAGCCTCGAATGCCTCCGGGATCTCGGGCGCCTCTTCTGGCGGCGCCGTGTCCGGGCGACGAGGCCCGAGCGGAAATCCGGGCGTGCCTTTCACATCGCCCGGGCAGTCGAGGTGGACCGGTCCCGGCGGCAGCGTGGCGAGCTGGCGAAAGGCCTCGTCGAGCGCCGCGCGGTTGCCGTTCTCGAGACGCGCCGACCACTTCGTGATCGGCCGGAAGAGCGCGAGCTGGTCCAGATGCTGATGCGTGTACGTGCCGTTGGCGCCCACTGGATTGCTGTCGGTGAAGACGGCAATCGGCGCGCGGTCCAGAAACGCGCACGCCACGCCGTTGACGACCGATGCGGCGCCCGGACCGAGCGTCGTCAGGCACGCGCCGGGCCGATCGGTGACTTCCGACTGCGCCAGCGCGGCGATGGCGGCGCCGGTTTCGGTCGAGGTCAGCACGAACGGCAGATCGTTCGTGGCAGCGGCCTCAATCAGATCGAGATTGCCGCCGCCGCCGGGCACGCCGAAAAGCGCACGCGTCCCCGCCTGCCGCAGGCGGCGCACGATGGTGTCGGCGAGAGCGGACACAGCCGGTCTGGGTACCGATATCATGGCGCTGCCGTGGACACCCACCAGGATCTGCGCGCGGCGGTTCGGGAGCTCTGCGCGTCCTTCCCCGACACGTACTGGCGCGAGCTCGATGCCAAACGTGCGTACCCGGAAACATTTGTGAAAGCGCTGACGGACGCCGGATACCTCGCGGCGCTGATCCCGGAGGAATTCGGCGGATCCGGCCTCGGCATCACTGAGGCCGCCGTCATCATGGAAGAGATCAACCGGAGCGGCGCCAACGCCGGCGCGTGCCACGCCCAGATGTACACAATGGGCACGCTGCTGCGGCCCGGGTCCGACGTACAAAAACGGGAGTACCTGCCGAAAATTGCGTCCGGCGAGCTGCGCCTCCAGGCCTTCGGCGTGAGCGAGCCGACGACCGGCTCGGATACGACGCAACTCAAGACAATGGCCGTGAAAAAGGGCGATTTGTACGTCGTCCGCGGGCAGAAGATCTGGATTTCCAGGGCAGAGCACTCAGACCTGTTGCTGCTGATTGCCCGCACCACGCCCATCGACCAGATCAAGAAGCGTACCGAGGGGTTGTCGGTCTTTCTGGTCGATTTGCGGGCGGCCGTCGGCCACGGGCTCACCATCCGGCCGATCCGCACGATGATGAATCACGCGACGACGGAATTGTTCTTCGACGACCTCGAGATCCCGGCTTCGACGCTCATTGGCGAGGAGGGCAGGGGGTTCCGGTACCTGCTCGACGGCCTCAATGCGGAGCGAATCCTGATCGCGGCCGAGTGCATCGGTGACGGGCGCTGGTTTCTCGAGCGCGCGGGGAAGTACGCCAGGGAGCGCGTCGTGTTCGGCCGGCCGATCGGCCAGAACCAGGGCGTGCAGTTCCCGATTGCCCGCGCCCACGTCAACGTCGAAGCGGCCAATCTGATGTGCGTGCGCGCCGCCGAGCTGTTCGATCGCGGCGAGCCCTGCGGCGCCGAAGCCAACATGGCCAAGCTGCTCGCCGCCGACGCGTCCTGGGAAGCGGCAAATGTCACCGTCCAGACGTTCGGCGGCTTCGGTTTTGCCGAGGACTACGACATCGAGCGCAAGTTCCGCGAGACGAAGTTGTACCAGGTGGCGCCGATTTCGACGAACCTGATCCTCGCGTACATCGGCGAGCACGTCCTCGGCCTTCCCCGATCGTATTGATGGGCGTCCTCGACAACATCACTGTCGTTTCTCTCGAACAGGCGGTCGCAGCACCGTTTGCGACGCGGCAGCTCGCGGATCTCGGCGCGCGGGTGATCAAGATCGAGCGGCCCGGCTCAGGTGACTTTGCGCGCGGCTACGACACGACCGTCAAAGGGCTGTCGAGTTATTTCGTGTGGCTCAACCGATCGAAGGAATCGATCACGCTTGATCTGAAGCGGCCGGGCGGCCGGGAGATTCTGGACCGGCTGCTCGCGAAGGCCGATGTGTTCGTCCAGAACGTCGAGCCCGGTGCCTCCGATCGGCTGGGCACGTCGCCGGCGGATCTCCGGGCGCGATTGCCGAAACTGATCGTCTGTTCGGTGTCCGGCTACGGGACCTCGGGGCCGTTCGCCGATCGCAAGGCGTACGACCTGCTGGTCCAGAGCGAAGCCGGTCTGGTGTCGGTGACAGGTACTAAGGAGGACCCGGCGAAGGCCGGCATCTCGGTGGCGGACATCGCGGCAGGGATGTACGCGTACTCGGGGATTCTGGCGGCGCTGCTCGCGCGCGCGTCGCATGGCCGCGGCACCACCGTCGAGGTGTCGCTGTTCGACGCGCTCGGTGAGTGGATGAGCGCTCCGGCGTACTACACGATGTACGGCGGCCGCGCGCCTGAGCGCAGCGGCCCGTATCACGCGTCGATTGCGCCGTACGGTCCAGTCCGGACGAGGGGCGGCCGGACGCTGCTCCTCGGCGTCCAGAACGACGCGGAGTGGCAGCGACTCTGCGCGGACGTGCTCCAGCTTCCGGATCTCGCCCGGGACGATCAGTTTGCGACGAATCCGAAGCGCGTCGCCAACCGTACCGCGCTCGACGACGCGATCGCGCGCGTGACCTCGCAGCTGACCGCCGATGAGCTGGTCACGCGCCTCGACGCCGCCCGCATCGCGCACGCGGGCATGAGCTCGATGGCGGACTTCGTCGCGCACCCGCAGCTGGCCGCGCGTGGGCGCTGGCGGGACGTCGAGTCGCCGGCCGGTCCGCTCCGGGCGCTCGCGCCGCCCGTGCAGCTCGACGACCTCGAACCGGTGATGGGCCCCGTGCCGGCGCTCGGCGCGCACACCGACGCGATCCTCAGCGAATTGAACTTCAGCCGCGATCAGATCGCGGACTGGCGCAGGGAAGGAACCATCTGATGGCGATCAAGACAGGCTGGACCGGACGGGTGTTCGAGGACTTCACGGTCGGCGACGTCTACGAGCACCCGCTCGGCCGCACCGTGACGCAGGCCGACAACATCTGGTTTACGTGCCTGACGATGAACACGAATCCGATCCACTTCGATGCCGAGTACGCCAGGCAGACCGAGTTCAAGCGCCCGCTCGTGAACTCCTGCTTCACGCTGGCGCTGGTGACGGGGCAGTCGGTGACCGATCTCACCGTCAACGGCGTCGCGAACCTCGGGTGGGACGAGGTGCGCCTGCCGCACCCACTCTTCGAGGGCGACACCGTCTACGCGAAAAGCGAAGTGCTCGAGACGCGCGAATCCAAATCGCGGCCGAAAGCGGGCATCGTTCGCGTGAAGTCCACCGGCATGAATCAGGACGGCACGCCCGTCATCGAGTTCACACGCACGTTCCTCGTCTGGAAGCGCGGGCACGTGCCCAGCGCCAAGCCCCGCAACTGACGGCTATTTCTTCGGCGGCTCCACCTTCCACCACCACTGCGGTTCCAGCGCCTTCTTTCGCGGATAGGTCTCGTCGAGCGTCGCGGCGTTGTACAGGCGGCCGTTTTTCATCACCTCGGCGATCTTCGTCGAGTTCTTGATGTCTTCGAGCGGGTTCGCATCGAGCACGATGAGGTCGGCGAGCTTGCCCGGCTCGAGCGAGCCGATGTCCTTCGACAGACCGATCGAGTGGGCGCCGTCGATCGTCGCGGACCTGAGTGCCGCGTGCGGCTTCATGCCGCCGGACGCCATCATCCACAGCTCCCAGTGCGCGCCGATGCCCTGCACTTCGCCGTGCGAGCCGAGGCCCGCCTTGGCGCCGCCTTCCACCCACTTGGCGAGCTGCTGCGCGTGGAGCGGGTACACGTACTGGTCCATCCGGTTGAAGCTCGTGCGCTTCCATTTGTCGATCTCGTCGTGCGGCGTGAAGCGACGGACGCGCTGGTCGGCGTCGAGATCGACCGTGGTCAGGTAGTGCTGCAGGCCCGTCGGGCCGCCGTAGCTCACGATGAACGTCGGCGTGTAGGTGATGCCGCTCACGGCGCCGAGCTTGATGACGTCGGTGTAGAACGGGCTCACTGGCAGCGAGTGCTCGAGCCCGGCATAGCCGTCCTGCATGAGCGTCAGGTTCATCGTGAAGTTCGATCCGCCTTCGGTGGTCGGCGTGAGACCGAGTTCTTTGGCGGCCATGATCACCCACTGGCGAACCTTGCGGTCGCCGGCCAGGTACTGCTTGATCGTCTTCGTGTTGTAGTGGTCCGAGTACCGGCGCAGTACGTCACGCGCCTCCTCGAAGCTGCGGATGTTGTCGGCGCCGAAGATCCCCGGCCCGGTGGAGTAGAGCCGCGGGCCGATGAGCTGGCCGACTTCCATCAGATCCTGATACGTCAGCGCGTCTTCGGACGACGTCTGCGGGTCGCGCTGGGTCGTGACGCCGAACGCAAACTGCGCGAGGAACTGCGAGACCTGCGCCCGGTGCACGCCCCACGCCACCCACGTATGCGCGTGGACGTCGACGAGGCCCGGCATGATCGTCTTGCCGGACAGGTTGCGCTCCTCGGCGTTGGCCGGAATCGTGACCTTGCCGCTCGGCCCGATCGCCGTGATCCGGTTGTCGGTGATGACGATGTCGCCGCGCGGGATGATCTCGTCTCCCTTCATCGTGATGATGCGGGCGTTCCGGAGCGCGATGGTGCCCGTCGGCTTGTCGCGATCGACCTGGATCTCGACGTCCACGCGATGAGCTTCGTATTCCCACGCCGGCAGCTTCGCCGGGGCCGCCGGCTTCTGCGTCGGATCGGGCGTGGCCGGTTTCTCGGTGCCGGGCGCCGGAGCGGCCGCGGTACGCTCGCCTTCGATCTCGGCGTTGGCTCGATTCGTCGCGTCCACCTCGCCGGCGAGCGTGAGGTCGTGCAGGAAGAAGCTGCGGCCGATCGAGTAGATGGCTGCGCGGCTGTCGGCCGTCCAGCCGACGAAGTCGCCGCCGATCTTCGTCAGGCGCCAGCTCGGCAGGGACCCGCCGGTCGCGGCGGACACTGTCGGGACCACGCTGCCCGAGATTGGCGGCACCGTCACCATGTACACGTTGCGGTTGGCGCGCACGATCGCGCGGCGGCCGTCGGGCGAGAGCATCACTTCGTCGGGCGTGGAGGTCGCAGGCGGTGCGCCGGCGGGTGAGGGCGGCGCCGGCGCCGTCACGCGCAGCACCGTCTTGTAGTCCGTGCCGTCGAACCGCACGGACAGCAGCCCGTCAGAACCGCCCCAGACATACAACCGGTCCGGGTCCGGCCCGACGTGCGGCTGGTTCCGTCCCTGCTCGGTCGCGCCGCTCGCGACCCACGCGATGCGGACCGGCGCGCCGCCGTCGGCCGGCAGCCACACGTACTCGAGCTCGGCGAACGCGCTGTGGCCGCCGAAGTCCTCTAGCATGCGCATGCGGTGCATCTTCGATCCGCGCACCGCAATGAGCCGCGTGCCGTCCTTCGAGTACGTGAGTTTGTCGAAGAACGCGGGCACCGACGTCAGCCGCTGCGGCGATCCCGATCCGTCCGCGCGGACGCGATAGATGTCGCCGCCCCTGACGTCGTTCCACGTGACGTACGCGACGAACTGGCCGTCGGGCGACCAGACCGGCGCGTGCTCGACGTCGGTGCTCCCCGTCAGCCGGCGCGCGTTGCGAATGGTTGGCGGAGCGGGCGGGGGTGGCGGTGGTGGGGGAGGCGTCGCGCCCGCCTGGCCGCTGCCGCCGGCCGGCGCGGCCGGCCGTTCCTTCTTGGTGCCGCGCCCTTGGGGCAGATCAGCGACCCAGAGCCGATCGAGCGCCGTGAACGCCAGTCGTCGTCCATCCGGCGACGGCCGGGCACCGCGGATCTGCGACACCGTCAGCTTGCCGTCTTCGATGGGGTAGTCGAACCGCACGAGCGGGCCAAGCTGCTGGTCAACTTTGGCCGTGAACGGGATTTCCGTGGCGGCGCCCGACGGCACCTCGACGCGCCAGATCTTGCCGCCGTAGCCGGTGATGATCGCGCGTGAGTCCGGCGTGAACGCCGAAGCCGGATAGACGTCGCGATCGCGCGCCCCGCCGCCTTCGCTGTCGTCACGCTGGACGTCGAGCTTCAGCCAGCGGTCTTCGCCAGTCGTCAGGTCGACGAGCTTCAGTGCCTGACGCGCATCATGCCGCGTGGCATACACCAGCCATCGGCCGTCCGGGCTCGGCACGGGCCGGAACGCGCCTTCGTGCTCGTGGGTGCGGACGTGAACGCGACCCGTCTCCCGATCGAGCTGGCCGATCTGATACGGCGCGATCGCGCGCGCGCTGCTGCGGATCTCCCGGTGCGGGTCGTAGTGCGCGTCCGAGGGATCCTGCTCGTCTTCGCCCGGGATTCTGCGAGTCGCGAATCCGGTCTGCGCCGCCCCGCGCACGTTCACCCACAGGAACTGCGGATCCGGAGCAAAGGCGGGGCCCGTCAGCGCCGGCGCCGGCGGCGCCGGAGTGCCCGGCGCGGCGGGACCGGTGGCGCCCGTCATCTGGACGCCCGACCCGCCGTTCTCGTGGTACATCCACAGCTGCGCGCCCTTGGCGGCGATGACGTACTCGCCGTCCCGCGTCCAGATTGGGGACATGTAGTTCTCGCGCTCGGTCGTCGTCACGGCCCGCGGCTTCGAGCCGTCGCTGTTGGCGATCCAGAGGTTCTCCGACCCGTTGCGATCGCTGATGAACGCGATGCGCTTCCCGTCGGGTGAAAACGCGGGCTGCATGTCGTAGGCCTGGCCGCTCGTGATGCGCGTGGCCTCGCCGCCGGCGATCGGCAGCGTGTAGAGGTCGCCGAGCAGCTCGAACACGAGCGTGCGGCCGTCCTTCGACAGGTCCAACGACAGCCAGGTGCCTTCCGACGTGGTGAACGACAGTGTCCGGTTCGTCAGCAGCGGCAACCCGCGCGTGCGCACCGCGTCGGCGGCGGCCTTGTCGTTGTCCTGACGGGTCTGCGCCTGCGGCGCCGGCATCAGGGCCAGCCCGATGGCGGCCAGTGCGATTGCGAACAGTCCGGTCTTCTTCATGGTGACCCTCTCGGTGCGGGCATCATAAGACCTCACCGCGAAGATCACGAAGGTCTCGAAGGGACCGGCTGACGCTGGCCGCAATCCTGGTCATCTCACATGAAGGTCATGAAGAGGCAACACGGGACGCGTCCCATGAAGGCGTGAAGGCAGCACGCTGCCAGGCGAGGCCCGGCGTCACGGCGGGCTTTGCCCGCCGGCGGCCTGCGGCCGCCTTGGAAGACGACTGAAGGGGCGAGTGAACGCTCCTTTGAACTACTTGGAGTGTTCACTCGCCCCTTCAGTCGTCTTCCAACGTGACGCCGGGCCCTCAGCGTGTGCCCTCTATGCTTCCATAGGACAGGCCTCTGGCGCCCTTCATGCCTTCATGAGAGGTGACACCAGGCCTTCGTGTTCTTCGTGAGCTTCGTGGTGAGGTTTACTCCGCCCGCAGCATTGACGCCGGATCGACGCGCAGCCCTTGTAGCGCGGGGATGACGGTCGCGGCCGCGACGACAATCAAGTACGCACCGCTTGTGTAGGCGACGGTCGCGAGATCGAGCGGCAGGAGGCCACGGACCGTGGCGCTGAGCATCCCGCTCGCAAGCGTCGCGACGCCCGCGCCGGCCGCCAGTCCGATCAGGGTCCACAGGAGAGTATGGCCGGCGAGGAGCCGCAGCACGTCCGGCGCCTGCGCGCCGATCGCGCGTCGGAGCGCGATCTCCTTCAGCCGCCTCGACGTGAGGTACGAGATCACCGCGAAGATGCCGGCAATGGACATGACGAACGCGAGCGCCGCGAAGCTGCCGATGATCGTGGCCATGATGCGCTGGCCTTGAAACGCCTGGGCCAGCATCTCGTCGAGCGCGCGGATGTCGAACACGGCCTGCCGCGGCTCGACCGACCAGATCGCGCGCTTGATCATGTCCACCATCACCGGGCGGTCCGGCCTGGGCCGCACGAGCACGAACATGCTGGGTTCGGCCTGCTGCAGATACGAGACGTACAGCTGCGGGACATCGCCGGTCTGAAACGGTGGCCGGACATTGCCGACCACCCCCACAACGGTCATCGTCGCTTCGCGCGGACCGGACCCCGCGACAAGGCGTTGTCCGATGGGGTTCTCGCCCGTCCAGTGCAGCCTGGCCATTTCCTCGTTCACGATCGCCACGGGCGCGGCAGACGCGGTGTCGGTGGGCGCGAACGTGCGGCCCTGCCGCAGCGGAATGCCGAGCACGTCGAAGTAATCCGCGCTCACGATCTGGTAGCTCGTACTCTGGCGGGACTGCGCCGCGACCGTGTCGGATCGTCCGACGAGGGTGAACGGCGTGCTCGGGCGGCCAGGCAGCACGCTGCTGGAAACGGCCGCGTGGGCGATGTCCGCCAGCCCGCCGATGCTCTCGAGATAGCGCTGGTACAACATGCCGAGCGCCGGACCGCCGCCCGCCATGCCGCGGATGCGCATGGACATCACCGACTCGGCCGAGAACCCGCTCTGATCGCGCTGAAGCGCGCCAAGGCTGCGCGTCAGAAGCACGGCCTGCACCAGCAGCACCACGGACAGCGCCACTTCAATGGCCACCAGCACATGACGGGCGCGGCTGCGCCGGGTCGTGCCGCCGCGCGTATCCAGTCTGAGACTTGGACCGAGCTGGGGCCGTGAGTACCGCAGGCTCGGGACGAGACCGCAGACGAGCGTCGTGCCCAGCGCGAGGGCCGCGACGAAGCCGAGGACGCGCAGATCGAGATCGACCTCCCCGACCATCAGCATCGGCGGCAGTCCGGATCGCAGGAGGGCGACGAGCCCCAGAGCCAATGCGAGCCCAAGGGCACCCGCCGAGACCGCGAGGAGCAGAGTCTCCGAGAGGAACTGCCGGACGAGCCGCGCGCGACCCGCACCGAGCGCGCTCCGCAGCGCCACTTCCGGCTCGCGTTCGATCGCGTGCGACATCAGGAATTGCGCGGCATTGACGCACGCGATCAGGAGCACCACGATCACCGCGCCGAAGAGCAGGAACAGCGGCCTCTGCCCCGACTCGCCGATTGCTTCCCGCAGCGGCTGAACGTCGATCACGAAGTTGCCGGCGTCGCCGAACTCCTTATAGAGGTGGGGATGCTCCGCGATGAGGCCCGCGGCGACCGACGCGAGATCCGCCGAGGCCGCTTCGAACGAGACGCCGCGCTTCAGGCGGCCGACCGTCATCACACGCCGGACGTTCGCGAACTCCGCGGTGCGCTGCGTGTACGTCGGCACGAGCGGATAGGGCACGTACATCTCCTGCCCGCCCGACAGAAACATGTGTGAATCCGGCGACAGCACGCCGGCAATCTGGTGTGACGCGCCGTTCACCGTGATCGTGCGGCCGACGATGTCCGGCGCCGCGCCGAAGTTGCGGCGCCAGAACCCGTCGCTGAGCAGCACGACCCGCGGGCTGCCCTCGGCGCTGTCCGCCTCCGTGAGCAGCCGGCCCAGCGCCGGACGGGCGCCGACCAGCGGCAGGTAGGCCGCATCCACGCGCGCGGTCTGGACGTGCGCCGGCTCCGATCCGCCGTCAATCTGCGCGTCGCGCGTGTCGAAGAACGTCACGACGTCGAACGACTGGCTCCGCGCGCGGATATCGAGAATCTCCGGGATGGTCGGACTCATGCCGCCGCCGGACCGCAGCCGCTCGTTGAGGAGCACCGCGCGATCGGCGTCGGCAAACGGCAGCGGCCGGAAGAGCACGGCGTTCAGGACCGAGTAGATCGCGGCGTTCGCGCCGATGCCGAGCGCCAGCGTCAGCACCGCGATCCCGGTGAGCACGGGCTGCCGCGCGAAGACGCGTACCGCATACCGCACGTCGGACAGAAAGTCGTCGACCCAGGACGCGACGCGCGCCTGGCGCATGTCCTCGCGCGCGAGGTGGACGTTGCCAAAGTGGCGCCGGGCTTCGGCGCGCGCGGCCGTCTCGTCCATGCCCTGGCGGAGATTCCGCTCGATGCGCTGCTGGAGGTGGAACTCGATCTCCTCGTCGAATTCCTCCGCAAGCGCTTGCTCGCGCCGGCGATTGAGGAGCCGCCTCAGCATGGACATGGCGTTACGCCTGCTTCAGGACGCGGCCGACGGCCGCGGCGAGCTGCGTCCAGTGGTCTTCTTCTTCGGCCAATCGCTTCCGGCCGGCCGTCGTGAGGGTGTAGTAGCGGGCACGACGGTTGCGTTCCGACGTGCTCCACTCCGCTTTCACCCAACCGGCTTCGGTCATCCGATGGAGCGCCGGGTAAAGCGAGCCCGCCTCGATGCGCAGCACGTCCCGCGACACCGCCTCGACGCGCTCGGTGATGGCGTAGCCGTGCATCGGGCCGCCGGCCGCGAGCGTGCGCAGGACCAGCAGATCGAGCGTCCCCTGCAGCTGATCGCGGCGGTTGTCGCGGACGCGGCGGGGCTTGTCTTGTATAGACATCTTTGGCAGCAGCCTACGCCGAAGCCGCCGGCAAGTAAACCCCACATCACGTATCATTCGCCCGATCCCCCCAGACCCCCGAGCACGAGCATGCCCAAGCAGGGTGAAATCGACTACCTGAAGCGAGCCGGCCCTGACGGCTTGACGCACGTCATGAACAAGCCCTTCTCGGATCACAACTGCAAGGGCAACCTGATGCAGCTCGGCGCGATCATGCACCTGCTGCCGCCGATACCCGCGCGCGTGCTGGATCTCGGGTGCGGCCCGGGATGGACCAGCCTGTTCCTCGCCAAGGCCGGCTACGACGTCGTCGGGCAGGATATCTCCGAGGACATGATCCGGCTCGCGACGCTCAATGGCGAGCGGGAGCAGGTGTCGCGTGCGCGCTTCGTGTCAGGCGACTACGAGAGCGCGTCGTGGTCGGCCGAGTTCGACTGCGTGCTGTTCTTCGACGCGCTGCACCACGCGGAGGACGAACGGCTCGCCCTTCGAACGGCCTTCTCGGCGCTCCGGCCCGGCGGCGTCTGCATCGCGTCGGAACCAGGGGAGGATCACGCCGGCACGCCCGAGGCGCGAACCGCGCACGAGCAGTTCGGGGTCACCGAGAAGGACATGCCCTACACCCGGATTTTTCGGATCGGGCAGGAGATCGGCTTCCGCGACTGTCGCGCGTATCCGAACGCGTTCTTCCTGGGCGCGATGCTCTACGAGGACTCGACGAAGCCGCTCTTCCGGCTTCTGTACCGCGTTCGGCTGCTGAAGTATCTGAGCGCCGCCGTCAAGATGGCGTTCTTCAAGAACTTTCACAACATCGCGATCATGTCGAAGCCGGCCGGCGGCTGACGCCGGCCTACTTGTTCTTCAGCACCCAGCTCACCAGCCGCCCGAGCATCGCATCGGGGGTCGTGCCGCTGCGCGGATCAGGATCGGCATTGACCTGAATCGCCGCGGCCAGCTTGTGTTCCGGCAGGTAGAACACGACGGTCTGGTAACCGAAGATCCAGCCGTCGTGCAGGTAGACGGGCCCGCGCGCGCTGGAGACGATCTCGGTCCCGAGCCCGTAGTTCGAGTTCTCGCCGGTGGGCTTGCCGTCGAGCATGTCGTAGAGCCGGGCCTCGCTGAACACCTTGCCGGTCCAGAGCTGCGACGCCCACCGGGCCAGGTCGTGCGACGTCGAGATGATGCCGCCGCCGGCGTGCTCGGCCTGCAGGTTGTACGCGAAGCGGCCGTTGCGCATGCTCGAGTCAGTCAGTCCGAACTTCGCGTAGGGCACGGCCGTCGGCTCGAGCCGGCCCGGCACGACGCCGGTCAGATCCCGGGCGGCGGCGGGAACGGTGTTCGTGAGGCCGAGCGGCTGCAGGAGTTTCTGCTCGATCTCCATGAACAGCGGGCGGTTCGTCGCCCGCTCGTACACCGCGCCGGCGATGATGTAGTTCATGTCCGTGTAGAGGTACTTCGTCCCGGGCTTCGACTGCGGCTTCTGGTCGAGGACGTAGGCCATCAGCTGTGACGACAACCAGTTCTTGTCGAGATTGGTCGTGATGGCCGTCATGAACGCGTCGTTTTCCTGCGTTTCCGGGATGCCGCTGCGATGGCTCAGCAGCTGGCGGAGCGTGAGCTCACGCGCGTTCGGCAGACGCGGGAACCACAACTGGCGCCCGAGCCACATCTCGATCGGGTTGTCGAGTGTCAGGACACGCGCGTCCACGGCCTTGAGAATCGCGGCGGCGATGAACGTCTTGCCGACGCTTCCGGCCGGCATGCGGCTCGCGGGCGTGAGCGGCTGCGAGCCGTCCGCGGTACCGGACGCCACATCCAGCACGCGGCCATCCTCGAGCACGATGGAAACCGTGGCGCCCGGGAATCCCGCGCGCTGACGAAGCTCGTCGAGCTGCTCCTGCAGCCCGGAGAGCAGCGTGGTCTCCTTCGACGGCGGCACCAGATCGACGATGCCGACGTCGACGAACTGGCCGCCGGTGGTCTGGCGGCAGTGCACGGCGATGGTGTTCGGGCCGGGTTTGAGGGTCGCCAGCGCTTCCGGCGACATCGTCGTCAGCTCGTAGTCGGTCGCAAAGCCGCTGACCTTCGCGGCAAGGACGCCGTTCAGGTACACCTCGGCGTCCTCGTCATGATGGAGAAAGAGCTTGGGATTCACCGTCTTGGTGTCCGCGGGAAGCTCGAACGTCCGCCGCATCCAGATGTCGCTCGTGTTCCAGACGGTGCCGATGGTGGCGCCCGGCGTGTTGGGCGTGCCGAATCCGCCCGGCCCGCTCCGCCATGCCGCGTCGTCGAACCCGGTGGTCATCCAGGTGTCGGCGGGCTTGGTGTTTGAGAATCTCCATGTCGCGACGGTCTCGCGCGAGGCGGGCACGATCGTGCTCAGCGCCGGCGGCCTCGCGAACAGCGCGCGATTCGCGTCGCGGATGCGCGTGATGTCGCCCTTCACCCTCGCGCGGTCGTACGTGATGAGGCCATTTATCTCGATCTCGACGTCCGTCGTCTGCGTGTACACCGCCGCTGAAAGACCTGGCGTGCCGAAGAGCGGATGCAGCCGTTCGAGCAGGCTGACATAGGCCTCGGTCCATGCCTCCTTGGTGGTGAACCCGCGATAGCTCCAGTTGGCCTGCGTCTGCCACGTGTGATCCGGAATCGGCAAGCCGAGGCCGCCGAATTCGCCGAGCACGCTGGCGCGGGTGGCCTCGACCTTCGGCGCACCCGGCCCTGGATAGCGATGGATGTCCATCACGTCGCCTGCGCCGGAGTCGGTCCATCCGCTCGCGTTGTTCACCAGGCGCGTCGGATCGTATTGCTTCGTCCATTCGGTGATGCGGGCCGTGTCGTACTGGCCCCAGCCTTCGTTGAACGGCACCCACATGACGATCGACGGATGGTTCCGGCGCTCGTCGATGATCGCCTTCCACTCGCGCTCGAACTGCGCGATCGATTCCGGCGTGCGGTTCGCTTTCGGCGAGATGTTCGGCATGTCCTGCCACACGAGCAGGCCCAGCCGGTCGGCCCAGTAGTACCAGCGGTGCGGCTCGACCTTGACGTGCTTGCGAGCCATGTTGAAGCCGAGCTGCTTCGTCGCGTCGATGTCGTACCTCAGCGCGTCGTCGGTCGGGGCGGTATACAAACCGTCCGGCCACCAGCCCTGATCGAGCAGGCCGACCTGCAGGAGCGGCTTGTTGTTCAGGCAGAGGCGCATGACGCCGGCGGTGTCCTTGCACAGCGACGACTTGCGCATCGCGAAGTAGGAGCCGACGCCATCCACGGCTCGATTCGCGCGCGCGATGGTCACTTCCAGCTCGTACAGGTGCGGCGAGTCAGGTGACCACAGCTGCGGATTCGGAAGCTTGATGGACATCGGCGCGCCAGGCTTTCCCGTCGCGCGCCCGGCTTCGCGCCGGTCGCTGCTCGCAATGGCCGTCACCACGAGATCCGGCGTCGCGCCGGAGACGGCAGCCGTCACGCGCAGGACCCCGGCGTCGATATCGGGCACGAAGGTGAGCTTGTCGATGGCCGCATCGGGCACCGGTTCGAGCCACACGGTCTGCCAGATGCCGGTCACCGGCGAGTACCAGATCCCGCCCGGCTTGCTCACTTGCTTGCCGCGCGGCTGCGCGCCCGTGTCGGTCGGATCCCACACGGACACGACGACTTCCTGAGGCCCTGTTGGCGTCAGCGCGCTGGTGATGTCGGCGCTGAATCCGTCGTAGCCGCCGCGGTGCGTGGCGACTTCCTTGCCGTTCACAGTGACGATGGTTTCCCAGTCCACGGCGCCGAAGTGGAGCAGCGTCCGGCGGCCGCGCCAGGTCCGCGGCACCTCGAAGGTGCGGCGGTACCATAGGCGATTCGTCTCGCCGACTCTCTTCCTGACGCCTGACAGCAGCGACTCGACCGGATACGGCACCAGAATCTTGCCGTCGAACGTCGTCGGTCGGTCTTCGACGCGCGGACGGATCGCGTAATCCCACTGGCCGTTGAGGTTCATCCAGTCGCGCCGCGACATCTGCGGGCGCGGGTATTCCGGCCACGCGTTTGTCGGCGACACGCTCGCCGCCCAGCGCGTCGTCAGCGTGGGCTGAGGCGGCGGCGGTGGAGGCGGCGCAGGCTTCTGCTGCGGCGCCGCCGGTTTCTGTGGCGCCGGCGCGGGTTTCGGCTTCAGTTGCTGTTGCCCAAATAGCGAAACCGACGCGAACGCTGTAGTAAGCGCAATTACAAGGATGGCAAGCCGCGCCATCATGTCGTGTCCTTCCCGGGGAGCAGGCCTATTGTGCACTCGATCTACTTATCGGCTTTCAGTCCCGCAGGTACCACTTCCCGTTCAGCTTCTCCAGTTTGAGGCCGGAATCGCGGCCGATTTGCGTGTCGAACCGGAAACGCGCGATGGTGCCGTTCCCTTCGAAGGCGGGCTCGAGTTTGGCCGCGGTCTGGAGCGCTTTGAGGACTGTCGCCATGGAATCGCCCTTCGCCATCTCGGCGGCCGCGTTGTCCACGCTCCCGAACCTGGCCGTCAGCTTCTCAACCTCGGCGGGCCAGATATAGGTCTTGATGAGCTCGGCGTGTTTCTTCTCGGTGATGAGCTTGATCGATCCCTCGACGACCGCCATGACCTCTTTCTTTGCATCCGTCTGCTGCGCCTGGCCGGCAAAGGCGCCCATCGCTATCAGTGCCGTGACAACGATTCGACTGACCATGTGAGCCTCCAGTCGTTTAACGATGGGAGAGTATACCTGCTAAGCTCCCGCAACCATGCGTCTTCGGAACTGGCTGGTGCCATCAGGCGTGGCGATGCTCGTCGTGGCGACGGCGTTCGGCCAGGAGACTGTGCCGGCCGAGCGCCTGAAGGCACGCGAGGCGTATCGCGACTCGCGGTTCGGCATGTTCATCCACTGGGGCGTGTACAGCCTGCTCAGCCAGGGCGAGTGGGTGATGCAGAACCGCGATCTGCAAGTCCCGACGTACGAATGGCTTGCGAGCACGTTCAACCCGGTCAAGTTCGACGCGCGCGAGTGGGTCGCCATCGCGAAGAGCGCCGGGATGCGCTACATCACGATCACCGCGCGCCACCACGACGGCTTCTCGATGTTCGCGACGAAGGCATCGCCGTACAACATCGTGGACTGGACGGCGTTCAAGCGCGACCCCCTGAAGGAGCTGGCCGACGAATGCCGCCGCCAGGGCATCACGCTCTTCTTTTATTACTCGCAGCTCGACTGGCATCACCCCGACTACTTCCCGCGCGGTAACACCGGCAAGGGCACCGGGCGGCCGGACAACGGCGACTGGAATCGATACCTCGACTTCATGGACCGCCAGATCGAAGAGCTGCTCACGAACTACGGGCCGCTTGGCGGCATCTGGTTCGACGGGATGTGGGACAAGCCGGAGGCGCCGTGGCGGCTGGATCGCACGTACGGCCTGATTCACCGCCTGCAGCCAGCCGCGCTCGTCATCCCGAACCACCACAAGACGCCGCTGCCGGGCGAGGACGTGCAGACCTTCGAACAGGATCTGCCGGGCGCCAACACCGCCGGGTTCAACACCAAAGAGATTGGCTCGCTGCCGCTCGAGACGTCGCTCACGATGAATGGCGCGTGGGGCTTCAACCTCTGGGATCGCCGGTTCAAGTCAGTACGCGAGATCGTGGGCTACCTCGTCCGCGCCGCCGGCGCCGACGCGAATCTGCTGCTCAACGTCGGTCCCCGCCCGGACGGCACGATCCAGCCAGAAGCGGTCGAGCGGCTTCGCGCCGTCGGTGAATGGACGAAGACGTACGGCGAGTCGATCTACGGCACGCGCGGCGGGCCTGTGCCTCCACGCGCGTGGGGCGTGACGACGAGGCGCGGCTCGCGCGTGTACGTGCACGTTCTCGACTGGCCGGATCGCACGCTGTCGTTGCCCTCCTGGGGCGCGCGCGTTACCAGCGCGAAGATGCTGGGAAGTGGAGAGACGGTCGCCGTCGCTGATGCCAACGGCGCGATTACGCTGACGCTGCCGGCGCCCGCCGCCGGGCAACACGATCGCGTCGTGGTGTTGGAGACGGTCGGCGGTCTGCAGTAGCCGCAGGGCTTTAGCCCTGCGGATCGGCACCTCGCAGGGCTGAAGCCCTGCGACTACTGCTGCCAGGCGACAGCAGGTCTGTCAATTTGCCAACGTTCTCCAATTCTTCAATTCGCTTCAGACACTCCAGCGCTCGTGAGGCTCGATCTGCTGGCAGCGCGCGTGTGGCGCACGCCATGAACTTTGCATCGATCTCTGAAGGCGAGGCCGGCCGGCCCGGTGTGCCGCGGGCGCCGCTGACCTCGCGCACCAGCGTGCGGCCGCCGCGAAGCCGCACGTGCACGCGGGCCTCGGTGAGCGGCGGCGCGTTCCGCCCCAGTGCCTCATCGACGCCCATGTTGACGCGCGCCATCAGCGCGCCGAGCGCGGGATCGGCCAGCCGTTCCTGGGAAAACGTGTCGACGCCGACCCGGCCGTCTGCGATCGCCGCGGCCGCGCAGAATTGGAGGCTGAACTTCGCTTCGAGCGGATTCGTGGGCTGGGTGTAGAGGAGCACCGTCGGCGTGATCCGGTCCACGTCTACCTCGATAGATTCGATCGCGTCCGGAGTGAGATGTTCTTCGGCGCGAAGCTCGAGCAGTGCGTCGAGCGGCGGGTGGGTCGCCGCGCACGACGGGTAGAGCTTCATCGTGATGCCCGTCTCGAGAATCTCCCAACGCGAGCCGAGGTCGCGAATCACCGATGCGAGGTCGTCGCCCTCGCTGTCCATGGCGTGAAGGAACCCCTGAGGGCCGTCGAGCGCGCGGCTGCTCGATGTCAGCCCGGCGCGCGCCAGCAGCGCGGCCAACACTCCGTCGCGCGCCGCAAGCCCCGCGTGCAACGGTTTCACCATCGATCCGAAGTTCTCTTTCAGGCCGGATGCCGCTGAGGCCGCGATGCCGAGCGCGTGCGCCGCCTGCGCGGTATCGAGCCTGAGCAGGCGGCTGGCCGCCGCGGCCGCGCCGATCACGCCCAGGGTTGACGTGCAGTGCCAGCCGCGCTGGTAGTGGCGCGGATTCATGAGCCGGCCCAGGCGTGCTTCGATCTCGAAACCGATCACGTACGCATCGAGGGCCGCGGCTCCGGTCGCGCCGCCGAGTTCACCGGCAGCCAGGATCGCCGGCACCAGCGGCGCGCTCGGATGCGCGAGCGACACGAAACACATGTCGTCGAAGTCCAGCGCGTGCGCGGCGGTGCCGTTGGCCAGCGCCGCGTCGGTCGCAGATGCGCGGACGCCGGTTCCCCAGACCACGCAGTCCCCGCCGGACGCGATCGTCGCTTGAACGCTCCGTCCCGCCGGCTCCGCGGATCCGGCGAGGCCGACGCCCAGGGTGTCCAGTACGGCCACTGCGGCGCGCGCGCGGGCGGCCGCCGGCGGCTGCGCCGTCGTCGCAAAGTCCGCTAGCACTGCGAGCCCATCGCCGCCATGAAGCGCTGCTTGATCAACACGTAATCCAGCGGCGGCTTCGTCGTCGGATACGTTTCGTCGACCTTCGCAACGATCACCCACGGCCCCGGCTGCATCCTGGCCCGTGTGAGCACTTCAGCGAACTGCGTGGGTGTCCGCACGGTCGCGGTCGCAGGCACGCCCATCGCATGTGCGGCCGTTTCGAGGTTGGTGCCGTGGGCGGTCGCCGTGTCCTGGCCGCCGGTCGTGCCGTACTGTTCGTTGTCCCAGACGATCACGGTGAGATTCGCCGGCCGGACCCAGCCGATCGTCGCAAGCGATCCGAGGTTCATCAGGAGCGAACCGTCGCCGTCCAGCACGATCACCTGCCGATCCGGCCGTGCCATCGCGAGGCCGAGGCCGATGGACGAGGCGAGGCCCATGCTGCCCCAGGTGTAGAAGTTGGCATCGCGATCGCCGGCGGCAAAGAGGTCGTACGCCGGATGACCGAGGCTCGGGATGATCGCCGCGTCGCCCGCGGCCGCCACCACAAGCTTTGTCGCCTCCAGGCGCGTCATAAGGTCGTCCTCGGTACTGTCATTCGGCGAGGGAGAAGGCAGGCGCCCGGCATGCGCGACTCAAACGCGCGCTTCCCGACGCGTGTCACGACGTCGGCTGTCGCGCCGGGCGACTCGACGGTGGCGTGCGGGACGCCGATGGCCTCGCAGATCGCCGGCACGGCGCGGCCCATCGGGACCTGCGCGGGATTCCACTCGGTCTCGTCGCCGCGCATGCTGATCACGATGAGGGCCGGAATCTGGTACGGCACGAGCAGCGACGTGAGCGCGTTGATCGAGTTGCCGAGGCCGCTCGATTGCAGCATCACCGTCGGTCGTTGACCACCGAGGTAGAGGCCGGCAGCAATGCCGAAGGCTTCTTCCTCACGCGTCGCGATCGTCGTCGTGACGTCCGCGTATGACTCTTTGAGAACGCGCAAGACGTGCGACAGCGGGTTATCGGGAACGTAGACGACGTGGCGGCTGCCTGTGGCGTGGAGCCCGGCGCAGACGCCGATGGCCCACTCGGGCGGCGATGACGTTGGCACGGGCGAAGTCTACAATGGAGGTTCACACGCGATGAACCAGAACGGACACCGTGGCGCACGCGGGGTGCTTGCCGCCGCCGCGCTGGCCGTGTTGTTGTCGGCGGTGCTCGTCTCGCAGACGGCGACCCCGCCACCGCCGGGCACCACCTCGACGATCGTCTCCCGCGATGAGAGGACCATCCAGGTGATCAACGGTGGCGTCCCTCGCGGCCGGATGTCCGAGCTCCGGGTGCCCATCCCCGCCGACAACGGGCTCTCCGAGGCGCGTGTGGAGCTTGGTCGTCGCCTGTTTTTTGATCCGGTCCTGTCGAAGGACCGAAGCGTGTCCTGCTCGACCTGTCACAAGCCGGAGCTGGCGTTCACGGATGAACGACCGGTCGCGGTCGGCATCTTCGGCCGTGTCGGCAAGCGGCATTCGCCGTCGCTGGTCAATCGCGGCCTTGGCCGCGTGCAGTTCTGGGACGGGCGCGCGGCGACGCTCGAGATGCTGGCGCTCATGCCGCTCCGCGATGTCAACGAGATGGATCTGCCACCCGAGGAAGCCGTTGTGCGGCTGAACGCGGATTCGTCGTATGGCGCAGCGTTTCAGAAGGCGTTCGGCCGGCCGGCGTCCACTGAGGACATGGCCCGCGCTCTGGCGAGCTTCGTTCGCGTCATTCGCTCCGAGAACTCGGCCTACGACCGTTTTGAGGCGGGTGATAAAGCGGCGCTGACCGCCGATCAGCAACGCGGCCTCCAGGTCTTCCGGACGCGAGGCAATTGCACGTTCTGCCATCGCGAGCCGACGTTCACCGACGAGCTGTTTCAGAACACTGGCGTGGCCTGGCGTCCCAACGCGGAGGGGCCAGGCGGCGCATTTCAGGATGACGGCCAGTTCGCGGTCTCGAAGAACGAGCGCGACCGCGGCAAGTTCAAGACACCGACGCTGCGCGACGTCGCCCGCACCGCCCCGTACATGCACGACGGCAGTCTCACCACGCTCGATGCCGTGGTGGACTTCTATGACAAAGGCGGCCGCCCCAACGCCAACCTGTTTCCCATCATCCGCCCGCTCGGACTCTCGCCGGAGGAGAAGCGGGTGCTGGTCACGTTCCTGCAGTCGTTGAGCGGCGACGTGACCTCGACGATGCTGACGCGCGAGCGGACGTCTCCGGACTTCTCCGGGACATGGACGGTGTCTTCGAAAGCGCCTGCGCCGGCGCCGGTGCCGTTCTGGAACGGCGATTCAGTGAACATTGTTCAGAGTCTGGGAACGGCGGTGATCACGTTCACGAACCAGAACGCCATGCCGCAGGTGCAGAGGCGGGTCTACAACCTCGACGGGTCCGTGCGCAGGACGACCGATCGCAGCTTGCCCGCTGGTTTTCAGCAGACGTCGACGAAAGGGGCCTGGCGCGACTGGCAGCTCGTCCTCACGGCAACCGAGTTCGTGCCGGCGGCAGATGGCACGCCGGCCACCGACGAGATCATTCAGGTCCTGACGGCGGACTCGGACTCGACGCTGACGGTGCAGATCACGCGACAGGGCGCGAAGCCCGAGAGCTGGACGCTTACACTCCAGCGATCCGACGCCCGGCCGCGGTGAACGACGGAGGAAATCCAGTCATGGGCAGGCTGCGAATCGGACACCGTGGAACAAGCGGCGTCCTTGTCGGCGTCGCGGTCGCGGTGTTGCTGTCTGTCGTGCTCTCGTCGCAGGCACCGCCTCCGCCGCCACAAGGTCGCGGTCAGGCGCCACCGCCCCCGCCGCCGAACCCCATCGCCTCGCCCGCAGAGTTGGTGGATCTGTCGTTCCGCGTGTCCGTCTCCGGAGGCGGGCCGCGCGCCCGCCTATCCGAACTGAGAGTGCCAATTCCGGCCGGCAACGAGCTCACTGAAGCCAGAATCGATCTCGGCCGCCGCCTGTTTCTTGATCCCTTGCTGTCCAGGGACCGATCCGTGTCCTGCGCGACCTGCCACAAGCAGGACATGGCCTTTGCCGACGAGAAGCCGCTCGCCGTCGGCATTGCCGGCCGCGTCGGCAAGCGACATTCGCCGTCGCTGGTCAATCGCGGCCTCGGCCGCCTGCAGTTCTGGGACGGGCGCGCCGCGACGCTCGAAACGCTGGCGTTGATGCCACTCCGCGACGTCAACGAGATGGATCTTCCGCCCGATGAGGCCGTCGTGCGGCTGAACGAGGACCCGTCGTATGTCGCGGCGTTTCAGAAGGCGTTCGGCAAGCCGCCATCCACCGAAGACATGGGCCTCGCCATCGCCAGCTTCGTTCGCGTCATCCGCTCCGAGAACTCGCCCTACGATCGCTTCGCCGACGGCGACAAGACGGCGCTCAGCGACGAACAGCAGCGCGGCCTCCAGGTCTTCCGCGGCAAGGGCCGGTGTGGCATCTGCCATTCCGAGCCCACATTTTCGGACGAGAACTTCCACAACACCGGCGTGGCGTGGCGGCCGAATCCCGAGGGACCGGGCGGCTCGTTTCAAGACGACGGCAAGTCCGCGGTCTCACGCATCGATCGCGAGCGCGGCATGTTCAAGACGCCGACGCTGCGTGAGATCGGCCGTACCGCGCCATATATGCATGACGGGAGTCTCGCGACGCTCGAGGCGGTGGTGGACTTCTATGACAAGGGCGGCCGGCCCAACCCGAACCTCTTTCCGGTCATTCGCCCGCTCGGCCTTACGCCAGAGGAGAAGCGGGCCCTGGTGAAGTTCCTGGGCTCGTTGAGCGGTGACGTGGTCTCCACCATGCTGCCGCGCCATTTCACGTCGCCGGACTTTGCCGGTACTTGGGCGCCGTCGCCGGCTCCGACCGGCGCGACGACGCCATCGGTGCCGCTCTGGGACGACCTGCCGGTGACCATTACTCAGAACGTGACGTTTCTCACGGTTGCCACGATCCGCAGCCGTCCACAACCGCTAGTGACACTTTTCTACAGCTTGAACGGGTCCACTGTGGGCAGGACCGATCGCAGCCGACCGACGGGCCTTCAGCAGCTGACCACGCGTGCGTCATGGCGCGACTGGCAGCTCGTCCTGACGACGACGGAGCCGGTTCGCGCTGCTGACGGGACGGTGCGCAAGCAAGAAATCGTTCACGTGCTGTCCCTGAATTCGCCCTCGTCGATGAAGGTGCAAGTCACACGATCGGGCGAGAAGCCCGAGAGCTGGACCGTCGTCTATCAGAAAAAGGACGGCCCGCCGCGTTGAAGAAGAAGCCGTGGATCATGCGGCAGACCTGGCATGACCTGCTCTTCGCGCACTGGCCGATCGAACCCGATCGGCTGCGCGGCCTGATTCCCGACGGGCTGACGTTTGATCTCTTCGATCGGCGAGCGTGGCTCGGCATCATCCCGTTTCACATGACTGGCGTCACATGTCGCGGGGTCCCGGCGATGCCGTGGGTGTCGGCGTTTCCCGAGCTCAACGTGCGGACCTACGTGACGGCGGGTGGCAAGCCTGGCGTGTGGTTCTTCAGTCTCGACGCCGCACGTTCGCTGGCGGTCGCGGCGGCCCGCACATTGTTCAATCTGCCGTACTACAGGGCGAGCATGGACGTGCTGGTGATGAAGGATGCGATTGGCTACGAGAGTCGCCGGCGCCATTCACAAGATGGGCTTGCGGAGCTATCAGTCCAGTACGCACCCGCCGGCGTGCCATTTCAGGCCGCGCCTGGATCGCTCGAGTACTTCCTCACCGAGCGGTACTGCCTGTATGGGGTGACGCGACGACGCGTGCTGTACCGGCTGGACATCCATCACCCGCCCTGGGCGCTGCAGACGGCCGAGGCCTCGTTTCGCCGCAACACGATGGCGGAAGCCGCAGGCGTCTCGCTGCCGTCGGCCGCGCCGCTCCTGCATTTCTCGCGGCGTCAGGACATGGTGGCGTGGCCGCCGACGAAGCTCTGAACTGCCGAGGCTGGGCACTCGCGGGATGAGTTGCGGCATCCGGCTGCCGCGCCAGGCCGTAAACGGGCTGGCAGTGAGGTTGCAGGACTTCGAGGTATGGCGCCGGCGATCTTCGTCCGTCTGATCAAGGCGACGCTGCACGACTGGTCCGAAGACAAGGTCCCGCGGGCGGCGGCCGCGCTCGCGTACTACGCGATGTTCTCGCTGGCCCCGCTGCTGCTCATCGCGATCGGCATTGCCGGCATCGTCTTCGGCCACGAGCAGGCGCAGACCCAGATCCTGGCGCAGGCGACGTCGCTCGTCGGCGAGAAGGGCGCGCAGGCTATTGAGATGATGATGGGCGCCAGAAGTCAGGGGCAGCAGACCGGAGTGATCAGCACGGTCGTTGGCGCGGTGGCCCTGCTCTTTGGCGCGGCGGGCGTGCTCGCGCAGCTCAAGGACACGCTCAACACGGTGTGGGACGTGAAGGCGCCGAAGAACGGCGGATGGCTCCTGTTTCTCCGGACCTACCTGATGAACTTCGCGCTGGTGTTCGCGACGGGCTTTCTGCTGCTGGTCTCGCTCGTTGCCGCCGCGGCCGTAGGCGCCGCGACGGAAGCCGCGCACAACTGGCTGGCTGGTCCCGACGCGTTGTGGTTCGGCGTGGACGCCGCGTTCGGGTTCGTGATGACGACGCTGCTCTTCGCGCTGATCTTCAAGTACGTGCCGGATGCCGACGTGCGCTGGCGCGACGTCTGGCTCGGCGCGATGGTCACGAGCGTGTTGTTCACGGCCGGACGGATCGCGCTGGGGGCCTACCTCGGCCGCGAAGGCGCGGACTCAGCCTACGGCGCTGCCGGGTCGATCCTCGCGCTGCTCGCGTGGGTGTACTACGCCGCGCAGCTCGTGCTATTCGGCGCCGAGTTCACGCACGCGGATGCCGAACGGCGCGGCCGTTTCGCGCGGCCGCGCCCGGCGTAGCCGCCCCGGTGTCCGGTGTCAAACGAAGAACACGACGACGCACGCGATGAGGAGGAGAATTCCGGTCGCGCTTTCCGCCGTGCTCGAGAAGTTCCAGTCGGATCGAATAATGCGCAGCATGATCGTGCTTCCTTCGTGGTCCTCAGGGTCTTTCCACGTTAGACGACAGTTCGCCGTGGTTGGTTACGGAAGTTGCACGGATTCTTTTGTGCGGCCGATTGCGGACAGTCGCAGAGTCGTCATAAGCTTGGCGGACTCCCCCCGCAAGCCTGTGGAGGCGATTCCGATGAAGCGTCGATCTACTTTGAGTCTCTGTGTCGCGTTGATGGTCGCGCTCCTCGCGCCACTCGCGGCCCGGCAACAGCAGCCGCCGCCGCCGAAACCGTTCGAGCCGGTGTCCGGCATGGCGGGGAAGGACGTGGTGTGGGTGCCCACACCGCCGGAAGTCGTCGAGAAGATGCTCGACATGGCCAAGGTCACGCCGAAGGATTTCGTCGTCGATCTCGGATCGGGCGACGGGCGCAACGTGATCGCGGCGGCCAAGCGCGGCGCGAAGGCGATCGGCTTCGAATACAACCCGGACATGGTCGAGCTCTCTCGCAAGATCGCGAAGGAGGCTGGCGTCGCCGACAAGGTGACGTTCGTGCAGGGCGACATGTACGAAGCCCAGTTTTCGGAAGCGACGGTGCTCGCGCTGTTCCTGCTGCCGGCGAATCTGGAAAAGCTCAAGGACAAGATCCTCGCGCTCAAGCCCGGCACGCGTGTCGTGATGAACACGTTCACGGTGGACGGGTGGGAGGCGGACGAGACCGATCGCGTCGGGGGCGATTGCTCGAGCTGGTGCCAGGTGCTGCTGCACTACGTGCCGGCCAGGGTCGCGGGCGCGTGGAAGGGCGAGGGCACGGAGCTGTCGCTGACGCAGGAATTCCAGAAAGTGTCGGGCACGATCACGACCGGCGGCAAACCCGTGACGATTGAGAACGGCCGGCTGCGAGGCGATCAGTTCACGTTCACGGCCGCCGGTACGACGTACACCGGGCGGGTCGAGAGCGAGGGCAAGCGCATCAGCGGAACGGCCTCCGGCGCCGCGCCCCGCAAGTGGAGCGTCACGCGATAGCCAGCTCAGACCGGCGGTGAACGTCGTTCCGGATCTCCATCGGACGGTGGCCCGAGAAATCGCGCTCTCCATCCGGTCGGCTTTCAGGCTTCGCACGTCGCGCGATTCCTACTCGGCCTGGACTGGACAAGGGCCGAGGCAGGCCTACGGAAGTCGCGCTCGAAAGCCTCCCGCCTTCCGGCGCGATTTCGCGCTATCGCTGTCGGGCCAGTCCGAGTCGATCCGGAACGACGTTCCCCGCCGGTCTTCCGGCCAGGTCAGAGGGCTCGGCGGTGAGGTCACCGATCGGGCCGACTCCGAGTGCCGCGATGGCGGCAGCGTGAACCCGCCGCGCAAGGAGCGCAGCGGTTGCCGGAGATCCGGAACGACGTTCACTGCCCGTTTCCTACATCGGCGTCACGCCCCAGATCTCCGTCGCGTACTCCCGCACCGTCCGGTCGCTCGAGAAGCGGCCCATGCCGGCGACGTTGCGGATCGACATCGCATTCCATGCCGCGGGCTGGCGATAGGTTTCGCCGGCCCGCTGGTGCGCCTGGCAATACGCGTCGAAATCCGCGCAGTGCAGGTAGCGATCGTGATCCCGCAGGCCCTGCAGGATCGGCTCGAACAGCCCCGGGTACGTGAGCGCCAGCGGTCCCGCGGCGACTGTGTTGAGCACCTGCTGGAGCAGCGGGCTGCGCTCGATCCAGGAACCGGGGTGATAGCCGCTCTCGCGTAGCGCCGCCACCTCCGCGCTGGTGTGACCAAAAATAAAGAGGTTGGCGGCGCCGACCTCCTCGGCGATCTCGACATTGGCGCCGTCGAGCGTGCCGATCGTCAGCGCGCCGTTGAGCGCGGCCTTCATGTTGCCGGTGCCGGACGCTTCCGTGCCGGCCGTCGAGATCTGCTCCGACAACTCACACGCGGGCATCAGCGCTTCGGCGAGCGACACCGAGTAGTTGGGCAGGAAGGCGACCGCCAGCCGGCCGCGCATCTTCGGGTCGCCGTTGACGAGGCCGGCGATCGCGTTGATGAACTTGATGATCAGCTTGGCCATGAAGTAGCCCGGCGCGGCCTTGCCGGCAAAGAGCACCGTCCGCGGCACGCCCGGATCGTCGCCATTCCGGATGCGATGGTACAGCGCCAGCACGTGCAGCGCGTTCAGCAGCTGCCGCTTGTACTCGTGGATCCGCTTCACCTGGCAGTCGAAGAGCGAGTCGGGATCGACGGTCATCCCGAGCCGGCCCTGAATCCATCCGGCCAGCGAGACTTTGTTGGCGCGCTTGACGGCCGCCCACTTCTCGCCGAAGGCGGCGTCGCCGGCGAGCGGCACGAGCGCCCGCAGCGCGTCCAGGTCGTGAATCCATCGGTCGCCGATGGCGTCGGTCACGAGCGCCGCGAGGCGCGGATTGCACCGGAGCAGCCACCGCCGCGGCGTGATGCCGTTGGTCTTGTTGTTGAACCGATCCGGATAGAGCGCGTGAAAGTCCGCGAAGATGCGCGTCTTGAGGATCTCGG
>Ga0137313_1000027_pt1 | contig 48307 bp, 59 predicted proteins | sample EasRivERMZT166_2_FD_102287 | JGI IMG/M metagenome (GOLD analysis project Ga0137313, IMG submission 102287) | Soil microbial communities from meander-bound floodplain in the East River, Colorado, USA - East River MetaG ERMZT166_2 | ecosystem: Environmental > Terrestrial > Soil > Floodplain ...
CGGGCGCGATCTGATCCGCGACATGGAGCAGACCATACAGCAGATCGCGATCGACTGTGCGGCGGTCGTCGAGGTGCCGGTAACCGTTACCGCTGACCTGAAGATCGCCGACGATCCAAAAGAGCGAACGCGCATCCGCGACTATCGGCTGATTGTGAGCCTGCCATGAACCACTGCATCACCTGCGGCCGCCGCTGCCAATACGTGAACAATACCCACTGCTTGAGTTGTCGTACCGCGATGCTGTTTCGCGGTTGGCACTATACGCTGCCAGCGAGCAGACGAAAGAAGGATGACCATGGCCAAGGAACAGGTAAAAGCAACGATCAGCCTGAAGGCCGAGAGCCTGACCGCGCTGATCGTCGCGCTTGAGGCAATCGCCCTCGACGCCGGCATGCAAATCGTGATGCAGGCAACCGTCAGCACCTCGATCGCGCTTGAAGCTGACGACCTGAGCGATCTCGGCACCGCGATCGGCGATGTCGCCGGGGCAGTCGGTCGGTCTGAAGGCGTCGAGTGTAAGGTGAGCGCGCCCGGTTCCGCGTGGCACGCCGCCCGGCTCGACCTGACGCCGATGGAGCGCATGATCAACGACGCGACGCGCTGAGCGCCATTCTGCCGAATCGACACACGAATATACCTGAGCGCGGCCCCAGGCACCTTACAGCCGCGCTCAGGCCCCTTGCAGGAACAGATTATGACCATGCTTCAAGCCGATATTCTGACCTGGGCCCAGACCTATACCGGGCCGAAGTTTCATGCCCTGCTGTGCGATCCGCCCTATGGCATCGAGTTTATGGGCAAAGCCTGGGATAAATTCGGCGCGACTAATGAGGCAACCGCATATCAGAAGTTTAGCGAGGACTGGCTAAAAGCTATCTGGCCACACCTGTACCCAGGCGCATGGTGTATGGTTTTTAGCAGCACACGAACGTTGCACCGGCTCATGGTAGCGGCTGAGGATGTCGGCTATATACTACAGCCTATCATCATGGCATGGGCATTTGGGTCGGGTTTTCCCAAAGCAACCAACATCAGTGCTCAGATCGACGATCGCGCCTTCCGCGCCTGGCTCGACGCGCACCCGGTCGAGCAGGCCCAGCTTGAGGCGTTACGGCAGGCAGCACGCCTTGCACCGAAGGCTGAGCGCGTCGCAGCCTTGCGCGCATATCAGAACTGCCGCAAGCAGATCAAGGCGGCGGCTGGGTTTGCGCCGGTTGCCGGTACCAAGAAACATCAGCCGAAGTTTGCAGCGGCTGAGCTCGGGTACCGCGAAAAAGACAACGGCTTCAACAGCAAAGAGCGCGAGTCCTTCGACGTGCATGGCCCAGCGACAGACAGCGCAGCCGACTGGGCCGGGCATCGATATGGCGGGCAGGCGATCAAGCCCGCGCTGGAGCCGATCATCGTCTTCCAGAAGCCGTACGACGGCAGCCCGGTCGACAACATCACCTCGACCGGGGCCGGGGCGCTGTGGATAGATGGCGGGAGGATTGGCACGAATGGCGGCGGAGGCAACGGGCTGGGATCTCATTATGACAGGCTTGGCAATACAGAAGCATTGACCAAACATGGTATTGACCAAAGCAATTCCCTGGGCCGTTGGCCCGCCAACCTCGTTCTCGTTCATGCGCCCGAGTGCAACGGCGTCTGCGTCCCTTCCTGCCCTGTCGCGCGGCTGGGGGCCCAGAGTGGTAACACAAAGTCAGGCAATGACATAAACGATCGCCCGGTCGAGTTTATGGCAGGTACCGGCGTGTTTGGCACTCGAAACTATACCGGCCACGACGACAGCGGCACCGCGTCGCGCTACTTCTACGCCGCTGATTGGATGCTCGACCGGCTCGAGGCCGCCGACCCGGTTGCCTACTACCCGAAGGCGTCAACTTCTGAGCGCGAGGCCGGGCTCGACCCGCGTCAGACCGCAATGATGCGGCTGCTCGACGAAGGTGCGGCAGACTTCGGCGGGGCAGTCGTCGACGACGGGCGCGACATCGCGATCGACAACCCGTACCAGCGCGGCGAAACGACCCGGCGCAACATTCACCCGACGATCAAGCCGATCAGCCTGTCGCGCTACCTGGCAACCCTGCTGCTGCCACCAGCCGCATACGGCCCCAGGCGACTGTTGATCCCGTTCGCAGGCGTTGGGAGTGAATACCTGGGGGCCATGCTCGCCGGCTGGGAAGAGATCACCGGCGTCGAGCTCGAGGCCGATCATGTCGCGATTGCCAACGCGCGGATCGCCTACTGGAAACAACGCGCATGGGAGTTGAGCGATCCGACGAGCAAGCCGACCGTAACCGCCGCCGCCGCTGTCCCGGCTGGGCAGCTCGATATGTTTATGGAGGATTCACATGACCGATCATGAGGGCTGGGGCGACTGGGAGAGCGGGCCCCCGCGCGAGATCACCGACTATGAAAAAACGTACGTGGCACGCCGTCAGGCCAAGCCGAAGCGCCCCGGCGCGACGCCTGAGGCCAAGGTGTTGAAGGCGTGTATTGCCTATCTCGAATCGCTCGACTGCTACACCCTCCGATCGTCGTCAGGCTTTACGAACTTCGGCGAGCGATCCGTGACCATGGGCCGGGCCGGGCTGCCGGATATCCTGTGCTGCAAGGCGGGTCGGTTTATCGCCGTCGAGTGCAAGGCTCAGGGCGGTAAGGTCAGCGAGGCCCAGGCGCGGCAGCACGACTTTATCAAGCGACGCGGGGGCATCGTGATCATACCGCATAGCGTTGCTGAGCTTCGGGCCGGTCTGGTCGAGCACTTCGGAGAGCAGACCGTAAAGGACTGGGAGATACTAGGGAAAAAGAGAGCTTGACGCCTATACCACAAGTATGGTAGTATACCGCTATGAAAGTTGACTACACAACATGGGGTGACACGGTACGCATGGCGCGGTATCGTCGCAAGCTGACTCAGCGGCAGCTTGCCGATCTGATCGGCGTCAGTCCATCGCTGATCGGCGACATCGAGCGCGGCGAAACGCGACCGATCTACGATACGGTTGCAGCGCTGTGTGATGAACTGGACATCGATAGCCCGCCCGCGCTGACGACGGAGCAGGGCGAGCTATGAGCACCGTTGCCCTTGTGATTATCGCGATCCTGGTGGTGTATGCCGTGTCTATGTGGTGTACGAGGGGATAAAGCGCAGCCCTGATCAGCCTGCCCGCGAAAGCTACTGATCAGGGCTCGGAAGGGGTCTTCCGTGTCTATCATAACAGAACGTATCGAAGAGCGCAACGTTGAAACGGTGCCGCTAGGGCCCTCCCAAGCCCCTGAGCCGCGCGATATGCTGATCGGCGCGCTGCTGGTGTTTGGCGGCGCACTACTCGGCTGGATCGCGCGTGCCGCGTTCCTGCCGTACGACTATTATCAGCTGGCATGGTTGGTGCCGCTGGTCACGTTCTTGATTGTGTGGGGGAACCGCCATGATCTACGCTGAAGAAGTCAACTATTGGAAAACCAGCAACGTCAGCCCCGATACATGGATCGACAAGGCCAAGGCAGAGATCATGGCGTCCGATGGTACGATTGACGGTGATGCGTTTGGGAGCTACGACGGGCGCGCGGCGTATCGGCTTGATTTTTCCTTCGGTGCCGATCGCTTTTGCGCGATCTGGCCGGTGCTGCCGTTTCGCAAGGCGGCCGACGTTCGCGCCGCGCGTATTCAGGCCGCGACGATGCTCTATCACGATGTCAAAGCCAAGTGCATCAGTGCGAAGGTGCATGGCGCGCGGGCTGCGTTCTTCCAGTATGCGGTGCTGCCGGATGGTCGCACGGCCGCGCAGGTTGCTGATCCCGAGCTGACGCAGTTGTATCCGAAGATGTTGACAGGGGCATAGCGAATGAATCTCAAAGAGCTAGCGATCCTCTATAAACTGATCACCGCTGCCGACAGCGGCGAATGGCATCGATCCGGCGATTGCAAAGTAGAGAATCGATCAAAAGATTGCGGTTTGTGCCAAGCACTAAAGCAAGCCCGAAAGCTGATGAGAGAGTCGAATAATGAAGCCAAACGATAAGCCCATGGAGCGCTGGGAGTCCTGGCCCCTCTGGGCCCTGGGCCTGAGCAACGGGCTCAACATTGTTTTGTGGTACGTGCTGAGCATGGCGCGCATCGACAGTCCCGAGCTGCCGATCGGCATCCTGGGGGCCCTGTCAAAATGGCTGCCGCTGATCGTGGTAGCAGGCGCCATCGCTCAGGCGCTCAGCCTCGACGGCGCGCTGATCGCTACCATCGCGGGCGCGCGGCATGGTCGAGTGGGCAAGTGGACATGGGCAACCATCGTCGGGGCCGGGCTCTTCTCAGCCGCGATCAGCTATGCTGTCCACAGCGGGCGCATCGATCAGCTGCCGGGCCTGCACGTCGCGTCAGCCGTGATCCTGATCTTCTATAACTTGCACCTGGCCCAGCCGCGAAAAGTGTTGACAGGCCCAGCCGGGGCTGCTTCGGATCTGCCTGCCAGCGACGCCAGCGGCTACCGGATCGTCGCTACAAAGACGCCGGCACTACTCGCCAGCGATCAGCCAGCGTTAAAGCCGTGCCGGTACTGTAACGAGCCGGTTACGCTGGCGATGGCCGGGCAGCACGGCAAGCACTACAAACAGCATGGGATCTGCGTCGCTGGGTAACTGTCAAGATTTACATTATTCGCAACGTAGCAGAATCAAGGCAGATGGGGTGTAAAGATATGATCTATGTTAATTCCATCTCGACCGGGGCGGCATCGTCCGTATCAGCCGATCGCGCTATCGCCCGCTATGGTCGAGATGCTAACATTCTTTGGGTCGCAGATACGCGCTGGGAAGACGAGGACAATTGGCGGTTTATGGCTGATTGCATGGCACGCTGGGGCGGCGTCGAGGTACGGCATGCCGAAGGCCGCAACCCCTTGCAGGTTGCCGAAGATCGATCGGTCATCCCCAACCAGCGGATCGCGCCGTGTACACAAGAGCTCAAGATCAAGCCGTTCGTGCGGTTTCTTGAGTCATTGCCGAAGCCGATCACGGTGCTGCTTGGCCTCGACTGGAAAGAGCAGCACCGCATGGCCCGGCCGAAGGCTAACTATGGGGCGATCGACGGCGTAACGGTTGACTATCCGCTGATGTGGCAGCCCTTCGAGTTTCGCCCGTATCAACAGGTTGTACGGGAAGACTGGGGCATCGAGCCGCCCGCCATGTACGCCGCTGGATTCTCCCATGCCAACTGCGGGGGCCGATGTGTCAAGCAGGGGGTTGGCGATTGGAATCGGTTGCGCTTCTGGAATTACGCGCGATTCGCCGAAGTGCGCGACTGGGAGCAGGCCCAGCGGGCCAAGGGCGGCGCGCGGGCCGACTATGCAATCTGCCGGGATTCGCGCAATGATACCGTAAAGCCGTTGACCCTACTCGAAATAGAGCAGCGCGGCGAAAAGCCCGAAGCAGGCGAGTCACAAGATGATATGTTCGCATGCATGTGCAGCTATTAGGGATTGACCATGTTCTCAGGACGAACAACAACAACCATTCAGGCCCCGGCGCATGGCCCGCTCGACTATAACAGTCTGCGGCCCAGTTTCGCAACGCTTGCGCCGCTGTTCGGCCTGACGATGATCAGCCTGATCCCAATCGGCCTGGGGGCATTGTTCGTGTACTGGGCCATGCCGCTCTCGACTGGGCTACAGTTGATCAGCGCGGTTGTTGGCGGCCTGCTGATCGTCGCGGGGGCGCGGTTCTTTTGGCCCCTGAGCGCCGACATCCCTGACGCGATCAAGCAGTATCATGCGATGGTCTATGCATGGCACAGTGCTGAGCTCGACAAGTACCAGTCGAGCGACGGTATGATCACCTCGCAGCAGATGAGCGAATGGTCATACACTGAGCGCGACATGCGTCATGTGGCCTTAGCAGTCCTCTGGTTGATCTTAGAGCAGCCCCGTAGTCTCAGCATCGAGCGGCTGACCAAAGGCCCGATGCAACTCAACATTGGCCATCGCGCCTTCAAGCTGGTTGACATGACCCAGGATGGCGCGGCGGGCTTTCTCGACCTATGCGCCCGGGCCGGCGTGATCAACGGGCGCGGGCCCCGCACTGCCGGAACGATCGCGATCCTCGACAGCCGGCAGGCTGCCCAGAAGATATTAGCCGAAGCCTCGCGCAACCCGGCCATGTTTGGGAGTGACGATGGAAACTGACGCGCTAGAACGGCTCGCCGACTGGCAGGCGCTGTGCGATTGGCTCGAAGATCGCGCCTACAACGCAAGCTATGAACCGCGTTGCCGGGGCGCGTACCTGCTGAGCGGGCCATGGGCTGCTCGACGGACGATCAGTGTCGACGACCTCGACCGGCCGCCCTTCTTTGTCTATAACGGCGTACCGGCGTATCGCAAGAAAGACGTACCCAACCCCGAGTACCAGGCTGAGCGCAAGCGGGCCGCATTCTATGCCCTGATCGTCAAAGAACGATCACGCCTGCAGTTAGTCTACTGGGCAACCGGGTACGGTTGGCGGCTCAGGAAAGACTACAAAGAAAAGATCGAGGCTGAGCGGGTGCGCTTGGCCCAGGAGCGGCATGAAAGCACTTGATCTCTTTTGTAAGCAGGGCGGGGCGACGCGGGGCCTGCAATTAGCAGGCTACCATGTGACCGGCGTTGACATCGAGTCGCAGCCGCGCTATTGCGGAGATCGGTTCATTCGGGGCGATGCCCTGACGGTTGCACTCGACGGGTATGATCTGATCTGGGCCTCGCCGCCCTGCCAAGAGTATACCAACGCGCAAAAGATACGAAACAACGATCACCCGGATCTGATCGCGCCGATCCGTGCTCGACTGATCGCCAGCGATACACCGTATATCATCGAAAATGTACCGGGTGCGCCGCTGATCAACCCGATCATGCTCATGGGATCTATGTTCGGACTTGGCACCATGCGCCCGCGTTTGTTTGAGTGTAGTTTTGATGTTCCGTTCTTTCTTATGCCGACGCCTGCCCAGCGCACTGCGAAAATGGGCCGAAGGCCAATGGTAGGCGAATACATGCATGTTGTGGGCAACTTCTCAGACGTTGCTGCCGCCCGCACTGCCATGGGTATTGACTGGATGACGCGCGACGGGTTGCGCGAGGCGATCCCGCCCGCCTATAGTCAATTCTTAGCTGAGCAACTGAGACGATAATGCTCTATGTGGCCTGCATCCTACTGGGGATCATCGCCGCCCGATGGCTGTACAGGCCACTGGCGGCGCTCCTGCGTGCGCTGGTCTTCATCCTGAGTATTTATATGGCTTTTCGCATAACGGCGCTTGTAGCCCCGCTCAGCCTCGATCTGGATTGGCGGGGCTTCTGGGGCAGCGCCGCGCTGGGGCTGATCGCCATGCTGGTATTCGGCGGCGCATGGTTCTACCTGCTGGGATGGCGCGGGCGCGTGGCAGCGACTGAGGCCGAAGAGGTCGACCGCGCGAGGCAGAAGGCCCAGAGGGAAAGGAAAGTAGCATGACTCGCTCGACCCGCATCAATGTCGGCGATGGCATCGCGATCAAGTATGCCAAAGATGGCGGCTCGACCGCGTTTGAACTGGGCCATGTGCAGTCCATTCGACGGGGCATACCCCGAACGATCGTGATCGCCATGCGCGATGGCTCGACGGTGTATCTGTTAGCTGAGACGCCGAAGAAAGAGTAACCCAAGATAATGACGGTTCAATTACTGGATGTCCACACTGTCACATGGCATTATGGTGGTGATATGACCACCAAGACATGGGGCGGCAAGCGCGACAATCGCAAGCGCCGCCCCGACGACAAGCGCGGCGGCCGGCGCATTCCCGGCCCAGGCAAGACGTTAGGTAGACCACGAAAGGACAAGGACATGACGAGCAAACGAGAGCGGGCGGTGGGATGGTTTGTTGCAGCAGCGCGAGATGATGGCAAGGCGTTACTTGAGCGTGGGACGGGCGAGCGGGCGCGGTTCATCTCTGCGATAAGGGATGGTGATATGTACGATGTGACTATTTGCCATTACGGGATGCCGGCGGTTGAGAAGCGTGTCACACTCGCAGACCTTGATGACGAGGTGTACGCGACCTCGATACTCTAGCGCGGGGGGCGGCGCATTCCCGGCCCAGGCAAGACGTTAGGACGACCAAAGAAAAAGCCTGCTGAGAAAGATCAGCAGGCTTTAACTATACCCGCAAATTTGCAGCCAGACGACCGGCGTGCCCTGGGCCGGCGAAACATAGCAGAGCGGGCCCGGTACCCAGCCTTGCATCATGTTGTCAACATTCGCAACCTGGCTATTCACCGTAAAGAAGTAGGGCACCGCTTCGGTACCGGCGCGGGCGCGTACATTCGGCAGCGGCGCGTTCATCGTCAGACGTACCAGATACTTATTCGCCACTGGTACACCGAACGTTGCCGGTATGTCGACCATGACGCCTGCCGTCAGCGATCGAGCTTCCCATGCCGGATTCGTCGCAACCGCTGGTAACAGCTCCATGCCCCCAGCGGTATACGGCGCGTCGACGCCTGCGATCGGTTCCCAGTATCCCCCGACGAAGCCCGTTTTTGTGATGGTCGGCGCGGTCTGCGGTACTGCGCTGGCCCAGGCCCAGAGACTGCCATCGGGCCGGATCAAGCAGCCCCCAGCGGCGATCTGCGATACGGCGTCAGGCCCGCCGCCAACGTAGGTATGCACCAGCTGCCGATTGGTTGTGCCGGCCGGAACGCGGTAAATCTCGAGATTCTGCGTGACGCCGCCGCGCTTGGCCACTACCACGCCGTAGATATTGCCGTTTGGATGGACAAAGCAGGGAAACGCATTTAAGCAATGCTCATAGCCTGCATAGTTGGCGATAGGGGTGAATAGTGCCATAATTACGGCCTCATTCCTTCGAAGATGTCGTCAAAGCCCTGATTCTTGAACGCCTGAAGGAGCGTTGGAATAGCGGCGAAGAAGGCATCGATCATTGTCTTATCAATGTGCACGAGCCCCGGTTGGCTGGTAAAGTCACTGTCAACGAACACCAGCGGCGTCCCATTCGGCCCGCCGCTATCGCGCTGAGCGCGCAAGGCGTCGAGCCTGTACAGTGTATCCATCAGTGCAGGCGCAAGCCCGGTAGCAATAGTCGCAACTCTTCGGCGCTTCTCAACCTGATCGACTGCCATGGCTTTTCCCTTCTTTCTAGGCAACGAAGTATGTCACGGTAAAGATGATCGTACCGGCGGCCTCGATCGCCACCTGGGTCGGCGCGGCGTTCGTGAGCGGTGATGACATGAGAAAGAGTGCGGCATTCGGATTCAGAATCATCATCGGCGTATTATTGGCGAACGTCACACCGGACAACCACAGCGAACCAGAAAAAATCTGGTTGGTCACGTTCGCGCTTGTGAAGGGAAGCGACACATTCACGTTGCCCGTTCCCGTTGCCGCCGTCCATACAATTGCCCCCTGGACAATTGCCGCCCGTCCGATCCGTGTCCACGATCCGACCTGCGTTGTGTAGGTCGTGACGCCTGGGGTTGTGCCGCCGAGATAGGTTGGCACATAAGTGCCGGTATCATAGAATTGTGAATAGCCCGGAACATTGCCGGGTACCTCGCGCGTCTCGGTCTGCTTCAAGCGCTTGTTGTTGTCGTAGAGCAGCTTGAGCATGTCGTTCTGATCGCTCATGTCACGCTCCTGAGCCCGCATGAGACTTTGCGCCCGTTGCCGTCGATCCGCTCGCGAATCAGGTCGAGCCTGACATCGTATTGTAGGGCCCCCTGCTCACAGGTCACGATGTCGCCAAGATCGAAGTCTATACCTCTGGTAAGGGCCGGCGTCTCGACAAGCTCGCCCGTAAACAGGATCAGCGGGCGCGCGGCCCTGAGCATACTATCGGCTTCATCGTCGACCGCTGCCTGACTGGCCACGTTCGTCGCATCTCTGAAGCGCTCGCGCCGCCCGAATGGGCTCGCCGACGCCCTGACGCTATCGAACGCGGTGCCGATCAGCCGGTCGGCCTCTTCGCCTTGCCCCCCGGCAACGATGAAGTTGGCAGCCTCAGTGTAGTCTATGACAAGGTGCGCATCGATCAGGTTGCCCCGAGCCTGGGCCAGAATAACCGGACTGCCGGTGCCGGCTCGACGATCAACCCCGCGCTGTGTGGCGTATGTTCTGAGCTCAAAGGTTGACTCGGTCGTCGCGTAGATCTCGAAGGTTAGATAGGTGCCGGCGGTCGTCGAGGCCTGGGCCAAGTCGGTGCACACATCCAGCAGGTTGCGCCGCGATCCGCTCTTTGCGATGCTCGCCCCGAGCCCCAGGTTGGCCTGACTGGTCAGATACGCTGACACATCGGCGTATGTCTCGACCCCATCGCGATCAGCGGTGACAATGCCGCTCAGCATGTTCTGAGAGACAAACGATTTGATCTGGTTGTCGGCCGCAGCCGCCGCCTTGGTCGAGTAGGTCGACCCAGCCGCATAGGCGATGATCCGCCGGTCGAGCAGGTTGTTGGCGTGATAGGCCCGGACAAAGATCGAGGTTGGCCCATAGTCGATATAGCGGATCATATAGATCGCGCCGTTGTCGAGATACGGTGCCGCCCCGTTGATCGAGCGCCACACGCCGATCCGGCCATCTTCCATGAGAAACGAGGTGTTAAAGCTGGTCGGTAGCGTCGTCTCAAGCACGCCGACCGCCCCAGGGCTGCAGTTCAGCGTATAGTCGAGCGGCACTGTCGCCTGCCCATCGCCGCCCGGCGTGCCATACGTGGCACACTCGACCAGCGGCACACCGAACGGATCACCGAATCGCAGCGTCGTGAATACTGCCATTATGGCACATCGTCGAGCGATACATAGGCCGGGCGAAAGTACATGACAGCCGTTACGGTGCTGTCAGCCGCAAAGAAGCTAATGATATTCGGCCCCGGCTGTAAGAAAAAGTCAGCGGTATTACTCCCAGCCATGATCTTACTGGCGATGTTGCCTTGAAAGGTCGAGGTAAACGATAGGTTATCCGGCGTGAAGACGAGGGTTGCCGTTTCGCCCGGTTGCATCGTGTAGTTAAAGAAGATCGATCGGTTGGTTGTTACGTTGATCACCTGCCAGATCCGCGATGCCGTCGATGTCGGCCCCGTCAGGTAGAGCGTCGGATAGGTGCGCGCAGAGCCGGGGTTGGTTACGGTTGCAGTACCTGCCGTTGTTGCGGTGCCGGTATCATTGTAGCCAACCGCGATCTTGCCGTCGATCGATGTTGTCATGGACAGCACCGGCAGGCTAGGGGTTGTCGGCAGGTCAGCGTCGAGCGGCGTATAGGTGCCGCCATTCCAGATCGCGAGCGGATCGGGAAAGGTGATCCCGTTGGCGGTCGAGAAGCCCCCGCCAAACAGTATTCGGCCATCTGGTAAAGTTTTCGCAACGCCGTCGCCGGTTTGCGTAACGACGCCCGAGCCAAGCGCCGACCATGTGATCCCATTCCAGACCGCAGTGCCGATCGCCGTCACTCCCCCAGCCGTCACAAACGCACCGATCACATAGACTCGACCATCAGCCCCGATCGTGATTCCGGGCCCCTCGATGCCGGCCCCGAGCCCGGTCGAGAGCGCCGACCATGTGCCGCCCGTAATGCTATAGCGTGCGATGTTATCTTGACTGGCATCCGCATTCAGATTCGTAAAGGTGCCGCCGACATACAGCGCGCCATCAAAGCCCTGCTGTACGGCAAACGCGGTGCTGACGGCAACATGCGTAATAATGTTTGTCCATGTCGATCCATTCCAGCGGTCGAGCGTCGCGCGGATCGCCGCGTTGTTGCCGGCAACATACAGATTGCCATCGCTCGCAAAGATCAGCTGCTGCCCCGGATTGATCATGGTGCCGGTTGCCCCGACGACTGCCCAGGCCCCGCCCGTAAAGCGCACGACGGTGCCGGTAACGCCGCCGATCGTGACCGATGCCCCCAGGCTGGCATAGATTGTGCCGTCTGGGCCCTGCGCAAACCCTTGCGGGGCAGCTGCCAGGCCCGCGCCCATGGCGCTAAAGGTTGTGCCGTCCCATGAGCCGACCCGCGTTTGTGGCGTTGTGAAGTCGCCACCGACGATCAGCTGACTATTCGAGGTATACAGCAGCGTATTGACCGCGTTGTTAAAGTTCGTCGCGATCCGCTGCCATGTGCCGTTGGCCAAGCGCTCAGCAACATAGGCCATGGTGGTAACGGAGTTTTGCACATCGAGCGCCGCCCCGACCTCCTGATCGGCAAGCACCACCCCCAGATACTGGGTAAACGTGATCGGGGCAACCGACGCGAGATGGTTATCAGTCTGCCCCTCTAATCCTCCTTGATATTTGCCCAGCAGCCTGCATGTCGAGGTTGACAGTTGCCCGCATTCGTCGAGCACATCGCGCAACAGTACCAATCGCTGATCAAGCGCAACCAGATCGCGATCGAGCAGTCTCGACAGCCCGCCGCGCTGCTGCCTGAGCGTCAGATAGTCAGCGCCTGACTCGAAGTTGCCCTGTATCGTGAATTGTCGCGACGGCTTGCGCGTGTAATCGTCGTACCCGCCATCGATCCGCGCATACTCAGTTGCAACGTTCTGTGGCGGGGCGAGCCCCAGGCCGATCAGCGCCGTCAGGAAGAAGCCGAAGTATCTAAATGGTACCACCATGCCCCCCGCGCGTGTAAGGCCGCCGCGCGAACTCGTCGAGGCATGCGGCGTGCCATTCCAGAAGTAGGCCGGGGGCTGCTGGTTTGGGACTAGCCCCTGCTGACTGCCGTCGATGAACGTGCTAACCGTTTCGCCGGCCGCCAACGCCTCGACCTGGGCCCCGTCGAGGTAAAAGACTGATGTTTCTGTGCCGCCCGCCTTGCGCACGGTCAGCCGCCGCGTTGTTGTGCTGCTCTCAGTATAGTACCCATACATCCACTGCCAGCGCCCCGATGCGACGAACGTGATCGCCGCAAGCTCGACCGATCCGGTTGTCTCAAGCGCAAGTTTGTAGCTTCTGCCGGCAACCCCGAGCACCTTACAGGAATAGGCGTAGACAGTGCCGCTGACGAGTGATACGGTATCATAGCGCGCCCCATCGGTTGTTGAGCTTGACGGTGTGACAGACAGGCTATACGCGCCATGATACTGCTGGGTCGTCGAGCGAGCGATGCTGCCGCCGATCGCCGTCCAGCTGGTTGTATTCGTCTCAAAGCTGGGATTAGTGACAAGGTTTGTCCGGGCGATCGGCACAATCACGCTGATCCGGTCGTCGAGCGGATAGCCCGTAACGATCGGCGGCAGCGTAACGTAGTTACGGGTTTGCATCATAAGAGCGCCGCCCCTGCTATCGCCATGCTCGACTGTAAGGCCCCCGGCGAATTGTTCGTATAGATCGGCATGTTGAGATTGGTCGTGCTGCTATAGCTGGTCTGCCCGGTATAGGCCGGGTTGGTCGGCGTCTGACTCGGGTAGGCCGCCTTATTGTAGATACCGGCGAGCAGGTCGACGATCTTGATCTGATCGTCGGTCAGGTTCATGCCTGACAGGGCCATAATAATATCGTTGATCTGGTTTGCGACATCTTGCAAGGGGCTGCTCGCCCCTTCTTGCTTCTTGTAAAACTGATCAAGCTCAGCATCCTGGGCCCGGCTGATCAGGATCAGCTGCTTGTTGAGCCGATCTTGATCGTCCTGCTCAGTCGCGTCGGCAATCTGCTGGCGTATCTTCAGAAGCTCAAACTCATGACCGCTGACCATCTTGAAGTAATCGGCCTGGGCCTTCGGATCCGCAAAGAGCGACTGCGATTTTTTGAGCAGCGTATCGAGATCCTGACTAACAATCTTCTGGGTGAAGGCATCTTCTATCTTGCCGATGTCGTCGAGGTTCTTCGCCATCTGCCGATCAATCGATGCCGTCGACCCGAAGCCCTCCGCTAAGGCGTTATTCATCGCCTGCCCGATGCTCTCCATTTCTTTGATCAGGTCATCGCTGATCGTGCTGATCATGGTCGTCAGCTGGGGCCATTCGCGCTCGATGCCTTGGACAAAGCCCTGCACAACGAACTCGCCGATCGTCGCAAACTCCTTCGACGGACTGCTGATCCCTAGCGCGTCCTTGGCCGCCCCGAGCGCATCGCTTGCCAAGTCGCGCAACGTCGAGAACAGCGCCCCGGCCGAACTCTCGATCCCGTTGATAATACCGGATACAATATTACTACCGACCTCGCCCCAGTCGATACTATCGGCGATGTCGAGCATCATATTCCAATTATTCTCCCAGGTCTTTACAAGGTCGTCGAGGCTGGTATCGAAGATGCCCGCGATCATGTCAAGAAAGCCCTTGATCGCCCCCTGGATTGCGGTGATCTGGGCCTTGCCAACGTCGAGCAGGGCCTTCCATGCGCCGTCCCAGTCGCCCTTTAGGAGCGCGAGCGCGACTTTAAACACGCCCTTGATCGTCTCAAGCGCCCCGGTAATGATCGAGGTGATCAGGTTCCATGCGCCGCTCAGGATCTTCTGTATCTCGCTGCCGTGATCGTTAATAAAGCCCGCGATGGCCTGCAAGATCGGCGGCACAATACTATTGTAGACTTCCAGCGCGAGGGTCACAATTTCAATGATGCTATCCCAGGTCGACTGGAAGAACGCGCTGATCTCGTCGCCATGCTCAGCTATAAACGCCTGAATGACCGGCAGCACCGACTGAGCGATGGCCATGTAGCCATCCATGACGTTCTCGATCACGCTGAGCGCGGTATTCCACACGCCGTTCAGATCCTCAACCTTGTCTTCTAAGGCTGCCGACGCCTGCCCGCCCTTATTGAACTCGCCGATCAGCGCCTGAATCTCTGCCGCGATATCCTGTATAAATGCGATGCCCTCGCTCACATTATCAATGAAGCCCTTGATCTCAGTCGCGACATCTTTCATCGCTGGGGATAGTTTGTTGAAGGCCTCTTCATCCCCCAGCAGCGCCGACGCGAGATCGGTCAGCATATTTACGCCCGGCGCGATCACGCCGTCGAGCAACTCGCTCATGACCGGCAGCAACGCCGATCCGATCGTAATCTTCAGGGCCTCGACCGATCCCATGGCATTATCAAGCGATGTCTCGAAGCCCTGCTGCTTGAGTGCCGCCGTCTCAGCGACGCCGTTCGCAACGTTCATGGCTTCGGCCATGTTCGCATACGCCGCCGCCCCGCCATCGGCAAGGGCCGCCGCCGCGCTCATGGCATCGTTGCCGAAGATCTGCTGGAGCAGGCTGGCCTGCTGTTCCTTTGTCAGTCCCTTCAGACTTTCTTGCAGCATGCCGCTGGCCTGCTCGAAGCCCACAAAGTTACCGGCAGCATCGTAGAACGCCGATCCGGTTTCCTCAGTGAACAGGCCCAGGCTGGCCATGGCGTCGCGCGCCGGGTCGGTCGTCGGCTGCAGCCGCGCGATCATGTTCTTGAGTGAGTTGCCCGCTTCGGAGCTCGACGCGAATCGCGGGGCGAGCAGCGCGAGGGTTGTCGTCAGATCGCCGAAGCCAACACCGGCTGTTTTGGCGATGCCTTGCGCGTTAAAGATGCCCCGGCTCAGCCCCTCGACATCGGTCGCCGATGCGTTGGCGGCCTTGGCCATAAGATCGGTCGCTAATGTCAGGAAGTCTGTTTTCTCCTGGGCCGTTGCGTTGGCGGCAGTCCAGCCCCCGAGCACCTTCGACGATATCTCAGCCGCCTTGACGAGATCGCCATCCATCGCCGCCGCTGCGAACTGAATGTTTCTCTCAAGGCCCCCGGCCGCGATGATCGCCGGATCAATGCCGCCCTTAACCATCTCGATCGCCGCTGCCTGCACGTCGCTTGTGCTGACTGGCAGCCGCTTGCCGATGTCGAGAAACAGATCCCTAAACTCTTCAAGCCCGCTCGCGTCGACTTCTTTCCCTGCCACGGCTTGAAAGTTGAGCATACCACTTTCAAACTCGCCCGCCAGACCGATCGAGTCCTTGACAAAGCCGCCGATCGCCTTGGCCCCCTGAATGCCAAACTCAACCAGCGCGGCCCCCACATGGCGCAAGGCCCCGGTGATCACCTCTTGAAACGCGCCCGCGCTCTTATCGCCCGATCCCAGGGTCTTATAGAAGCCGGTTGTCTCTTTGTCGGCTTTGTTGATGTCGCTGATGTAGGCGCTGACGCCTTGCGCGATCAGTTGTATACCGGCTTCGTCGAGGGCCATGCTTAACGCCTGCTTGCGCGCCGCTGCTTGCGCAGCCGGTCGAGCGCTTCTTGATACTCAAAACCATGCTCGATGTCATACTCAGCCGCATAGGCTGCTTGATCGTCCCCGTCGAGCTCGCGAAAATACTCCCAGGTCAGGCCCCGCCAGCGTGCCACGCGCCGCAACTTATAGATCCATGCGTAGGACTGCGGGCCGCGCTTGCCTGCGAACTTCTCAAGCGGCGTCCCTTTCCAGGTTGCCCGGAAACATGCGCCGGTGCAGTGCTACCTGAGCTTCCTGGGGCAAGCCCCGGCCGAAGACTTCCATAAACAACCGTGATTGATCGTCGTTGGTCGGCGCGATCACGTACCCGAGATACGCGGATCGATCGTTCTCTGGGAGCTCGATCCCTAGCAGCGCATAGGTTTCGCGCAGGTCGTCGAGCCGAGCCTGATCGACCTCGAAGACCAGGCCGATCCGCTCCATGACGAGCAGCAGCTTCTGACTGGTTGCGCTCGACACGCGCCCGCGCCACTCCGCTAGTGCTGCTTGATACTCTGGATTGTGCTCGTTCGGGATGTCGCGCCATACGTTCGGCTCAGTTTCCATCTTCTGGGTTGGGACTGCCGGGCGATCGGCTTCTAATTCGCGCTCAGCCGCCGCCTGGGCCTTGCCCATCACATCGCCCGGCTGCCGGTTGAGCTTGACACTGATCCCGCTCGACAGCGTGATCCACTGGGCCTGGGCCGGCTTGGCATGTCCATTCACATGGATCAACTCTTCGGTGATTGTCATATATCCCCCGTAAGGCCCCTAGGAAGCCCGTAGCGCTCTTATAGGATGGTCGGCGCGCCGCTGATCAGAATACCGTCAGTCAGGCTGCTGGCGAGCCCGGCAACACACAAGTAATTCGCCGCAATCCCGATGTCGCTTGCGGTCGGATAGGCGAGCCGATTGGCCCGCGCAAACACTGGCCATGATCCGATCCGCACCGTTCCGGCGTTATCGGCCCAGGTGCCGCCGCCGTCAAGGCTGGTTATCAGGTATGCGACGGATGAAAGCGCATACGCAATCCAGCAGACCTCGCGCGTTGCGAAAATGATGTCTTGCACGGTGCCGCCTGTGCGGGGCAGCCCTGCGGTTGCCCAGGTTGCGCCGTTGTTGATCGTGTGATAGACGTTGCCGTCAGCCCCGCCAACCCAGATATCCCTGCTCGACAGCACTGCAACCGCTGACAACGTTGTTGCTGCCGGCGCGCTCAGGCTCGACCATGTGGTACCGTTGTTGGTCGAGCGATACACTCGGCCATTGGCCCCGACGGCCACGATCGTTTCTGCGATGCCGCTGATCCGTGAGAAGTTGTCAGTGCCGCCACTGTCGATCAGCGTTGGCGCGATGGCGATATCCGCCGTGCGATAGATCCGGCCCGAGCTTGCACAGAAGTAAATCGCCTGGGCCGACTGCACATACACATCAGTCATGGCAACCGGTAGGGTAACACTGTTCCATGTCGACGGGGCCCCAGTATCCTGATTAAGCTGAGTCCAGAACAGAGTCACCGCGTTCGTCCCTACGAACAGGATTGAGCCGCTGATGTCGATGTAGGCCGGCTCAGCACTCAGCCCGATCCCAGTGATGCTCGACGTTGCCCAGGTCAGCCCGCCATCGAGCGAATACACAACCTGCCCCGGGGCCCCTGGGCTGCCCACGTTGGCGCGCGTCAGGGCATAGATCAGCTGGGTACCATCGTTCGCAACGCCGCAGTTGCCGCAGGTGTTGACCGTACCATAGACCACATCGATCACCTCGACGACCACATCAGTTGTTGCTTCCTCGCCGAAGGATACAACGCCGACCGGATAGATCGCGATGCCCTTTGCGTCTGCCGTGTCTTTGAGTGGGTCGTCGGCGTCCATCGCCATGCGGGTTCCCAGGTCGACCGTTCCTTCAAACTTCATGCCGCTGTAGATCAGCATGTAGCTTTCCCAGCCGCGATAGAAGTCTGACAGATCCGCACACCGGCCATGCACCTCGTACAGATTAAAGCTACAGAGCGGGGCCGTTAAGATCCTGGGGATGCCGCCCCAGGATTCGAGGAATACCAGACTGACCGTCGGCAGATCGGGCGCGCTGAGCGTACGACTGACCAACCGATACTTGTCCGGTCGACGCGGATCAGGCACATAGATCGGGTCGATCGATCCGTTGGTCGGCAGGGCCGCGCCGTCGATAAAGTTATACTCGGTGTTGATCCCAAAGAAATAGCGCGTGCCGCCTGGGCCTGACGGCTGGTAAAATGAACGTGTGCCAAGATTCTTGATCAGTTCGCTGTCGTCGAGTACGGTACCTGCTGCCATGGGGTGCCTCCTTTAGCCCGCGTAAATGCCGCGAGTCAGTTGCTGCCGGGTCATGTAACGATAGGCGTATATCTGCCCGCGTCGCGATCCTAGCGGGTTTGTCAGGTCATTCGGCGGGCCGTACAACTGATCGGTTACGCCCGTCCGACTGAGATCCCATTGCCACTCTGACAACTCTTTGTTGGCCGATGTGCAGGCACAGATCGGGCGCGCGAGCTCAGCCGCTGCCAGCCGCGCCACAACAACCGCTTCCCGTTCTTGCATATTGATGCCGTCGAGGGGCAGCCCGGCCTGATAGCGGATCGTGACCTGATCCGGGGGCCGGCACCTCGACCAGTTGCACACGCTCTGCCATGTGCCGCTGGTTGCATCATAGGCTGCCTCGCCGATCCCCACGATCCCGGCCGGGCCGTTGCGGATGACTGCCCTGCACAGCGCGGTTGCCGTTGCGGCCGGATCGCCGCTATTGGCTTGCGACGGCGTACAGCAGTTACCCCACTGGGGCCATGGCTGGGTCTCCCATGTCAGCGTTGCCATGCATGTGGCATCGGTTGTGCCGGTCGGATCACAGTGCCGCTGAAAGATCTCGATCGTCGGCGCGCATACCGTCGCTGCTGGGGCAGCCCCGTTGCCCGGGTCGAGCGGGGCCGTATTCGCCCCCTGATACCTGACCGGCCTGACAAGGGCCCAGGTATCAAATACGACGGTAGCAGTTACGCCGCTGATTGACACGGATCGCGGCTGCACCTCGGGCGGCGAGACTGGGCCGCAGTCGGCCGCGATAAACCGCGCGATCACCTCATCCTCAGTTGTGCCACTCGGCACCGTCGCGACAACCGTTGCGGTTTCAAACAGGTTGTCGCCATCCTCATCCGTATATACCAGCGCCTGCTCATCGGGCGCGCTATCGCTGGGGATGCCCAGACATCTGATCTCGCCCTCGGGTAACGCAACCGTCAGCCATTGGCCATCGACCCCGATGTCGCGCAACCGACTAAAGCGCACGTCGCCCAGGGTCGGATAGCTGATCGTTGCCTCGCGATAGGCCGGCACCGGATTGATCAGCGTATACTGCCGCATGAGATCTTCGGCGCGCGTGATCGCCGTGCGGATGCTCGACCGACCCGCGCGATCGGCGAACTGCCAATCATACTCGTTCATGATCGTCGAGCATGAAGCGTTGAGCGGTATCAGACTGTTGACAAGCTGGAATGAGTGCCATGGGTTAAAGCCCATGAGACTGAGCCAACGGTTGAGCGATAGACCGGCCATCTATTGACCCCCTCATTGGATTACGGCGTACTCACCCGACAGATCACCATATTGTCGAGCGGCAGCGTGCCGCCGCTCGCGGTCGCCCATGCGGTGCCGGGATCGGGCAGCGTCGTGCCGCTACCTGCGACAAAGAGTTGCGCAACGGTACTGCTTGCGCCCAGCGCTGGCACGAGGCCCAAATACCGCGATCCCCCGCGCCATGTACGGAGCGTCACCGCACTGTCAGCGATGATCGCGAATAGATAGCGCCCGGCGGTAAGCACCTGACTAATACTTGCAGTAACACCCGCGTTTGCGGTGGTGGCGACCGTCCCGGCGTCGAGTACACGCGTCGTCGGTTGCCAATCGGTATCAGCGTTATAGATCGCCAGCCGCGCCACGCTGCCGGCGAACGCCGTCACCTCGATCGCCAGCTGATCCAGCGTGATCTGTGACGCGACATAGACCGGCGCGTAATAGATGCGGTTCGCGGTCAGCGCTTTGGTTGCCACGGATACCACGTCAACGCCGGGAATGCTGTAATTGGGCGTGCCGCCGACCTTCGCGCGTCCTTCTGCTACAGCGCTGGTGCTCGGCGTGGCCCAGGTTGCATCGCCGCGCCAGAAGGTACTGCTACTGGCGCTGGTGCCGCTGTTGAGATTCGCAACCGGAAGATTGCCGGTCACATCGGCGGTACTCAGATCGGTGATCGCGTCCTGACTGACGAATACCGAACTAGTATTAAACACGCGATTGCCGCGCCGCTTGCTGTTCGTGCCGCTCATCGAAATGGCGGTCGTCGCGCCCACGATCAGGTTATAGTCGAACTCGTTGTAGTCGGTACCCGCCGCGCTGCTCTCTAAGATGCCTTCACCAAGCGACACATCCGGCCCAAACTCAATCACGTTATAGGCGATGGTGTTGCGCTTGCAGCCGTTCGAGGCGCTGCCGGACAGCCGTACCGCGCGCCGGATGTTATAGAACGTGTTGCCAAGAATCAGGTTGTTGTAGCAGTCGAAACCCGCGCCCTGGCTGTTGTGCGTCATGGCGATCGCCGCGCCGCCCGTCGTGGTGACATCGCGGAACACGTTGCCGGTGATGACATTGCGTGAGGTGCCGCCGAGCGCCAGCGCAATCGGCCCGCCGGTAAACTCGTTGCCCTGCACGGTCACGCCCTCGGCCATGATCGAAACATCCGTGTTGTTATTCAGGCTCAGACATGACGCGCCGCTGACGACGTTGGTATCGTCGCCATAGAAGATGTTGCCGAGCACCCGCACGCGCGGGTTCTCAATCCGCATCTCGCCAATAAACCCGGACGGCAGGCGGCACACACAGCGCGTCAGCACCGCGTCCAGGCTATTGCGGAAGATCAGACAGCTGGAGAACGCCGCGTCCGTGAACTCGCAGCGGTCAAAGACGACGTTGCGCGCATAGGCAACGGTCACGATCCCGAAGTCCGTCCATGCGGTCTGGTTCGCGCCGTTGCCGTCGAAGGTGATGCCCTCGATCAGCGTCGGATTGGTGCGCGGTGATGCTGACGACCCGCGCAGTAGCAGCGGAATCGTATTGCTGGCCTGGGTGTTGGCTTCTGTGATGGTCGTCGCGCCGATGCCCTGCCCCACCAGGCGGATCGGGCCGTCGCTGGCGTCAATCAGGATACAGTAGGGCGTCGTGAGCGTATCACCGGACACCGACCCCGCCGCCGCGACGGTGTAGGTGCCGGCGGTGAGATGCACGGTGCCGCCGGTCGCGCCAAGCGCATCGATCGCCGCCTGAATCTGTACATCATCGGCGGTGCCGTCACAGCGATAATCGGCGTAGGCGCTCGCGCTATAGGTGCTCGACGCGACAATGAGCGTAGGGAGGCCGGCGAGCTCTAATGTTGCGCGTAATGCCGCGGTACTTGCGTCATTGATCAGCGCGCGAAATGCCGCGGTGCCGATCGCGCCTTCAATGTAGGTTAATAGTTGGCTATTCGTTTCGCGCTTGTTGACTCCGCTTTGCACAACCGGAAAGATATCGGTTCCAGCCGCCGTAACGACGGCTGTCAGTGCAGAAATTTCGATGCTGTCGGTTGGTGCTGGCATATCTACCCCACTACTAGCGCCGTCAACGTGCCTTCGACGACAAGCGCGATCAATGTTCCCTCTTCAACAAGTGCGGTTCCCGCTGCCGGCTGGGGATCGAGACTGCCACTCACAACATAGACCGGGATCGCTGGGCCCCCAGCGACGACAGCCCCTGCAGCCGCCGCAACGATCGGTCGAGCTGGGCCGCCCTGCACTGGGCCTGATGTCACCACATAGACCGGCTGGGCAGGGCCGCCGATCTCTGCCCGGCCATCGGTCACAACGGCAACCGGGATCGCCGCGCCGCCGGTCTGTACCGCAGTCGGGGCGAGGCTGACTGGTTGCGCACTGCCGCCGCTAGTCGTCATGGCTGGTTGCCCTCACTGCCAATGCTACCGCACCCGCAATTGCAAGCCAATACAGAATCCCCAGAAGATCAAAGCTCAGCCACAACCCGACTGGCAGGCTTAACCAGAATGACCAACAGATCGGACATGTCACGCCTTCGGCAACCCAGTGCGGCGCATGCGTCATGGCCCAGCCGCGCATGCGCGCGAATAACCCGAAGGGGCCATACTCCCAGGCGAGATCGGTTGCGATGCGATAGACCGCAAGGGCTGCTAAGAGCGGCATGGCCAGCATCATGACCATGCGTGCACCGCGTCGATGATGTCGCGCCGCTCAGTCACGTCGAGCCACCAGCCGACCGGGATCGCCACGTTGCGCGACGCGAAATGGTCAACCCCCGGCAGCGGGCCGTTGGGAAAGTGAAAGCCCGCATGCGTATCGTTGCGCGCGTGGACTGGGCTGCACGCGATATGATGCTCAGCCATATGGCGGATGAAGCCCGCGCGATCCTCGACCAAGAGCGTATACAGCCAGGCTGCTGACGTGTCATCCCACTTTCGCCCAAAGGCCCCATCGTACTGGGCCGCGTTGGCCTGATGTCTGCGGATCAGCCGCTCGACCATGGTGATGTTCGCAAGCCCGATCGCCGCCGCGATGTCATTCATATGATATTTGTAGCCGACCTCATTAATGTTCTGTTCACACCGAAAGTCTGCTTTACTACGCCGGTCAAGCCCGTACCACCTGAGCAGCCGGGCGCGCTCAGTCTGGGCCTTGGGGCAGACAAGCGCCCCGCCATCCCCGGTCGTTAAGAACTTGATCGCCTGAAAGCTATACGCCGTGTAATCCCCCTGGGGCGGCGATAGGTGATGCGCAGCATCCTGCACGATCGGCACATCGTAAGCCACGATCCGCAACTGATCGTAGTTGCACGCCGTGCCGCCCCAGTCGACCGCCATGATCGCCTTGGTTTGGCTGGTAATCTTCTTGGCCACGTCGAGCGGGTCGATCAGTCCGGTCAGCGGCTCGACATCGGCCCAGATGGGGATCGCGCCCCGGTTGACAATCACGCTATTGGTTGCCGTGCAGGTCACTGGCGTGGTTATCACCTCGTCGCCCGGGCCAACGCCGATCAGGTGCAGCGCAAGGTCGAGCGCCGCCGTGCAACTGCTGACCGTCAGCGGCGGTTGGTCGAGCTCCAATAGATCCTGTAGCGCAAGCTCGAAGACCTCGACCATCTCGCCCTGCCCGATATAGCCCGACTCTAAGACGGCCTGCACGCGCATGGGGGCCTCGGGGCTCATGGCAACTTTGAACAGTGGTATCATTCTAAATAGCCCCCTGCGAACAATTGCGCGCCGTCTTTGGAATAGCCGCCCTGCTCAGCATAGGCCAGCGCGTTATGCTTGTGCAGCCGCCGCCATCCTGCCACAACCCCGCCGAAGGGGATCAGGCGCATGTCGTGTATCCGGCTCGCATTCCACAGAAACGCATTGTCATGGCTCGCGATGGTCGTCTCATCCCAGCCGATCCGCTCTTTGGTAACGCACTCGATCCGATGCGCAAAGTTGCCGGTTGTCAGCTGACGCGGGTCGAGCTTGCACGGTACTGCCGTGCGCTGCGGATCGCTCTCGCCAAACGCCATCCATGCGCCCCTCATCCAGTGCTGATCCGGGTAGTAGTCAAACCATGCCCGCACCGTCGGCAGCCATTGCGGATGAAACAGATCGTCATCACAAAGATACGTAACGACATCGCACCTGACAAGGCCCAGGGCTCGATTGATCAGCTTGCCGACTCGCGCCGCGCGCAACCGCTCGACGGTGCTGATTGGCTCGTTGATCACAAACTGGGCATCGCTCCGGCAGCCCCGGATCAGCGCCTGCACGTCGAAGGTGCTCCCATCGTCAGTCACGATCAGCTGATCGGCGTCGAGGCAGGTCGACAGCGCCTCGCACAGCATGCGCGGGCGATTGTAGGATAGCAGGATGGTCGCAACTGTTGTCATTTTCGATGCACCAATACCGCATGCTTATCCATCGCATAGGCGATGGTATAGCCTGCCCCGAGACACGCCTTGATCGACGGCGTGTTATCCGCAAGTATCTCAGCATAGACATCCTGATCGGTCGAGGCTGCCAGATAGCGGTACAGATCCTTGCCGTACCCCTGCCCCTGGTACCTGGGCAGCACCGCCAGGCTCGCCCACCATCGCCGGGCCTCGATCCTGAGCAGCCCATAGCCGACATCGGTTGTCGCGACTGATGCAATCCAGATCCGCATGCTCTCTTCAAGCGCATAGGCTGCCCACCATGCCTGCTGCGCATCATAGGTGATCTCGCGCGTATCGCGGGTCATCCATTGCCGACCGCTATTGCGGATCACCCGCACTACTTCGGCATCCCACTCGGTTGTTGCTTGTCTCATGGTTATCATGCGCATGCAATCACATCGTCGTACCACGCCGGCCCAGAAGGCCACAGCGCGAGCGTTGACACGATCCAGTCATAATCCCCCGCATAGCGACATGCCCACGCCCCGAGCCGTCCTGTGACGTTGGGTACTACCATCGCATGGCCGCCGATCGCGCTCTCGATTACGTGATGGCTGACCGGCAGTGCGATGCCGTGCCGCCGCGAAAAGAATTTAAACATGAGCGGTCGAGCATCGACCTGCTCTGCGATGGCCGCGCGAATAGTGTCGAGCGCCCCAGCCGGTATGCAGTCGTCGTCGTCGATAAACATTAAGTAATCGCCCTTGGCCTGGGTGATCCCATAGTTGATCTGACAGTGCCCCCAGCAATGATGCCCGGCGTCGAGCTCGATCAGGGTAACGACCGGATCGCCGATATACGCAACGTCTGGGGCCCCTTCGTAGCTGTCGAGCACGATCAGCAGTTCATCGCCCGGCAGTAACTGATCGCTGGCGCTTGCCCAGAGATCCCCCAGGCCGATCCCGTCGTGCGTTGGCACGATGATACTCAGACGCGCGGCCATCCTCGACCTCTTCGCTCACTGAATAGCCTTGCATCGCGATCGCGCGTTGCCTGCCCTTCAGCATACACTGTATCGCCCTGGGCCCCGTTGATCGGGTGATCGTGATAGAGACAGGCCCAGGGGGCTTTACTGTACAGCCCCAGCGCCTGAGCCCTTGCGCACAGCTCAGCATCGCCATACTCATGCCGGTACCAGACTGGCCAGCCCCCGAGCCGGTCGAGCAGCCCCCGGCTGATCAGGAAGTGTGGACTCAGCCCCTCGTCGTGTATGCCATCGTTAAAGCCTAGCAGGCCGTCAGTCGGGCCGAAGCAGCACCGATACTCGGCAAAGGCCCGCGACAGCCAATGCCGCCCCGGCAGCAGGTCGTTGGCGAGATTGGCGATGAATGGCTGATCGGTCAGCGCCGTCTCTTCGGCCATCGCTTCCCAGTACGTTAGCCTGGGCTTGAGAATGTGCCTGACTTTTGCGCCCGCTTCCATGCATGCCTGCAAGACATCGGCTTCCTCTTCGCCGCCGATGCACGTCAGCCGCCACTCGACCGGCCCGGCCGTGGCGATCAGGCGTGCCACGTTGCGCATGGTCTGCTCTAATCGACCCCGCACTGGCATGATCGCCGCGATCATTCTGTATCCCCTTCGATCCACTCGACGCCGCCGCCGCCGACCCAGGCCCCGAGCTCGATCAGCCGTTGCGCTATCCACAAGCGCACCCAGAAGCCCCGCGTAACACGCATCGTCAGCACGATCTGAGGGAATGGGTGGGTTATTTTGACATCGGTCGGCTTCACGCCGGCACCTTGTCGCGCTTCGGCCGCGCTCGCTCCGGCTCGACCTGCTTGAAAACCTCGACCTGCTCAGCCTCTTCGATGATCGGCGGTGGCACGAACGGGGCCGGGGCGATCTGCCGCCGAAAGAAGCCCAGGCCAACCAAGTAGTCAACATCTTCGGGCGGCACCGGCTTATACCGATGGCTCGCCCGCGCGCTGACTTGATAGATATGCCCGGTGTGCGGCACTTTAAACGTTTGCTTGCCTGAGCCCTGCCCAGTGTACTCAAGCATCACCATGCCGTTATCTGTCAATTCGGTACCTCCAAACGTCGACGCAAGCTGCCGCGCCATGTCTTTGGCGGTCTTTGCGCCGCCGCCGCAGCCGCATCCTGCCATGTCCATATCTCCTTTAGCATTACGATACGGTGCTGTTACCGCATCCATCAGTCGCTGCCCGCCCTTTGCGTCAGGAAAGTGCAGGTACCCCAGGTCATGCCGATACACGAACACTGGGCCGTAGATACGCTCGCCGCAGTACCCAGCCTGGGCCAGCCTGATCCATGGCGTCCAGTCTTCGAAGCCCGGCGCATCCTCGTCAAAGCCGCCGACCTGCCGCAGGCACCATGTCGGCGTGAACACCGTGATCGGGTGCAGGTTACAGCCCTGTAACGTCGGTTGCGGATCGGGCGGTGCCGTCGAGTGCGACATGGGCCCGGCCCGAACCTCGCGATTGTACTCGGGCGGCCGATACATGGCCCACTCGCCCGCGCTATTCACCGCGTAGTGATGCCCGTAGCTATACGCTCGATCATGGAGCGCATGACCCCTCACAAACGTGGTAAGGGCACTGGGCAACAAGTAATCATCGGCGTCGAGGAAGATTGTGAACAGTCCCCTAGCGACTGCCAGGCCGGCGTTGCGCGCCACGCTTGCGCGCCGCTTGCCCTCGACCGGATCGGGCGCGTCGATGATCGTGATCTTCGGGTGCGGTGGACTGATGATCGGCAGGCCCGTATCATTCACAATGATCGCCTCGACCCCCGGATAGGTCTGCCACAGCACCGACGCGACTGCCTGCCCGGCCTCTTTGCGGTGATTCGGCCCGACTGGGATCACCACCGATGCCAGTAGCGGCAGCGCCGGTCGAGCCGGGGCAGGGCTGAGCGCGCCGACGATCGATCCGTCGTCTTCGTAGCGCCATACCTCGCCGTCGAATGTCATTGGCCTGCCGGTCATCGATCCGCCGCGTCTTCCTGCGATGCGCGCGACCAAAAATAGCCACATGTGACACAGATCCATCCGTCAACGCCACTCCAGAGACACCGGTCGGCCGGTCGCTTGCATGCGCCGCATACTCCGAGTACGGCGATCGGAATGAGTTGTTTTGGTATTTTCGTCATGGTAGAAACCTCCGCGCGACGGGCCGCATGCGGTACCGATGCCAAATGATCCGGATCGGCCAGTAGCGCCATGTATGTTTCATGCGCGCATCCTTAGCGACTGCCGCCCGCGCTGCACTGGGGCCGGCGCGCCCTGGTTGCGCTGGCGTATCTGCTCAGCCGCGATCAGCGCGTCGGTTTCTTCCTGCCTGAGCCGGGCCATGTTCTCTGCCGCTGTGCCATGGATCAGATGCTCCATGAGTTGCCCCGGCGTTGTTTCGCTGAGCAACCGGCAGCCCTTCGGCGTATCGACCAAGGCCCGGATATCCACCGCGCGCACAATCAGATCGCCGTGATCGGTTGTAAAGGTGCTGAACATTGATCCCCCTTCTATCATCCCCCGAGAATAGCGCGCGGCAGCAGTGGGGATCTGCCTGCTGTTCCCTCCGTCGAGGTAGCCGCGCGCTCGACCATCCTAGATCGGCGATTCGTACGATGGCCCTGCAAACGATGTCGCGCCGCCATTCTCATAGAAGCTCGTGCCGGGCTCCCACTCGCGCTCATGCACGTACACGGCGTACGTAACGTCTTCTATTCTTGCGGCTAGGAACGGGGCCCGCAAGATAATGCGCTTGCGCGTGCGAATCTCGACCTGCTTACAGAATGAGGTGCCGCCCAGGAAGTGAATCGCGAATCGCCCGTCAGGGCTGACCCGATACTCATCCTGGGGGCCCAACTGGTTAATGATATCCTGCATGCCGAAGGGCCCGCGATAGTCGAAGTAATCGACATACAGCAGTTGGCCCCCGAGCGTCGCGCTCTTTAGCGGCACAAGGTAGATATCCGACTGGAAGTTGCCGCCGCCGATGTTGGCCTCTGCCATCGTGTTATCGATGATCACCGGCACCCGCTCGCCGTCGATCAGCAGGAAGGTGCCGTTGCGCATATCGTTGCGCATGGCGTTCTGATCGGCCGCCGACGTGTCAATGACGATGCTCGACCCGGATGGCGATGCGTTGAAGCAGCGGTATGTCTCATACGCGCATGGCCAGATCTGGGTTAGGCTCAGAAATGCCTGATAGCGCATCACCCAAGCAAACTGCACATCGCTGATCAGCAACTGATCGGCGAGATACTTCTGAGCGCGGTATGTCTCAACCAGCGCCTGCACGTACGTTGCGGCGTTGTTCTGCATCACGCCGCTGGGGGCTGCCACGATCATGCTGTTGGCGGCACCGCACGCGGTACCCGTAAAGACATCCTGATAACTGTCGTTTACGATCCGCTCCATGCCGTTGTATTCCAGATAGCCCCCGGAACTGGCAGCCGTATTTACTGGGCTGAATGTCCAGAAGCCCCGCGCATAGCGCCGGCTAAAATCATTCGTCAGCTCGACAACCGCCTTGGTCAGCTTATTGCGGAACAGGTTATTCGTGCCGGTCGGAATGATGTTGTTGGCTTCGGCGAATGGATTGTTCAGCAGCCGCAGGTCGAGTATCTCGCTGCGGTTGATCAGTTCGCCCGCGTTGTCGACCCGGATCGGCTTGGTCTTCATGGTGAACTCGCCGAAGGGCCATGTTTGATTACAGACCTTCAGATCGCCCGGCACCGGCACATCTTCGGAGCATGGCGTTGTCGGCTCGGTGCCGCTCGACTCAGTCTGCCCCGTCAGGATCTCGAAGACTGGGTTGAGCAGTTGTGACTTCTGCACATGGCCCATGGCAACCAACGCCTGCTCTAAACCCTTCGGCCCGATGTAGGTCGTTGGTACCCCCGGCTCAATCCCGAAGTTGTTGAACAGCGCATTGTAGCCATGCGGTGCGATGGCGAGTCCGGTTGTGCCGCTGTCCTTCTGAGTCAGCAGAAGCGCATTGACTTGCTGCTGAATGAGCGCGCTCAACTGCGCTTCTGAGACTTCCATGGTTTGCTCCTTTATGTGTTTCCAAAGATTAACTGATACGCCGCGATCTCGTTCGGGTCGGTCAGCCCCGCAGGTAGCTGCTGGGTCAACTCCTTGACCTTGGCCGCGCCTTCGTTGGTCAACTGCGTCAGTGGACTTTCGCTCGCCCGGTACATGCCCCGCGCGCCGTGCATCACGCTATCCGGCAGATCGCCGGTCAGCTCTTTGACCTGGGCCTGAAGCGTCGCAAGCTCAGCCGCCTGGGCCTGGGCCGCATCGTCCTTCTGGGCCCCGAAGCCGCTCAGGGCTGTTTTGAGCTCGCCCATATGACCGGCCATCTTCTTTTCAATGTCGAGCAGCGGCGTCAGGGCCTCGACGACCGCCCGCGCGATCAGTTGCGCGAATGCCGCATCGTCCATCCCGGCGTCTTCCTCGACAACCTCTTCCTCGACAACCTCTTCCTCCATGGGCATGTCGGCTTTCGCCTCGACATCGACAACCGACTCGGTTTCCTCTTCGGCTGCCGGGGGAAACGCCTTGACCGTGTAGACAACCCCGCCGATCGTGATCTCTTCGGGGGCTTCTTTGTAGACAACGTTGCGGGCCTGGGCCTGCTCATCGTCCTTCTGGGCCGTGGCAAGCAGGGCATCGAGCATCGCGATAGCCTCAGGGTTGCCGGCTGCCTTCTCGCGGTATTCCGCGATCTTCTCTGGAGCTAACACTTTATTCTCCTTTGCGGCAGAATACCGCGTAAAGTAGTTTGCGGCCCGATTAACAGGCACCGCCGACCGCTCATAAATGAGTATATGATCGTATACCCCATGCTTGGGCTGATCGTCCGTATGAATGAAGCCGGGCGACATCTGATAGCCGCTATCGCTCAGCTTCTGGCCCAGGCTGGCCATGGCCTTTGATCGGAAGGTGCCGCCCTCGATCAGAAAGCGCCCGCCCGGCCCAGCCTGGGCCTGGAAGTCACAATCGCCCATCGGCAGCCCGGCAACGTGCCAATACAGCAACGGGCCCCGGTTGCCGGTCTTATCCCCCAGCGCAACCGCTTCTTTAATCGCGTTGGTCGAGATGATCTCGCGATCCTTATCCTCGTATGCGGTTGTGGTTATCGCCAGCCAGCGATCGGTGCCGCTATCGTCTTTATACACCGTGAACAATGGCGGGGCTTCCTTCAGACCGTACTCGATCTGGGCTTCCGTCTCAGCCCGCATGGCAGTCAGCGGCGCGATCTTATCGTGAAAGAGTGCGAACGTCAGATCCTTTGGACTGACATCGCTATAGTCTTTGCGCTTGCGCACTGGCGGGAGAGGTGCCATGGTTGCTTCCTTATCCAAACATGCCTACCTGGGCATCGCCGACCGGCACCGTCGAGCCCCCGAGCAACTGATCGTACAATTCGGCCCGCGTCAGCTTGCCCGCATCGCCAAACAGGCTCGCCTGCCCCGGCTGGGGCTGCGCCTCGACCAACCGCGCATAGCGTTGCAGCAGGCTCCTGACCTCGGTCGGCTTGCGCGCGATCGTGTCGAGGTGCACTAGCAGGCGCTCCTGATCCGCGTTGAGCTCGCGATCGAACATGCTCGACTGCCCCAGGTACTTTGCGACAACCTGATTCGCTGGCGTGTTGGCTGTCAGGCTCGGGTTATCCTTGATCCGCGCGTATACGTCGACGGTCTTTGCGAAGTCATCGCTGATGTCGAGGTTCGGATCGCGCATGCCGGATCGGGTAAGCGCCGTCGCGCGACTGAAGTCGGGCAGGCCCCCGCTGATCCCGTTCTGTACTGTTTTGATATCCGGGTCGAGGCTTTCAAGCATTGATTCAGCCATGCGCTCGCCGGCCGCCCCTGGGAAAGCCCGCGTGTAGACAGCTGCTTTTACCCGATACAGCCCCATCTGGTTGAGCTCGCCATGGCGCGTTAAGAGATTCGCCCGCTCATTGTCCGGTACCCCTGCCAGAAAATCATCGATGAAGGGCTTATTGGCCTTATCCCTGAGCGCGCGATCAATATCGCCCGAGTCGGATACGTGCAGTTTCAGCATATGCTGATTAGATATCTGCCCCGCGTCGACCTTGGCCTGCTCCAAAGGCGACATACGCAATGTGCCGCTGCTGTTGGCTTCTCTCGCGAACGCTGCCGCATCGTGATCGCCTTGCAAGCGCCTGACGAGCACCGGATTCTGCATCTTGTCAACGGTTGCCGGGTCGATCCCGGCCGCCCGGGCCTCAGCCTTGATCGCATCCTTGTACGCCGCGTACTTGTCTGGGTGCATCTCAGCCGCGCGCTGTAGCGCCAAGGTGCGGCCGTTGCCTGACAGTACATTGCCATTCTTGTCTATGATCGGCGTGCCGGCGTCGATGCGATGGAAGTCGGTTGTCATCACTTCAGGATTCATGTTCTGGGCAACCTGGGCAATCTGGGCTTGGCTGCTCTCCCTCGACCGATCGCGCGGCTGTAACGTGGCATCGTACTTCGGATTGATCCCGCCGTTGGCGGTATTCGATGCCTGGATTGATCCCATGTCGACCAACTCATGGCGCATGGTATAGGACTGATTCGGATCGTTGCCGTATGCCTTTGTGGTAGTGCCGACTGTCGTACCGGCAGCAGGCCCGGCCGGCTTGGCCGGCGTGCGATCTTTGCGCTCACTCTCGCCCGGCGTGTGCTTTGTGCCTGCGAATCCCGCTTGCGGTACCCGCTTGCCTTCGGCGTTCTTATTCCAGAGGGTTGCCTGTTGGCCGCCGCCCTTGCCGCCCTTGCCGGCCCCGGCTCGACCGCCGCCGCCCGAGCCGCCGCCGCCCATGTTCGCAAACATCGCCCGCTGCTGAGCGGTCTGCTCCTTGCGGCGCGTAAGGTACGATTCTTTCTTCTTTGGCGGCTCGCTGGCCCGGCTGATCACGTCGATCGCCGCCTTGGCATCGCCACGATTGGCCGCCGCAATCGCCGACCGACCCGCGCTGCTTAGCCTGAGCACGTTGTCAGATCCCATCTCAGCCAGGCCCATCACGATCAGACCGACCGCGTTGCGCGCATCCGGCTCGACCCCAGCCCCCAGCGCCATCAGCACATCGAACCCGCCCGGGCTCAGCCCCTGATCGGCCTGGGCCATGGCGTCGCGCACTGCCGCGCGATTGGCTTCTTGTTCTTGCTCTTTGGTCGGCTTCGGTGCTGCCTCGGGCTGCTTGCCGGGGCTGATGCTGGTCGAGCCGCCGCCGCCGCCCCCACCGCTACCACCGCCGCCGCGCGCCCGTCGCGCTGCGATCCCCCCAGGGGCCTTCTCGGGCTTCTTTTCGCCGCCCTTGCCGCCCGGCTTCTTGGCCCGCTCAGCCTCGCGCTCAGCCTGGGCCGCTTCCCGCTCAGCCTGGGCCGCCAGCTTCTTAGCCTCGCGCGCCGTGCGCTCGACCTCTGCCGCTCCCCGTTTCGCCACCTGATCGCGGGCGCGACTGGCAGCATCTTTCGCGCCCTGCACATCGCCGCGCTTGGCCGCGTTGAGCAACACATTGGCCTGCTCCGACTTGCGCGGCACCCCATCGCTACCGATCTCTAATAGCCCTTCTTTAGCAAGAAAGTCGATGTCTTCGGGCCTGAGCGGCTTGCCCTGGGCAAACTGATTCAGGTTGGCCAGATGATCGCCTAGCTCGGTTTCATCGCCGACCTTCGTCAGGTTCTTGGCCTGCTCAGCGGTTAGCTCAGCCTCGCGCGCCGCGCGTTTGGCGTCGCGATCAGCCGTGCGCTCTTCGTCCGTCTTGGGGGGCTTCTTTGGTTTGGCGGCCGCCCCCTTGCCGCCTTTGGGCTTCTTGGGCTTGGCCTTGGCCCCGTCGCATGGCCCGTAGCGCCCATGCACGTTGCACAGGTTGCCCCGAATGCGCCTGACGCCGGGGCTCAGCAGTTCGCCCGGCTCGCCCTTGCCCGCCGGCTTGGCCCCAGCCCCCACCGGGGGCTTGCTGGCGGGCTTGGGCTTTGCGCCGGGGGCAGCGTCGGACGTAAATGCTTTCTCGACCGCATTACAGCCGCAGTCGCACGCCTTCAGCTTGATCTTCTTGCGGCGGTTTGCGAGGGTGCCAATGCCGGGGGAGTTAAACAGCGCGTTGGGGCCGGTCGGAGGTATGGCCATGCCGGTTGTCGCGCTATCCTTCTTTTCAGGGAGCGCATCGAAGTCGGTCAGCTTGTTCCACCGTTTGGCAAACGACTGACCTGTTGAATTTGCCCAGCGGGCTTGACGACGCGACGCATACGGCATGGGGTGATCCGCTTATACTTTCGCAGTATAGCTATAAGTATAGATTATATGTCAAGCGCCTAACGAATCGCTATACTTATCTGGCGTTGAATCAACTGGGCAACCCTCGATCGCCACTTCTTTGCGATGATCGTCGACCATCCTCGGGGCTTCGTTCCTGGGTGATGGACGAACCGGCGAAAGATGATCGCGCCCGATGCCCCGCCCGTCTGACTGCCGATGAAGCCCGGCCGCGTCTTCGCGCTATACGGCCCGCCTGGGAACCGAAGCATGCGCGCGTTGCGTGGATAGATGTCGTGTGCCTTCGTGCCTTTGTCGAGCCAACCCCAAATCTGATCCTTAGTGCCGACCAACCGACCATCCTTCTGGGCCTTCACGGTATAGACCGGCTGATGATCCCAGGTCGAGCTTGTCGACTCGAAGTCGATCAGCGCCCCGGCTGCCGCATCGTCGAGGCCCCGATCGATCGCCGCCATCATGCGACGCGGGTCGAGCCGGTTGCGTTTGGGGATCTTTGGAATGATCTTGATCACCGGTAGCACCGCTTGATCTTCTTGCGCATCATGCGGCCGTGACCATGGTCGACGGGCCATGTCGAGCGCGTGAAGATGTCGACAACCGGCTGTAGCGCCTCGCGCAATACGCGGGCGATCTCGTCTTCACTATGCGCTATGTAATCAATCAATTCTTGTGTAATCAATAGATCACCTTCGGGTCAAACGCTGGGGGCTTGCCCTCATCGGTTATTCGGCCGTGCAAATGCCGCGCAATATCCTGGGCCCGCGTCAGCGCCGGATACGGGTCTGCCCCCGAAGGCCCCGGCTGCTCAGTCATCATCACGTTGAGCATGTCGATCACCGCGTCGGACTGCTCATCCTTGCTCGACCAGGCCCCAGCCGTATAGGTTGCGGTGATCCCGCCTATCTCCATTACAATACTCATGGCATTCTCAGCACATCATACATAAACATGAAGTAATCCGGATCGTCTTTGGCCAGCTTCAGCGGATCGCTATAGAAGTATTCGAGGCCCATGCTGATGATCTCGGTCGAGCCATCATTGTACCGCTTGCCCATGTACGGCGATGGAAACCGATCGGCCTGGGCAACCTCGCCCGCGCGATAGTTGCTGTTATTCGTAATCTCTGCCAGCGGTCGAGCAGACTCGCCGGCCGTGCGTCGGTCGAGAAACGCTATCGCGCGGGCTTTTACCTCTGGGTTTCTAAACTCGATATGATGCCCGAGCTCATGCACCGCAACCCGATGCGCGTCGTTGGCGAGTACAATCTGCCCGCTATGCGTTACGTCGTTGCCCCAGTCGGTTGCATAGGCTCTGACGTTCTTCTCTAGCTTGATCGCGATCGGTCGAGCCGCGAGCCCGGTTGTCGATGTCATGCGCATGGCGTCGGTCATGGCCCCGCTGATCGACTGCCGCTCTGCCGGCGTCATGGCGTGATCGAACCGTAATTCCACATGCCCCGGCTTGTCGACCTGTAGAATCTGACGGCGTAGGTTGTCATCGACTGCCAGCGCTTCAGCTGACAACTTGCGTTGCTCGACGGTCATCGCCTTATAGCGCCGGTCGATCTTTGCTATCGCCTTGTCGAGCTCCTTCACCCGCGCATCGTCGCCGGCATCCTTGGCTGCGAACCGATCACGCGCATGGGCTGTGCGCTGTTCCGCAAGCGCATCGCCTTCGGCCCAGAGCGCCCGCCGCTTGTCCCTGATCGGTTCCTTTAGCTTCTCGGCTGCGTTCTCAGCGTCGAGCACCCGCGCATGCGCGTCGCGTGCCTCAGGGCTATGCCCAGACTGCCGAGTTGCCGCTGCCGGTCGAGGGGCTGATCGCCCGCGTACCGTCGGCGTCGTGACTGGGGCTCGACTGATCGCATCGTTCACATGCGGCTGCAGGTGCGCCGGCACCCGGTCGAGGTAACTATCCTGGGCATTGGCCAGCCGCTGTAATTCGGCTTCGCTCGACCGGCGTTGCGCGGGGCTCATATAGCCCGCCTGCTGTTTGATGATATTCTCCATGCGTTGCGCCCGCGCGAGAAATTCGCTGGTTGTCTTGGCTGCGAGCCGCGCGTCCTGCACGCTTGCGCCCCCAGCCCGAGCCGCGCTATAGGCTGAGCGCGACGCGACGCGCCGCCCGGTCGAGCGCCCATGGGTCGACTGATCGTGACTGCCATGCTTCAGCGTAACGACCGGATCGCCCCATGTGTCTATCTCGCTATCGTCCCAGCCGTCCCAGTCCTTCTGCACAAAGTGCTGACGTTTAACCGGATACGTACCAACCAGCGCGGGGCATTCGTCGCAATGATCCTCAGTGCCGCCCATCTCGCGTGTAAGCTCGCCGGTACCGTCGTCGTTGTCGCGTACGCTGATCCTACACTTGCAATTCGTGATGCAGGTCTGATTGCCGGGGAGTAAGTCGGGTGGTATAATCCAGTCCCCCCAGCGTTGCGCATAGTACGTCTGCCTGACGGCCCCGGCGTAGAGGCCTGCCCGAGCCGCGATCTGGGCCTCGCTCAGCCCCTCGGCCGCCGCTACGAACCCGGCGAGGTACTTGCGCTGCTCTCTGACTAAGGCGTCGATGTCTTTGCGCTCAGCCCTCGACAGCCCCTTAAACAGCCCCGGCGTTACCTTGACGCCGGCCCGGTCGGCCGCCGCTGCAATCGCCGCCGCCGTATGGCCCCGCGCGATGATTGCATCTAACTGCTTGGCCCAGCCGGGGCGGCTAAAGTCGAGCGCCTGAATCGCGTCGAGCGCGAGCGCGTGCAGGTTGGTCGGCGTGTCAGCCATCGCCCCGCGCCTTGCGGGCCCAGTCGAGGGCCGCGCTCAACTCGTCGTCGATCAAGGCCCGCGTGGTATCCACATCCTTAACCACACCAAACGGCGCATCGCAGAAGGGGCAATACAGCGCATCGGCGAAGGCGTGATCGCCGCATGCCTTGCACGCCTTCATCTTATACTCTTTGGTCTGCCCAGCTGGGGCCCCGCCGCCCCCGGCCGCCTGGGGCTGCACACTGGGCAGCGGCGTAACGATCGGCAGCCGGGCCTGGGCCTGCCCGCCAACCAGCTTTTCATTGTCGTCGACGTTGCCTGCCTCAGTCGCATCCTTCGGTAGATACGCCTGATCGAGATCGCCCGCGTCGACCGCCGCGTTGAGCATCTGCATGGGGCTCAGGGCCCCGGCGTCGACGTAGACTTTCAGTTTGTCAGCGCGAGCCTTCTCAGCCTGGGCCTGCATCGTTTGCTCGCGCCAATCTTCGTTCGTACCCATATAGAAGACGGTGCTACCCGGCAGCGTCGTATGGGTCAAGGCAAGCTCCCAGTTCTTATCAAACGCCGCCATGCCCTGCCCCGCGTTGGCCTCGTCTCTAATCTGCGTAGATAGACCGGTGTTGAGCCCGGCCGGCGATTGTACGAAGTCCTCGACGTTGGCGCCGGTCGAGTGCGCATAGCGCTTGTATGCGTCTTCCCGCTCTTCCGTCACGTTGAAGCCGTCAGGTACTTCGGCGAGCGGGATGGTGACAACCGTTGGTTGAGAGGACATGTCGAGGATCGGTATGATCGTCGAGCCCTTATACAGCACAAAGCCCCGCTGATCGCGCGCATCCTCTGACGTGTTGAGCGCGTCGCGCATCATACGATCAGACACGCCGGTCACGAAGTGGATAGCCAAGTTGCGGGTGCCGGTTATCTTCTCTCTGAAGTAGACCTCGACCGCTGCCAGCTTCAGGATGGTTGCCCAGGCACGCGAGGCTGAGCAGTATCCATAGCCGCGCATCTCGACCCGGGGCGATGGCATATCGGTGATCCGGATCACGTCTTCGGCGTCGAGCAGGTGATAGCCGCTATAATATGACCAATACACGATCGGCTTATTCGGATCGCCGGTCGGATAGCACCTGAGCGCGTCGAGGTGAAACAGCCCCGCCACTCTCGACCCCCGCGCGCTCGACTGCCGGGCCTTCTCGACGACCATGCCCATGTCAGTCAGCAGATAGTCTTGCAAGCCGCGCTGTAGCCCGCTGGCGTAGCTTCCATCGTATCCCAGTACCAACTGCTGAGCCGCCTTGATCCGTCGCTGGCTGTCGTCGGCGTCTTCGATCCTGAAGCCCTGCGCAACCTTCTTGCTGATCAGCTTGAAGATCACCGCTGACCACATCGTTTCAAACCCAGGGGTTTGGCTGAGCAGTCGATCGCGCCCGATCGAGCCTTGCGGGGGCAGTGCGAACTGCCCGTATTGTGCAATCCCTGGGATGCCCGAGAGCAAGCCGACCGGGCCCATGAGAATGGTAAACGGTGCCGCTGCGGTTGCGGGTATGGCATCCTGCCGAGTGACTGAGCGCTTGCGGGCCTGCTCAACATCGGCCTGCGAAAGTGTATCGCTCATATAGCATCCCAGCTATCACATGCGACTGCCAAGCAGATCAGCAGCATAAGAAGGTGCAGTGTCATCTATCCCCCATCATAGCGCAAGGCCCAGATAGTATAGCGGGCCTCGTCGACGCCGTGATCGTGCGCTTTCACAATCTTCTCGTTCACATCGCGCCGATAGACCGCGATCTCATACCGAAAGTGTTTGCAGCGCGGATGCACGATCAGACGCCGGTAGCCGTTCGCATCCGGCGCAATCGCGCGGCGCATCTCTTTAATGCTCTCTTCCACATCGGAAGGACTGTTACGGGTATAGATCGCGCGGCCGTGTAATCGGGCTTTAAGCTCGGCTGCCGACTTGTCCACAACGGCAAAGTCAGGGATGGGGTAGGGCAGGTCGAGCATGCGATCAATGTGCTGTTCAGAGAGTAATCCTGTAGCGTAATCTTCGGCAAATCGGCATATGCGACCATCGCCCCGCAACTGGTACAGACCAAAAACACGCGGGTGCGATTCGGCGGTATAGTGTCCGGTTGCGCGGTCGAGCTTTCCAACATAGCCATCGTCACAGCCCCAGACGACTGGGCCGGCCCCCGGCTCGTAGTCGGCTGCATCAGTCACGTTGCCGTTTGGCGGGCCATCGCTCCATACATCAAAGATCGTATCCGTCGCAGCCGTGAACGCTTCAAGATCGTTGGCTGGGTATTCCCTGAGCACGGATGCCGCATCGCCGGCGCTCTCGACCAGGCGTTGATCGCGCCAGCCTGGGCCGCGATCAGGATGAGCAAACCAGGGCAGAAAGACCGCGGTATAGCCGTTCTCGCCGCTCGACGCCTGCTGCCAGAAACGATGATAGGTTGATCCCATGCCGTCAGCGCTTGAGATGATAAACAGCTTGCCCCCGGCGTCGATGGTCGGCTTCACAGCTGCTAAGGTCTGCCGGGGCCATGCCATAAAGGCCCACTCGTCGAGGATCGCAATATTCGCGGTGAACGACCGGCCGGCCTTGCGCGTCGCTGCCAGGCTGAGCATTCTCGACCCGTTCGCCCAACCCAGGCCCGCGATGTTATCGGTTGTGAGCGCCGGTAGCTGATCCTTCTGACGGTGCTGATGGTACAGGAATGCCACACGCCGGATCAGTTCGTTCGCTTCCAATTGGCCTTGGCTGTAGGCTAAGACGGTCTGGTTGCTTCGGTCGAGCAGTGACCACAGCGCATAGCCGCACGCGACCCAGGTGATCCCCAGCTGCCGCGCCTTGAGAAACACCGCAAGCTGTGCCGCTTCCATCGTGGCCAGCGCGCGGCGTTGCCCGTCCCACAGATGAAACGGCGCAACCCCATCACTGCCCAGGATCTCGATCCGGGTCTGCTCGATGAACTGCGTCGGCGTCGAGCTCAGGCGCTGCGGGGCGATGGCGGGCGATAGCGTCGAGAAGTCGAATAGACTTGTCGGCAACGACCCCATGAAGGATCGCAAGTTCGCCCGCTGGCTGTCGCTCAATATAGTCAGGTTGTGAGACGACATAGGCTTGCGCGATCAATGCTTGAAAAGCAGCTTCTAAATACATCATGGCGAGCGCCTCGATCCGCGTTTTTTTAACAAACGGATCGTGAACTATTTCAAACGTTTCCTGCCACGTTTGAAGCGTCGACCGTGGAATACCATACTTTGCGGATGCCGCCCCTGGGCCCAGGACAAGCACATCAGCCAGGGCAGCGGCGCGCTCATCGTCCGTATAGCGCCTATAGTTGCGCTTCTCACTCATCGCCCGCCCTGCTTCTCGCGCATCTTAACGACAGCCTCATTGATCCGCTGCTGCAGCCGCTGATCGTCGGCGTTGTCCTTCGACGGGTCGTCTTTTGACGAGGTGTGCCCAGGGCAATACGGGCGCGCGTAACCGCACTCCGTACAGTAGCTGACGCCGTAGCGTACGACGATCGCCATCAGGGTAGCGTGATGAGCGGGCCGGCGATGATCACGACCGCCAGGCCAACACCGAACAGGAACATACACAGCCATTCTGGGAGTGCGAAATGTCGCGCAACCCACCAAAGGAGCGTTGCCAGTGCCGCCGCGATGATCGCGAGTAGGGTAGCAGGGCCAATCGTCATGATGTTACCTCAGTACAAAGAAGAGCCAATACAGCAACGCGCCAATCGCGTAGAACAGCGCTATCCACAATCCAGCGCCGATGATCATGGCCAGCAGGTAGCGCCATGACCAGCGCATCACCGGCGTCGGCGCGCTCACAACCCCTCAAGCCCTGCCAGGTCGACAAACCCGATGCCGGCCGGCACACCGTCGAGCGTCGCGACGTGACCATTCGATTCATCGTCGATCGTGACCGTTTGGCCGGGGCTGAGCCATCCCCACAACCGGCCGGTATGATCGGCGCGCTCATAGACCGGCAGGCCCTGCACACGATAGGGCTTCGGCTCGGGGGCAAACAGCGCGTCGCGCCATAGGATGAAGTCAGCATGGGCCCAGTTGGTTGGGTCGATCTTCCGTATGTAGGGGCCTGCTATCGCAACCTGCCCATGCGTATCGATCAGGGTCGAGGGTATGGCGTAATTCGTGCACAACTGCTGTAAGAGCCATGCGAGGGCATCCTTCTGGGCTGCTGGCCAGTTCTCGCCCTTTGCGTGCAGGCACTCGATGCCAATGCTGTTTTCATTCAGGTAGGCTGATTGCGCGTTGCCGGCGTGCCATGCGGCGTACTGATTGGGGTTGAGAAATTCGATGATCTCAGCCGACCGCCCGATCAGGTAGTGCGCACTGATCGCCGACGAGGTGTAGATATAGCTGGCAGCGCTCGACAGCGTTTGCCCCTGGGCCCCCTCGGTCGAGTGGACAACCACGCTGACCGGATCGCCGGGCCGCATGGAATAGCCATGGCCGACCGGATAGCGCTGGGCCTTTGCATAGGTTGTGCTGTCGATGGGCAACGCCATGCGGCACCTATATGGGGATACTACAGGCTCCATGAACAGTATACCGCATATGTCAAGCGTCGCTACGATTCCGCTACGAAATTGCAATAAAACTCCTATTGCAATAGCCGCTATAGATGCTATAATGGTTACATTGAACCGAACGATTGAAAGGAACAAACGCAATGACCATCACGATTAGCATCAACACTCACGCCGCCCAGTGCAACGCCGAAGGTATTTTTTCAAGCAACATTCGCCCGAACGTGTTCTTTCGCGAAACGGTCGCAGAGGTCGTAAAGACCGGCGTCGCCCCGAACATCGGCCGCAAGCCCTACACCTGGTACGTTGTGAAGTATGGTTCCGGATACGCCTTCGTCACCGATCGCGACATTGTAAAGTAAGAACACTCGACCAGGCCCGGCACTGTGCCGGGCCTCTAGCCCAAAGGAGAAACAGGATGCCCCGAGAGCAGATCAACCTGAGCCTGAGCCCCGAGACACGCGACAAGCTCGACATGCTTGTCACGCGGGCGCGCAAGTCGACCGGGCTTGAGACGAGCCGCACGACGATCATTACGGTGTTGGTCGAGGCTGCCGCGAGCCGGGTCGAGGCCCAGACCCAGCCGCTGAAGCGCGTTGAGCGCGTGATGGACGGCCGCAAGCTGCTGGGCTTCAACGGCTATTACGGCGATCATCAGGTGGCATACGAAGAGAAGACCGAAGACATGGCCCAGGCCAAGATCGACGCTTATGCTTTTCAGGAGTTGAGCCGATGAGCAAGAAGTCAACCAACTTCACCGGCAAGAAGCCCGGCAAGCCCAGTCACCTGCTCGACCTGATGAAGTGGGTTGGCATGACGGACGAAGAGATTAGAGCAGCATTACTCAAGCAGAAAGAAGGCAAACAATGAGCACCGCGATCACCTACATCTGCACGCGCGCCCGGTCGACCGAGCACATCTTTGATGTCGAGGTCAACGGCGTGATCGTCGCTGCTGCCAGCAACTACCATGCGGCCGAGCTCGTCGCGCGAGAGGTCGAGGCGCGCGAGGCCCAGACGATCATCGTTGAGGGCCTTGAACTGCACGCGCCGCTCGCCCGTTGTCAGCAGCCTGACGACCTGTGCAGCGTCGACGACCCCTGCCCCGCGCATGCCGCTGACGCTCGGGCCTATCTCGACGCCGAAGCCGAGGCACTGATCGATTCAGCGATGGCTGACGAACTGGCAGCACTCAACGATCCGCGATGCCCATGCGGCTCGCCGGCCATGTTCTTTGTGCAGTATCCCCATCGGGTCTATGCCTACTGCCCCGAGTGCTATAGCGAGCAGAAAAGCCCGCCGCTGCTCTATCAGTGCGCCGCCATCATTCGCCGCTGCCTGGGCTCGACCACCGGGGCCGGGGGCATCATCGAAGAGTTGCGACGGGTCGAGCAGGCCCTGAGCCGGGAGGGTTGGTAATGAAATGGCAGCACCTGAGCCCGCGCGCCCGCGTCGTTGCCCTGATCGCCCTGTTGGTTATCCTGTTCGTTTGTAGCGCATGCTTCGGCCCAGAAGCGGCATGCAACCTTGATCCGTGTTAGGAGCCCCCACAATGCAGCAGCACGCGACACCAGACATCGAGATCCGCATGACGGCGTATGATCACCTGAGCGCGCATCAAGTCGCGCTCAGGGCCGCCCAGGCCCTTCTAGCGGCAGCCCAGACCGGGCGCGACAAAGTGATCTATGAAGTTTGGATACTCAACGCCAAACGCAACATTGCACACTGGCAGGCCCAGATAGAAAGAGAGCACCGATGATCGAACGCTACACACCTGAGCAGGCCGAACGGCTCGCGCTGATCGCGCCCGACCTGCTGACCATCGCCCATGACCTGCACGCGCTGCTATGGCACTACGACTTGGCTCGACAGCCAAACGGCGTCAACTGGGGCGAGCCGGAAGTGTTACGGGCTGAGTATATCAAGCGGCTCGAAGCACTCTTTGTACAGATGGAGGGAAAGACGTGAGCGTAACCACTGATACTATTGAAAACATCAGGCGAGAACTAGGGGAGGCAAGCTACAGTACCCGACTCGACATCGCACAGATCGAGGCCCTTGTACATGCGCTCGACCTGCTGACAGTCCTGGTTGAGAAGTTGCACGCGCGGGTGCTGTTCTTAGAGCAGCAACAGTCGAGTAGGGAAAATTACTAGCGGCGCTTCTGGGCTTGGCGCACATCTCAGGCCCATCTTATCTATAAGGGGATCACACATCATGGCAGACTTCGATCAGGATGACGGCAGCCAGTACAGCACCTATCAAGACGATGCGACGCACGGCGATGGACTGACGCGGATTCAGTGGCGGCATGGCGACAAGAAACATCAGTCGGCCGGGTTTTTCTTTCTGACCAAGGAGAGCGCGCCTGAGGGCTTCACGCCGACCGGCTCGACCTGGGTCGAGCATCGCGAATACTTCGAGAGCACCGACAAAACGATCGAGGGCTGGAAGATTGAAAAACTTCAGGCAGCGATCATCTGCGCCCGCGCTCAGCCGTACGTACGGGGCGAGAAGGGCGACGCGCCGATCTGGCTCGATCAGTGGGATGCCTCGCGCAACTGCGCCATGCATGCCGATGTGCTGCTGGTTGCCGATGGCTTGCAAGACCTGGGGCCCGTCAAATGGTCGACCAACGGCAGCACCGTCGCGTTTGCGATCATCGGTCGAGCCGACCCGAAGCGCGATCCCCAGGGCGGCATCCTGCACCGCATGCGCGAAGAGGTGCTGGCAGCTGCTGACGCCGTGTCCAAGGTTGCCTATCGCAAGAAGAAGAATCTGTATTGGCTGTTCTGGGCAACCATCGGCACCGAGCGCGACGCGAAGGGCAACGTTGTCTATACCGCGACCAAAGGCCCGATGGTCACGATCCCCAGGTTGCAGCTACCGAACATGGTCGACACCGCATGGCTCAAGAAGGCGTTTGTCGGCAGCGACATGGCCGCGTACGGCGAAGAGATGCGCGGTCTGTACGACGAGTGGAAGCTGACCAAGTTTACCAACGACGCGCCCCAGGCCCCAGGCCCAGGCTCGACGCCTGCCGGCCGCAACCAGCCGCAACCGGTCGAGGATCTGCCGTTCTAGAAGGGAGGTGATCCGCATGAAGTGGGCTAGCTGGTCAACCTAAGCACGGCAGTCGAGGCCCAGGAACAGATCCCGGGCTTCGACTATAAGCACAGCGAATACATTCTACCATAGTTTATAAGTGAAGATGTGATTGTATAAATGTTCGCATTTTGGTATAATTCGTTTTACAATTGTTTGACGTAAAGGAGCTCAACGCCATGCCGCGCGAGATCATTGTAGCTGTCCGACTGAATGAGGATGAGAAGGCTCGATTGGCACTACTGGCAGCCGAACGGAAGATAACCCCCAGCGCGTTTCTACGCCGCTGCCTGGCCCTCTCGAAGCCGATCAGGAAACAGGCCGCATGAGAAGCCACACCGGAAAAACGCGATCATTCTATCAGCTGTCGCGCGGCTGGCCTGAGCAGCGCAACAGCCCCAACCGTGATCGCTACCTCGACGAGATCATGATCGGCTTCTATGCCCCCAGCGGCGCATGCTCGGGCGAGTTTGCGATCCGCTGGTACGATGTCGGCAAAGACATCATGCCCAGGCTGGAGGCGTTCGATGATAGCTGGCATGCCTTGGCTCAGTGCATCGATCTGATCTCGGTGCTGGGGCAGCACGACAGTGAAACGATCACGCCGTCGATGCTGTGCACGATCTTAACCGACCTGGGGTTTATCGACCGAACGCCGATCGCTCGACCGTAACATGGGGCAGCCGTTCACCCCAGCGGCTGCCCCTATGCACGAATGCCGCAGCGTCGCGTCTTTCGTGTTGCCACAAGAAGGAGCATGTATTGTGCCACTAAAACCGATTCACTATCGTGTTTCCAGTCAGCTTGACTGGGCCGATCTGATGATCGCCGGCACACGCGGTTGGCGGCGTGTCTACTGGCGAGCCGTACGGCGCTTCTGGAAGGTGTGTCTATGACTGATTATACGGATCGACTCCATCGCGCCGAGTGGGAAGTAAGGCCCATGACCAACCTCTCAGTTGCTGCTGAGCTCGTGCGGCAGTATCACTATGCGGCCGGCGCTGCCAATACGGCTACCTATCTGCATGGGTTGTTCCGGATCGGTGCATTTTGGGAAACTGAGTGTATGGGTGTGGCCTGGTGGATACCGCCGACCAAGAGTGCAGCACTCGCCACCTATCCGGCAAACTGGCAAAGCGTGTTATGCCTCAGTCGGTTAGTGATTGCGCCCGGCGTACCAAAGAACGCTTGCACCTTTCTGCTTGCCCGATCGCGCAAACTGATCGACCGATCCGCATGGCCGTGCTTGGTCACGTACGCCGACGATTGGCAAGGCCACAGCGGCGCGATCTATCGCGCCGACAACTGGCACTATGTCGGGAAGACTAAGCCCGAACGATTGTACACACTAGGCGGGCGCATGATCGCGCGCAAGGCTGGGCCAACAACACGCCGGCATGACGAGATGATCGCGCTCGGGGCTGAGTGTTTGGGCAGCTTCGCGAAACACAAGTACATGAGGTTGACATGAATCTCCCTCCGGATCTGCTAGCGCACGGCTACAAACTGATCGAGCGCGGCCCCGGCCGGCTGTTTGCCGTGTCAACCCTCTGGGGCTGCACCTCGACCAAAGACACGCTGCCGGCGGTTATCAGGGAAGCCCGATCGCTGATCGGCTTCTGCCAATGGATGAACAGAAAGGGCTTGCGATGATTGCAACCTATACCCCTGAAGAGCAGTTAGCCGCCCGGATCATTGCGAGCCTGATCTATCCTGACTACCCTGGGGGCCCAGACCTCGAAACGGATAGCGGCATGGTCGGACTGCTCGGGCCGGCGATCGAGGGCTGCCGCGATCCGTATCATATGGCGGCGATCACGATGCCGATCGACGGCGTGCTGCGCGACTGCTCAGGCGACGCCGCAACGGCCTGGGAAGGGCTGCGGCAGATGTCGAGCGCCATGCGGCCCTATGCGCGGCTCGACCCGCTCATTCGCGAGATGGGCGGCGCGATCCAGTTGCCGCCGCTCCGGCCGGTAGCGCCGGCCAACGGCAACGGACGCAAGGAGTATACCGTTGACTGGACAAAGCAGGGCATTACGCTGGCAGACCTGCAGAACAAAGATTTCCCGCCTGAGCGCTGGATTGTCGAGGGGATTCTGCCCGAAGGCGCGCTGCTGTTCGCAGCCAAGTATAAATCGAAAAAGTCATGGATGGTGCTTGCAATCGGCATCGCGATCAGCATGGGCGGCATGGCTCTGGGCCGGCTGCCGGTTGTGCAAGGCGATGTCCTCTACCTCGACCTGGAGGGCCGGCAGCAACGAATACAGAAGCGCACGCGCGCCATGCTGGGAGTGCAACAATGCGCCTGGCCGGATAACTTTACGGTGTTTACGAAATGGCGTCGAGGTGCCGAGGGGCTAGAAGACTTAGAGCACTGGCTGATGGCCCATCCCAACGCCGCTATGATCGTGATCGACGTGCTCGCATCGTTTCGCCGCCCGATGGAAAAGCATGAAGGCTTCTACGAATACGATCGCGAAACAGTCGACCCGATCAACGAGCTGGGAGAAAAGTATCACGTTGGGATCATCCTTGTCCATCACTTCAACAAAGGCAAGCACGACGATATCATGGATAGTATCACCGGCTCGACCGGCCTTCCTTCGGCAGTTAACACCATGTGGGCGCTCAGGCGCGATGTCAACGACTCGTCAATTCAGGTGCTTGAGATGCGCGGGCGCGATCTGGAAAATGACGAGCCCCTAGCACTCAAGTGGGATACCTATCTCAACCAGCATATCATCGAGGGCCCAGCGGCAGAAGTGGCGATCAGCACCGAGCGCAAAGCGATCTTGTCAGCCCTGAGCGACGACGAGCCCCGCACGCCGAAGGACATCGCAACCGAGCTCAGTCGACCGGTCGAGACGATCAAGCAACTGCTACGAAAGTTGCTCAACGAAGGAATCATCGACAAAGTAGGATACGGCAAGTATGCGCGCGTGCCAAAACGCGATCACTCTGATCACTCTGATCACTCTGATCACTCTGATCACTCTGATCACTCTGGGGATAATGCAGCCGAGAGTGATCGCAAGAGTGATCGGTACCCCCCAAGAGTGATCGGTGATTCTGTTACCGATCACTCTTTGCTTGAGGCAACAGAAAGCCCTAAAGTACCCCAAAAAGACAAGAGTGATCGGAGTGATCAGCATATACAGGGGGGCGATCTTTTCGATGCGATCACGCCTGAAGGACTGACGCCGGCCCAGTGGGAACAGGCCCGCTATACGCTCGCGCTGGGGCACTTCTCAGCATTCGCCGACGTCGCTCGATCGATCCCGATGGACTATCACGAATTGAAAAAGCTCGTCGAGGGCTCGACCGGATGAACTTCTACGTTGGCCTGCACCAGCCAAGCGACGCGCGCCATTTCGACCGGTGCATGGTCAGCGTCGCGCGGCTGCGCAACCGGCGATCTGACTTTGTAGTAAACGAGTGGATGATGGACAGCGGGGCATTTATGGAACTCAAGAACCATGGCGCGTATCGCGATAGTGTCAGCACCTACGCTGCCCAGGTGCGCCGCTGGTCGAGGTGCGGATCACTTGTCGCAGCTGTCGCGCAAGATTACATGTGCGAGCCGTTCATGCTCGCCATCACCGGCATGGATGTCGCGACCCATCAGCGACTGACGATCGAGCGATACGATGCGCTGATGGCTGAGCAAACCGGCGTGTATATTCTGCCAGTGCTGCAGGGCTATCGGCCCGAAGAGTACCGATCGCACCTCGACCAATACGGGTCGAGGCTGGGCCCAGGCGCATGGGTCGGCGTCGGGTCAGTCTGCAAGCGCAACGGCAGCCCGGCGGCGATCCGCGATGTGCTGTATACCATTGCGCGGGCCCGGCCGGATCTGAGGCTGCACGGCTTCGGGCTCAAAAAAACCGCGATGTCGAGTGCGGTTATTCGCGACTATCTCGCCAGCGCTGATAGCATGGCATGGAGCTATGCAGCACGGCGCGAGGGCCGCAACGCCAATAGCTACAAAGAGGCCCAGGTATATGATCGCCGGGTTGCAGGTCACTACGACGATCTGCCGATGTTTGGAGGACAGCCATGATCGGCGCGATGCCCAACTACCACACTGAGATTAGCACCGAGAGCGCGCATCGGTTCGCCCTGCCGCGCATGTGCCCAGTCTCAGGCAACCCGCAGCCCGGATCGGTGCTGACTGTCCAGTATACCGCCGGGGCATTCTTTCTTGAGATCGAGAGCATGGGCGAGTACATCGCAAGCTATATCGGGGGCCGGCCGATCGGGCGCGATCTGATCCGCGACATGGAGCAGACCATACAGCAGATCGCGATCGACTGTGCGGCGGTCGTCGAGGTGCCGGTAACCGTTACCGCTGACCTGAAGATCGCCGACGATCCAAAAGA
>Ga0137313_1000028_pt1 | contig 48154 bp, 39 predicted proteins | sample EasRivERMZT166_2_FD_102287 | JGI IMG/M metagenome (GOLD analysis project Ga0137313, IMG submission 102287) | Soil microbial communities from meander-bound floodplain in the East River, Colorado, USA - East River MetaG ERMZT166_2 | ecosystem: Environmental > Terrestrial > Soil > Floodplain ...
CTGTTCGCCCGCGGTCCGCACCTCCAGGCGATGCAGGCACGCGGCCTCCGCGTGCAGAGCGCGGACGGCCACTTCGACGTCCGGCCCCAGGTGACCGGCGATCTCACATCGATCGGTACAGCCGACGTCGTGTTTCTGGGCGTCAAGGCCCACGGTCTCACATCACTCGCGCCGGCCCTGCCTCCACTCTTCGGTCCGGACACGGTCGTCGTCAGCACCCAGAACGGCATACCGTGGTGGTACTTTCAAGGCCACGGCGGCGAGTTCGAAGGGTGGCGTCTCGAACGCATCGACCCCGGCGGCGTCATCGCCGCGGCCATCGAGCCGAGGCGCATCATCGGATCGCTCGCGTACTTTGCGACGGACGTCGTCGAGCCGGGCGTCATCCGCCACAATGAAGGCAACCGCATCAGTTTCGGCGAGCTGGACGGCTCCCGATCCGACCGCGTGCGGCGCATTGCAGAAGCGCTGATCGCCGCGGGGTTCCGTTGTCCGATTTCGACCCGCTTCCGGCACGAGATCTGGGTGAAGCTGCTGGGCAACATCAGCTTCAATCCGGTCAGCGCGCTCACGCGGGGCACGCTCGAGGAGATGGTGCGCCAGCCGGACACGGCCCGTCTGATCCGCGACGTCATGATGGAAGCGGAGTCGGTTGCCAGCCGGCTCGGCATCGAGATTCCGATTTCGATTGACCAGCGCATGGCGGGCGGCGAAAAAGCCGGCGCGCACAAGACCTCGATGCTGCAGGATCTCGAGGCCGGCCGGCCCATGGAAATCGAGAGCATTGCCGGCGCCACGCTCGAGCTCGGCGAGCGGTTGGGCGTGCCGATGCCCGCGACGCGCGCGGTGTACGCGTGCGTGAAGCTGCTGGACGCACTTACCCAACGACAGAAACAGGCTTGATAACCACGGCGTCGGCTTGCGCGTAACGTCGCCTCAGTGGCCTGAGGATCAGGATCGCCGCGAACGCCGCGCCGAGGTCCAGGGCCGCCATCGTGTAGAGCACGCTGGTCCACGACCCGGTTGCCTCCATGAGAACATTCCCGAACGGCACGAGCAAAGCGGCCACTCCCTTGGCACAGTAGAGCAACCCATAGATCTTGCCGATGTGCCTGGTGCCGAACGTGTCCCCGGCGGTGGCGCTGAAGAGACTGTAGACCTCACCCCAGGCGAAGAAGACAAGGCCCGACAGCACGATAAAGGCCCACGGATTGCTGCCGTACCAGCCAAGCGCCAGAATGCCCACGGCCTCGAGCGAGAAGGCGATGAACATCACCATCTCGCGGCCAATGTGGTCCGAGAGCCCCCCGAACAGCGGCCGCGACAAGCCGTTGACGATGGTGTTCATCATCAGCGCGAAGGGCAGCGCCGCCATGGTGAAGAAGTAGAAGTTGATCTGGATGTCCCTGACACCGAGGTCCTGAGCGATCACGCTGAGCTGCGCCACGGCCATCAGGCCGCCGGTGACCGTGCTGGTGAACATCACCAGCATGACCCAGAACACGGGTGTGCGCAGGGCCTCGGGGAGGGTGTAATCGCGCCGGGACTGCGCGACTTTCGCCGAATACGTGATCAGACCGGGCCGAGGCGCGCGCAGGAACCAGGCAAAAAGGAAGATCACCGCGCCCTGGATCACACCGAACGTAAAGAACGCGGCCTGGTATCCGTGGGTCGCGATCATGTTGGCGATCGGGATGACGGTGAGGATCGTGCCGGAACCATAACCGGCCGCGGTCAAACCGACGGCCAGGCCCCGTTTGTCCGGAAACCACTTCAACGAGTTGTTGACGCAGGTCGCGTACACGGCTCCGACGCCGAGACCGCCGATCACCGCCCCCACGTAAAAGCCGGCGAGCGTGGTGGCGTAGGAGTTGACGACCCACGCGAGGCCCGTCAGCACTCCGCCAACGAGAACCAGAACACGCGGTCCGTACCGGTCGATGAAGTGGCCGAGAAACGGCGTGCTCCACGTCTGAACGACCACGAAGATGCTGAAGGCCGTCTGGATCGCGGCGCGCTCCCAGCCGTATGCCTTCCGAATCTCGGGAACGAACTGCGTCCAGGAGTACTGGATGTTCGAGGCGGCCGCCATACAGGCGATGCCGAAGATCAGCTGGGGCCAACGGGAGACGTCGGCCGGGCCGGCAGACGGGTTCGCGGTCAAGCGGATACGATAGCCGAAATGAACACGCTCGCGCTCGCCGACGAGATCGAAGACGCGTACGCGCGGCGGCAGCCGATGGCCGAGCCGCCCTCCGCGCGCGCGGCCGGGCTGACGCTGGATCAGGCGTATGCCGTCGAGGCGGATCTCGCGCGCCGGAGGCAGGCAGCCGGCCATGCCGCAGCAGGCCGGAAGGTCGGGTTTGCCAACAAAGCGCTGTGGCGCGTGATGGGGCTCAGCACCGTCGTCTGGGCGAGCATGTACGACGACACGGTTCATCACGCCGCGACGAACGACGCGGCGGTCTCCACCGGGCGGATGTTCTCGCCGAAGATCGAGCCGGAGATCGTGATGAAGCTGAAGGCGCCGCCTGGCGCCGGCGTCGCGGCTCTCGAATCCGTCGAGCGCGGTGCGCTCGAGGCCGTCGAGTGGATCGCGCTGGGCTTCGAGGTCATCGATTGCCCCTTCCCCGACTGGAAGTTTCAGCCCGCGGACTTCGTCGCGGCCTACGGCTTTCACGCCGCGCTCGTCGTCGGCACGCCGATCCGCCTCGACATCAATGGCGGGATGATTCCCTCTCTCACTGAAGCGCTCTCGCGATTCACGGTGCGCTTGCTCAGGAACGGCGAGCTGGCCGAGGAGGGGTCCGGCAGGAACGTGCTGCGCAGTCCGGCGCTCTGTCTCGCGGAGCTGGCGTCAGCCGTGGCCAGCCGGCCCGGCGCCGCGCCACTGGCGGCGGGCGAGGTGATCAGCACCGGAACGTTGACCACGTCCCGTTTCATCGCGGCGGCGGAGACGTGGACCGCTGAAGTTGAAGGGCTCGACCTGCCGCCGCTCTCCGTTCAGGTGACGCCATGACCATGCTCCTGCAGGTCCGGAGCGGGCCGGCGCGCGAGTACGCCGACGTCCTCACGAAGGCGGCGCTCGATGCACTTGGCGCGCTGGCCCCGCTCGACGCGGACCGGAAGGCTGTCATGGCCGCGCGCATCGCCCGCAGGTCCGATCGCGCACGGCGCCGCCAGCGAATCGCGTTCCTCGATCCGGATTCACGCATCCCGCGCACGTCAATTACGGTCGGCGATGCCAGGGCCGGCGCCTTCACGGGCAGCGAGATTCCGCGGGATCTCCGGCGCCAGTGGATTCAGGGGACCGGCCCGGCGGCCCGGCCCGGCGCGCCCGTCGGCACCAGCATCCGCAACGTCGCATACGCGTTGCTCTCCGGCGCCGACGGTTGGATGTTCGACGGCGAAGACGCCCTCGGGCAAGTCAGCACGATGTCGCTGGACAACCAGCGAAACCTCCGCCTGGCCGTCGAGCGAGATCAGGTTTTCCTGAAGGCAGCCGAGCAGGTTGCCGCCGAGATGAACCAGTGGTCGCGCGAGGCTCTGCAGCGGCCGATCGTCCGTGACGTTCGGGCGCAGCTCGACTTCACGACGAAGATCTTCCGCCCCCGCGGCCTCCATCTGGACGACCGGCACATCCGCAACGCTGATGGCTCCGGATTCTCAGCCTCCATCGTCGACACCACGCTGTACATCGTCAACAACCATCGCGCCCTGATGGCCGCGGGAGCGTCGCTCGTCCTCTATCTGCCGAAGATTCAGACGGCGGAGGAAGCGGCGCTCTGGCACGACATCCTCGCCGCGCTCGAAGCCCGTCTCGGCCTTGCGGTCGGCACGATCAAGACGTACGTGCTCGTGGAGCAGCTCGAGGCGTCTTTCCAGCTCATGGAGATCCGCGCGGCGCTCGGACCTCGCTTCGTCGGGTTCAATACCGGCCGCTGGGATTACATCAACAGTGTGTCGGACGCGGCGGCGTGGGACGGGTCATTCGTGAATCCCAACATCGATGCGATCACGATGACCTACGGCTACATGCGGAACTATGAAGACCGCGTCCGCCGTGCCGTGAACACACCCGACCAGATCGGACGCTGTGCGCTCTGGCAGGGCGGCATGGAGCCGAACATCCCCGTGGGATCGGCGACCGGCGTGGCGAACGGCATGGCGCGCGCGGTCGCCGGCGCGGAGCGGGAGGAGCGGGAGGGCGCCAGCGGCAAGTGGGTCGCCCACTGGAAGATGGTGCACATCGTTCGTCCGGTCTGGGAAAAGACGGGACGCGACAACCAGCTCGGGCGCGCGTTTCCGGCCCTCACCTACACGCAGGCCGACGCCGACGGCCTCACCGCGCTCGAGGCCGCGCCGCGGACAATTCGCGGGGCCCGCGACCTGCTGAGCGTGGCGCTCCAGTACGGCAATGCGTTCGGTCAGGGCCTGCAGGCGGCTGCGCTGAAGCCAGCCGACTTCTTCGGCAACGACGACGTGCTCTATCTGATGGAGGACATGGCGACGGGCGAAATCCGCCTGAGCATCCTCTGGGAATGGATTCACAAGCGTGCGTCACTCACGGCGGATGACGGCGCCGCCAGGGCCGGCGATCCGTTTACCCCGGAGCTCTGCGCGCGCCTTCTTGACGAGGAATACGCCAAGCTGCGCCGCGCCGGCAACCGCGACGTGCACGACGCCTCCAAGGACACCACGCTGCCCATCGCGCGCGAAATCGTCGAGACCTATCTCGGTACCGGCACGAAGCTGCCGTGGTACATCGACCTGTTGAACGTCAATCTCAACAACCACGATCTGACCGAAGCGCGGCGCCGGATCCAGCGCCTGGTCCAGGTGTTCAGCGCCGATGGCACGCGCCTGACGGAGAATCTCGACTTCGGCACGTAACGAATCGACCGCACGGATGAGAATCGACGCCCATCAGCATTTCTGGCGGTTCGACGCAGGCCGGGACCGCTGGATCACCGAAGAGATGCGCGCGATCCGGCGCGATTTTCTGCCCGGCGACCTCGAAGGCACGCTCGCGGCCAACGGCATCGACGGCTGCGTGGCGGTACAGGCCGATCAGTCAGACGATGAGACGCGGTTTCTGCTCGATCTGGCCGATCGGCATCCTTTTATTAGAGCGGTCGTCGGCTGGGTCGATCTGCGTTCGCCCGGGCTCGGCGCGACGCTCGACGCGCTGGCGAGCCGGCCGAAACTTCGCGGTGTTCGCCACGTCGCGCAGGCCGAGCCCGACGACTTCCTGCAGCAGGACGACGTGATTCGCGGAATCCGGGAGGTCGGAAAAGCCGGACTCGCCTACGACATCCTCATCGTCGAACGGCAGCTCCCGGCCGCGCTTGCGCTGACCGCCCGGCTGCCGGACCAGGTCTTCGTCCTCGATCACCTCGCGAAGCCGCGAATCAAGGACCGGGCGATCGAGCCCTGGGCGACGCGGATGCGGGACCTTGCATGCCGGCCGAATGTCTTCTGCAAGATCTCGGGACTCGTGACCGAGGCGGACTGGACCGGCTGGCGTCCCGAGCACCTTCGGCCGTATCTCGACGTGGCATTCGAGGCGTTCGGAACGGACCGCGTCATGTTCGGGTCCGACTGGCCGGTGTGCCTCGTCGCCGCACCTTACGATCGAGTCCTCGGCGTCATCGTCGAGTACGCCGGAGCGCTATCGCCGAACGAACGCGATGCGCTCTTCGGCGGAAACGCGATGCGGGCGTATCTCATCGGCCCCCGGTCCGTTTGATCGCTACGGCCTCGGCGCCCGGTTCGACGCACTCGGTGCCGCCGATGAGCGTGCCGGGTGTCCTCCGGAACGTGGCGTTGTCGAAGCGAATCCACTGGTCGGCGCCCACGGTAGACGGATATACGGAGAGCGTCGCGTTGGTCCATGCCCTCGTCGTGGCTTTCCGGTACGTGTAGGTCGAGAGCGGCTGATTCGGCGCGAGCCAGAACGTGCACGCCGACAGGTCCGAGAAGTCGCTGTCGTGCAGGAGGACCGTCACCCGCTTGCGCACCGGGCTGCTGTTACCGAGGTCGAAGGTGGCCGTCAGGATCTGGTGGCGCGGCAGCGCCTGCCCGGTGAGCTGCAGGACGACGCCCGCCGGCTGCACGGCCGTGGGCTTGATGAACTCGAGCACGCCGCTCACGATCTGATGGGTGATCGTGCCGAAGACGCCCCACGGAGCGAGCGCCCCGGTGTTGAAGTTGCCGTTCGCGAGCATCTCGGCGCCGTCCGGGCCGCCCGGGGCCGCGGGCGTGAGCACGTCGAGGCAGTCCACCCGTTCCATCAGGGTTTCCGGCACGGCGTGCAGCGAGACGTCGTCGACCAGATAAGCGCCGGCGGGGTTGTACGTCGAGGCCGCATAGAAGGAGAGCGTGGCGTTGGTCCAGGCCTTCGTCGTGCGGGCCCGCATGATGTACGGGAAGCTGCCGTCGGGATCGCCGCCCCGCAGCCAGAACGTGCACACGGCGAGATCGCTGAAGTCGCTGTCGTGCAGCAGCACGCTGATGCGCTTGCGCACCTGGCTGGTGTTGCCCAGAAAGAACGTCGCCATCAGGTTCGTGCCGGCCGGAAAGGCCGCGCCGGTCTGTTGAAAGACCACCGCCTGGTTGGTGGTGCCCGGAGGCGGCGAGACGCGGCTGAACGAGAGGACCCCGTCGCTAATCTGCGACTGCATGTAGCTCGTGTCGGGCGTGGCGAACCGCACCCAGTTCGCGAAGCCGTTCGAGAAGTCGCCGTTCTGGATCAGCTCGGCGCCCGAGGTGAGCGCGAAGTCGATGTTGTTCGTCGTGATGCCCTGCGTCACCGGGATCGGCGTACCGGATGTCGGCACGCAACTCGGGAAGCAGAGCGACAGCGTAGCGTAGATCTTGTCGAAGTAGCCCCGCGCGTTGAACGTGCGCGCGTAGTAGGTGCCGCTTGGGAGGCCCGACTCGGTGAGGTAGTCGCCCGCCGCGTTCGGCTCGGCATACGCCGCCACCTGGCCACTCGCGGAGTAGAAGATGACGAACGTCGCCTGCAGGGGGGCGCTCGTGCCGGCATCTGAAAGGTGCCCGGCGATGCGGCCTCCGGCCGGAAGCGCGAAGTCCGCACTGGTCGTCGCGCCCGCGGTCACCACAATCGGGGTGCCGGTCGTGACGTCACCCAGAAGGAAGTACTGGATGCCGGAATAGAGATGGTTCACATAGCCCGCGAAGTTACTCGTCGCGGCGAAGTACGAACCGGCCGGGAGACCGCTGAAAGTGTAGGTGCCGGCGGCGCTCGTGTCCGCTCCTCGCAGTTCCCTGCCCTGGGAGTCATGCAGCCAGACCTCGACGCCACCGAGCGGCAGGCCGGTGCCCAGGTCTGTGACGGTGCCGGTGATGGTGCCGCCCGGGGCCAGCGCGAAGTTGATGCCGGTCTGCGTGCCGCCGGCCGTGACGGCCACCGCCGTGCCGATGCTCACGTCGCCCACGAGGTACGGGATGTTGTCGTACAGCTCGTCGGCGTAGTTCACGCTGTCACGCGTGCGGACGAAGTAGGAGCCGGCCGGCAGGCCCGTGAGCGTATAGACGCCGCTGCCGTCCGTGTTGATGGACCTGATGCCGCCTGCGCCCCTCGAGTTGAGGACCTGGACGGTGATGCCGGCGATCGGGGCGGACGTCACCGCATCGGTGACGGTGCCGGTGATGGTGCCGCCTTGTGAGAGGGCGAAGTCCACGCCGCTATGCGTCGCGCCAGCCGTCACGGCGATCGGCGTCGCGCTCGTGATGGTCTGCCCCGCGGCGACCAGGTTGTCGTAGATCTCGTCGACGTAGTTCAGCGCGGCGGGCACCACCGTGCGCGCGAAATAGGATCCTGTCGGGAGGCCGGTGAAATTGAAGAACCCGCTGGCGTTCGTGTTGCCGGACCTCACCGATGATCCACCCGTGGACGTAAAGATCTGTACGGTGATGCCGTTGAGCGGCGAAGCCGTCACGGCATCAGTGACCGTGCCCGAGATGGCGCCGCCCGGGACCAGCGCGAAGTCGACGCCGGCGCGTGTGCCACCGGCAGGCACGATGACCGCCGTGCCGATCGTCACGTCGCAGGGAGCGCACGTGATGTTGTCGTAGACCTCGTCGATATGGTTGAAGGCGCTCGAGAGCGACGTGCGGACGAAGTAGGACCCCGCCGTCATTCCGCTCAGCGTGAAGAAGCCTGACCCGTTGGTGCTGCTGCCCTTCAGGAATTGACCCGTCGATGAGTAGACCTGGACGTTGGCGCCGTTGAGCGGCGCGGCCGTGACTGCGTCCGTCACGGTGCCGGTGATGGCGCCGCCCTGGTCGAGCGCGAAGTTGATGCTGCCCTGCGTCGCGCCGGCCGTCACGGCGATGGCGGTGCCGATGGTCACGTTGCAGGGGGCGCACGGGATGTTGTTGTAGACCTCGTCGATGTAGTTCAGGCCGCCCGAGACGGAGGTCTTGACGAAGTAGGAAGCCGCCGGCAAGCCGGCGAGCGTGTAGAAGCCCGACGCGTTGGTGTTGGAGCTCTTCACGAAATTGCCCGTCGAGTTGTAGACCTGAATGTTCACGTTGTTGAGCGGCGCGGCCGTCCCGGCGTCGGTGACCGTGCCGGTGATCGAGCCGCCCGGGGTGAGCGCAAAGTTGATCCCGGCGGTCGTCGCGCCGGCCGCCACGACGACCGCCGTGCCGGACGTGACGTTGCAGGAGCCGCACGGGATGTTGTCGTAGAGCTCGTCGATGTAGTTAAGGCCGCCGGATAGCTGCGTCTTGACGAAATAGGAGCCCGGCGCCAGGCCGCTGAGCGTGTAGAGGCCCGAGCTGTTGGTGTTGTTGCCCTTGATGAACGTGCCCGTCGAACTGAAGACCTGGACGTTGGCCCCGTTGAGCGCCGCGGCCGTGTTTGCGTCGGTGACCGTGCCCGAGATGGCGCCGCCCTGGGTCAGCGTGAAGTTCACGCCGCCGGTCGTCGCGCCGACGGTGACGACGATCGGCGTGCCCGTCGTGGCGGTGCACCCATTACACGGCAAATGGTCGTACAGCTGGTCAATCCAGGTTCCCTGATTGGTGATACGCGCGAAGTAGTTGCCCGCCAGCAGGCCGGCCACCGTGAAGACGCCGGTGCCGCCGTTGCCGGTGGAGATGCTCCGAACCTGGGCGTTCGAGGCGTTGAAGATCGTGACGTTGACGTTGTTGATCGGCACGAGCGTGCCAGCCGTGACGACCGTCCCGGTGAGGGCGCCGCCCGGGGCGAGCGCGAAGTCCACGCCGGCGCGCGTCCCGCCGACCGTCACGGCGACCTGCGTGCCGGTCGTCACGACGCACGGCGCGCACTGGATGTTGTCGAACACCTCGTCGACGTAATTCAGGGTGCTGGTGAGAGAGGTGCGGACGAGGTAGTTGCCCGCCGGCAACCCGGTGAGCGTGAAGAAGCCTGAGGCGTTGGTCGAGACACTCTTAATGAACGTGCCCGTCGTGGTCAAGACTTGGATGTTGGCGTTGAAAAGCGGGTTGCCATTGCTGGAGTCGGTGACCGTGCCCGTGATGCTGCCGCCCGGGTTGAGCGCGAAGTTGATGTTGGGTGTGATCGTGCTGGCCGTCACGACGACCGGCGCGCCGGTCGTCACCGTGCAGGGCGCGCACGGGATGTTGTTCCAGAGCTCATCGATGTAATTCAGGCCGCCGAACAGTGAGGTCCTGACGAAGTAGGTGCCGGGCACGACATTCCCCAGCGTGTAGAAGCCCGTCGCGTCGGTCGAGATGCTCTGCAGGAAGGAGCCCGTCGAGCTGTAAAGCTGGACGTTGGCGAGGTTAATCGGCGCGAGCGTGTTCGCATCGGTCACCGTGCCGGTGATGGAGCCGTTCTGCGCCTCGGCGGGCGCCGCCGCGAGACAGAGCGCCAGCAACGCAAACGACACGACGGCCAAAGACCGATGCACACGGATGGCGCTCATCGAGGGACCTTTCCTGGCGCCTCTGGCGCCGGAACAAACTGACGGTTGCTACGATGGGTGAGAAGGACGAGACGAAGACTCGCAACGGTAGCCCGGGCGTGATCGGGAGTCAAGCCGCGAACGTGAATCCGGTGGAGAGAACGACTCTTAGGGTGGTTCTTATTTTGTCGTCAGCCGGAACGCGGCCATCTCTTCGCCGTTGCGCACCAGCAGGATGTTGCCGACGAGCACGGGGTGGTTCCAGGTCTTGCCGTCGATTCCGGGAACGCGCGCCAGTTCAGTGAACTTGTCGGGCGTCGCGCTGACCAGCGCCAGCTCGCCCTCTTCCGCCAGCACCAGCAGCACATCCTGATCGGCCAGGAGCACGAGCTGGCCTTCGCCGTAGCGCCCGCCCTTCCACTTGCGCTTGCCGTCGGAGAGGTCGATGCTCGAGAGAATGGAGCCGTCGAAGCCGTAGGCGTGACCTTTGTGCACCGCGAAGTCACTGAAGTACGGCTTCAAGCCATTCGACGTCCAGCGTTCCGTGACAGTCCACCCATCAGATCCGCGTTTCACATTCAGGCGGCGAATGCCCAGCCCTCCGGTCGGGGTTCCCGCGTTGATCAGGATGTCGCCCTCGGCGGTCAGGGCGGGCTGAACGATCGCGCCGCCGGCCCAGGCGTGCTCCCACAGCAGCGCGCCGTCAGCCGGCGCGACGCTCACCACGCTGGGCGGACTCAAATGAAGAATCTGCGCCACGCCGTCGATCGTCGCAAGGTGCGGCGAGCTGTAGTTTTCGTCGTGACGAGGGCCGACCCAGCGCGGCTTGCCGGTGGCGAGGTCGTAGCCGGCCATCGTGCCGGAGGCGGCCACGATGACCAGGTCGTCGAACACCAGCGGTGAGCTCGTGAAGCCCCACGTCGGAACCTCGCTGCTGGTGTCGGACGCCACGTTGCGCGACCACACCACGGCGCCGGTGCCGGCGTCGAGCGCGTTCAGGATTCCGGTCGCGCCGAATGCGTAGACGCGGCCGTGGCTGAGGGTCGGCGTCGCACGGGGACCGGCGCCGCCAAAGGACTCCCAGAACCGCGTCGCGTCGCGGTGCATCCACACCGGCTTGCCCGTGGCCACCCTGTAGCAGGCGACGATCTCGACGTCACCGCGCTGCTCCTGTGTGTAGAGAAGGTCGCCCTGGACCGCGAACGACGACCAGCCCGGTCCGATCGGCCGGCGCCAGATCTCGACCGGCGGCGACTTCGCCCAGTCGGTCTCGATTCGCACGCCGCGAACAATGCCGTCGCGCAGAGGCCCGCGAAAGCCGGGCCATTCGGGTGCAGGAGGTACGTAGCCGCCGGGCTTCAGCCCGGCGGATCCGGAGGACTCGCCGGAGCCTTGGCGGAGGCGGTCCGTGGCTACGGGTGCCGCGACATCCGGAGACGCACCTGCCGCTGGAGCAGGCGCAGGCGCGGTCGGCATCTCTGCAGCCTGCGCCAGCAGTCGCTCCTCGGCCGTGGTCGTCCAGCGCCAGGCCAGTTGCACGCTGCCGACGCGGAAGCCCTCCGCCCGGAACAACGTCCACACTCCGCACGCGATCAGGATGGCCGCGGCCATCGTCGCGCGCCGGGGTCCGGTGGACAGGCGGCGTCCGGCCGCAGCCGCGGCGACGAGCGCAAGGCAGAGGCACGGGATCACGTAGAGGTAGAAGAGCACGCCGCCCAGACCGGCCTGAATCGACCGATCGAGAAGGGGCCACGTCGCGATCACCGCGACGACCATCAGCAGGATGAAGCCCAGCCGCTCGGACCAGAGGGCCCTGCTGAAGAACACCCACCAGATCACGATAGCCAGCCCGCCGATGGCGCCGCCGGCGAACGCAACCATCAAGGCCTCGGGCACGACTGCCGCGAGCACAAACCAGAGCAGCCACTGCACGATCAGGAGGACGACGCCGGGCCAGAGGCGGAGCGGCTTCATTTGCCGTCCACGGTATCATCACGCCGCCTGATCGATGGACCTCGAGCTCAGCAACAAGGTCGTGCTCGTCACCGGCGGCGCCAAGGGGATCGGCGCGGCGATTGTGCGCGGCCTCGCCGCTGAAGGCGCCGTGCCCGTGGTCGTCGATCGGGACGAGGCCGCGACAGGCGAGATCGTGCGCGAAGTGACCGCGGCCGGCCGCCGCATCGAGACCGTCGTCGCCGACCTGACCGATGGTGCCGAGTGCCGCGCGGCCGTCGAGCGCGCCATCAGTGCCGGCGGCCGGCTCGACGCTGTCGTGAACAATGCGGGCGTGAACGATCGCGTCGGTCTCGAAGGCGGCTCCCCAGAGGCGTTCGTCGACTCGCTCGGCCGCAACCTCGTCCACGTGTATGCCGTCACGCACCACGCGCTGCCGGCGCTCAAGGCGTCGCGCGGCGCGATCGTCAACATCGTCTCCAAGGTGGCAATGACCGGACAGGGCGGCACGTCCGGCTACGCCGCGGCGAAGGGCGCCATCCTCGCGCTGACACGCGAGTGGGCGGTCGAGCTGCTGGCCTCCGGCGTGCGCGTGAACGCCGTCGTGCCCGCGGAAGTCATGACGCCGCTCTACGAGCAGTGGCTGAGCGCCTTCCCCGATCCGGAACGCGCGCTGGCCGACATCACGGCCAGGATCCCGCTCGGGCAGCGCATGACGACGGCCGACGAAATCGCGGCGGCCGTCGTGTTTCTGCTGTCACCGCGTTCCGCGCATACGACGGGACAGCACATCGTCGTTGACGGCGGCTACGTGCATCTGGACCGCGCCGTCAGGTAATGGCGCACATGCCTTCTTCACGCGCGCCATTCACCGAGCGACGCTACGTCGTTCCGCTCGTCCTCGTCACCACCCTCTTCTTCCTGTGGGCGCTGGGCGTCAACCTCAACGACATCCTCATCCCGCACCTCAAGAAGCTGTTCGGCCTGACGGACTTTCAGTCGTCGCTGATTCAAACGGCGTTCTTCGGCGGCTACTTCCTGGCGGCGCTGCCGGCCGGCTGGCTCATGCGGCGCATCGGGTACCGCGGCGGCATCGTGACGGGGCTCGTGGTCTGCGCCGCGGGCGCGGCGCTGTTCATTCCCGCCGCGGCGGCGCGCGCGTATCCGTTGTTCCTGGGCGCGCTCTTCGTCATGGCCTGCGGGCAGTGCGTCCTCGAGGTGGGCGCCAACCCGTACGTGACCACGCTCGGCCCGCCCGCATCGGCGCCGTGGCGGTTGAATGCCGCGCAAGCCTTCAACTCGCTGGGCGCGGTGATCACGCCGATCATCGGCGCGACGTTCATCCTGAGCGGCATCGAGTACTCGCCGACCGAGATCGCCGCGATGTCGCCCGCCGGCCTCGAGGCCTGGCGCGCGATGGAAGCCGGCATGCTGCGCGGGCCGTATCTCGCGATTGCCGGCATCTTTCTCGTGATGGCGGTCGTGTTCTGGCGCGCGCATTTGCCAGAGGTCGCGGAAGAGGGGCCGGTCCAGGTCCCCGGGTCTAAAGACCCGGGGCTCCGCGCGATCTGGACGCACGCGCATCTTCTCCGCGGCGTCGTCGCGCAGTTCCTCTACGTCGGCGCGCAGGTGGGCGTCGCGAGCTTCGTCATTCGATTCGTGCAGCAGACAATGCCCGGCATCCCGGAAAGGACGGCGGCCGAGTACCTGACGCTCCATCTCCTGGGCTTCATGATCGGCCGCGTGCTCACGGCCGGCGCTCTGAAGTACGTGCCCGCGCCGGCGATGCTGGCGGGCTTTGCCGGCGGCGCGCTCATCGCGTCGATCCTGTCGGTCACGGCATCGGGCGCCGTGGCCGTGTGGATGATCGTGGCCCTCGGGTTTTTCCACTCGCTGATGTTCCCCACCATCTTCGCGCTCAGCCTCGAGGGGCTGGGCCGGCAAACCAAGCTGGGCGCATCATTACTTGTCATGTCCATCGTCGGCGGCGCCATCCTCCCGGCCGTGATGGGGTGGATCTCCGACCTCTCATCGATCCAGACGGCCTTCGCGGTGCCGGTCCTCTGCTACGCGTATGTGCTCCACTTCGCGCTGCGCGGTCACGTTTCGGGGCGAAACGTCTCGGAGTGTCTGTGAGCGAGCCGCGCGAGCGAGCCGCGCGAACCGAGCGGGGATCATGGGGCCCCGCGAGTGAGCGCGAAGGGGGGTCCGCGGGGGCGAAGCCCCCCGGAGTATGAATGACGCGACGCTACGCGCTCGCGCTGGATCTGGCGGACGACCCGCAGCTCATCGCCGAATACGAGCGGCATCACGCGCGCGTGTGGCCCGCGATCGAGCAGAGCCTGCGCGCGGCCGGCATCGAGCGCCTCGAGATCTACCGCACGGGCAACCGGCTGTTCATGGTGATGGAGGTGGCGCCCGCCTTCTCGTTCGATGCGAAGGCGGCGTCGGATGCCGCGAATCCGCAGGTGCAGGAATGGGAGCGGCTGATGTGGACGTACCAGCGCGCGCTGCCGTGGGCCAGGCCGGGTGAGAAGTGGGTGTTGATGGACCGCATCTACGGGTGGCCGGCGTGAAGAGACTCGCGCTCTGCTGCGCCTTCGCAGCGGTCGGCGCCGGCCTGATGGCCGCGCCGCAGGACGCGAAGTCGCCGTACGTCGAGGATCCGGACCCGCTCGTTCGCCAGCGAATCAGCGAGTGGCAGGACCTGAAGCTCGGCCTCCTCATGCACTGGGGCCCCTACGCGCAATGGGGCATCGTCGAGTCCTGGTCGCTCTGTTCGGAGGACGAGCCCTGGTGCCGCCGGTCGATGGACGACTACGCGACGTACAAGACCGCGTACGAAAAGCTCCAGACGACGTTCAACCCTGTGCGGTTCGATCCGGAGCGATGGGCGAAGTCGGCCCGCGACGCGGGCATGCGTTACGTCGTGTTCACGACCAAGCATCACGACGGCTTCAGTATGTTCGACACGCGCGAAACGGACTACCGCATCACGTCCCCGAAGACGCCGTTCTCCGCCGACCCGCGCGCCGACGTCACGAAAGGCATCTTCGATGCCTTCCGCGGACAGGGCTTCAAGATTGGCGCGTACTTCTCGAAGCCGGACTGGCACAGCCCCGACTACTGGTGGCCGTACTTCGCCACGCCCGATCGCAACCCGAACTACGACATCAAGAAGCATCCCGAGCGTTGGGCCCGGTTCGTGGCGTTCACGCACGCGCAGATCGACGAGCTGATGTCGCGGTACGGGAGGGTGGACATCCTGTGGCTCGACGGCGGATGGGTGCGGCCGCGCACGGACGCCGAGATCAAAGCGGAAATCAACCGGCCCGACTACAAGTTCACGCGCGTCCAGAGCCAGGACATCGACATGCCGCGCCTGGTCGCCGCCGCGCGCGTCAAGCAGCCCGGCCTCATCGTCGTCGACCGCGACGTGCCGGGCCCCTATCAGAACTACCTCACGCCCGAGGCGCGCGTCCCGCCGGCGCCGCTGCCCTATCCCTGGGAAGTGCCGATGCCCATGGCGCGGAGCTGGTCGTACGTGCCCAACGACGTCTACAAGTCCCCGCGCGTGTTGATTCAGATGCTGGTGGACGTCGTAGCCAAGGGCGGCAACCTCCTGCTCAACGTCGGTCCCGGACCGGACGGCGCATGGCACGACGCGGCGTACGACGGCCTAGCCGCTCTGGGCGCATGGATGAAGGTGAACAGCGACGCCATCTATGGGACACGGCCCATGGCGCCCTACGCCGATGGCCACGTGCGCTTCACGCGCGGCAAGGACGGCACCGTGTTCGCGATCTACCTGCCGCGCGCGGATGAAACGGCGCTGCCACGCGAGCTCACGATCGCGAACTTTGCGCCGCCGGCCGGCGCCGTCGTGACGCTCGTGGGCACGGGCCGCCGAATTGCGTGGGATCGGTCCGGTTCAGGGTTTGTCGTGCACGTGCCGGCCGATCTCGCGCCGCCGAACGCGCATGCGTGGGTGTTTCGGGTGCAGATCCCGAAGTGAGAGAGGCGCGTCGCTCGGGCTTGGACCGGCGACGCGCGAACTCGGCGCGCGCCGAGTTGATGGGCGTCGCCCTGCCACTCTGCTGCGCCTTGGCACTCTGCTGCGCCTTGGCACAATAGCGGTGCCGGGGGCCGGGTCTCACCCAACGCCGTGAACTGCCGCCTCGTGCGCGTTGTGACGCCGGCAACGCAGCTCGAGATTGTTCAAGTCGGTTGTCCCACCCTCTGCGAACGGGACGACGTGGTGGAACTCGAGGAACGCCGTTTCGCCGCATCGCTCGGCTGACCCGATGAAGGCGCAGCTGCCGCCGTCGCGCTGCGAGACCGCTCGCTTGACCGCGGCTGGGACGTGGCGACCTGTGATCTTCAGCGCCCTCGCCGACCGACTCGGCCGCGCCGTCTCCGCGTACTTCGTACGTTCGGCCTCCTTGAGCAGCAACGTCAGCGCCCGGTCTACGATCGTGGCCAGGTCGCCGTCCGGGACCGAGTGCCGCAGCAACGCGCGCACGCGCTGCAATTTGTCGTGCGTCTCCTGTCCGATCGTGACCTTCAGGAAGTAGCTCTTGTGACTGAGTGGCGCCAAAACCGGCCGATTCGCCGCCGGGGACGCAGCGGGCCTGGGCGGGTTTGTCGCGGCGGGCGGCAGCGCGGCGGCCAATTCCAGCAACACCGGCGCGGCAGTTTCGATCGGCGCTGGCCTCGACGCCGGAACCGCGCGTAGACTCGCGGCGATATCAGGTTGCGGGTGCAGACACGCGAGCAGGCGCTCGACTTCGCGCGTGCTCTTGCGCCGTGCCGCTTCCAGGAGTGGTTCCAGATTCTCGTCTGTGAGGTGGGGTGCGAGGAGTCCAACGCTCGACAGCGTCAGCTCGCCCTCGGTCAACAGGTCCAACAGGACCGGAAACCGGCGCGCCGCGCGTGCGGCGGTGATGCGACTGTAGGCCGCCTGTTCCGACAATCTCAACGCGCGCGTGCAATACACAAACAGCGACGTGTAGCCGAGCGCGAGATGCAGGCCGCGCCGCTCGACTTCGATGAGCAGCGTGAGCAGATCCGCAGTCGATCGCCGCTCCTCCGCCGCCACACGCGTCGTCTCGGCGAGCAACGCCTCATCTGAGATTTGTTCGAGGAGTAGTGTCGTCATGATCGGTAGATATCACGGCGATTTGCGGCGCTCGGTACGCGCGCTATTCCGATGATCGCGATGCTCGATCGGGCCGGAGAGTCCGCGGCCGATTGAAGGGCTCAGCGCCAATTGTGCGCCGCGAGGAGACCGGCGACGGCAGGGACTGACGATGCGAGCGGCAGGCGTCTCGCAGCCTGTCAAGAGGAACCAGGTGGAGAGAGAAAAGTTTGTGGCACAACATCGGTGCCAACGGTGCGCGCCGAAGGGTCGTTGGCGCCGCCGCGAACTCGGCGCGCGCCGAGTCGGCTTGGCCATGCCGGTCCAAAGCCCGGACCGGCCTACGAGGAATCGCCCGGGCCGGCCTGCCAAAGACGCGACGCCTAGTCCAAACCCCACCGCAGCAGCACCGACCCCACGGTAAACCCGGCGCCGACTGACGCCAGCAGCACGAGGTCGCCCTTCTTTAGCCGTTTCTGCCGCCGAGCATCCGCCAGCGCGAGGGGGATCGTCCCGGCCGTCGTGTTGCCGTACTTCTCCAGGTTCACGATGACCTGCTTCTCGGTCATGCCGAGCCGTTCGGCCGCCGCGTCGATGATGCGGCGATTCGCCTGGTGCGAGACGAAGAGGTCGATCTGCGTGGGATCGATCTGGTTCCGCTCCAGAATGCGGCGGGAGATTTCTTCCGTCCATCGCACCGCAAACTTGAACACCGCCGCGCCGTCCTGCTTCACGTAGTGGAGCCGCTGATCGACGGTGTCATGGCTCGCGGGCATCCGGCTGCCGCCCGCCGGCATCATGAGCGCGGGTCCGCCGGTGCCATCGGTGATGTTGAGGAAGTCGATGATCCCCGGCTCCCCCGCCTCCGCCACCGAGACCACCATCGCGCCCGCGCCGTCGCCAAAGAGAACGCACGTCGCGCGATCGGTGTAATCAATGATGCTCGACATCACGTCGCCGCCGACCACCAGCGCGTGATCGACTTTGCCGGTGGCCACCATCAGGTAGGCGGTCGAGAGCGAGTAGGTGAAACCGGAACAGGCGGCGCCGAGATCGAAGCCCCACGCGTTGGATGCGCCGATCTTCGCCTGCAGCGTGCACGCCGTGCTGGGAAACACCGTGTCCGGCGTCGTCGTGCCGACGACGATGAATCCGATGTCGAGCGGGCCGATGCCGGCCTCGCGCATCGCGTCGCGCGCCGCATGCTCGGCCAGATCCGCGGTCCCGACGCCCTTCTCGACGATGTGCCGCTCGAGGATGCCCGTGCGCTGCCGGATCCACGCGTCCGTCGTGTCCACCAGTTTTTCCAGGTCGGCGTTGGTCAGCAGGCGCGGCGGGACGTACGTCCCCAGCCCCGCGACCCTGACCGGCCTCATGCCCGCTACCACAGCTTTTCCTTTCCCGGCGCCGTCAGCCCGAAGTACTCATAAGCGCGGGCCGTGGCGACGCGCCCGCGCGACGTGCGATCGAGGAAGCCGATCTGGATGAGATACGGCTCGTAGATGTCCTCGATCGCGTCCTTCTCTTCCCCGATGGCGGCCGCGAGGCTGTTCAGCCCCACCGGCCCGCCGCCGAACTTGTCGATGATCGTCCGCAGCAGCCGCCGATCGGCGTCGTCGAAGCCGTGGCGATCGACCTCGAGGAGCCGGAGCGCGTCGTCGCACACGGCCATGCTGACCCGCCCGTCCGCGCGAACCTGCGCGAAGTCGCGCACGCGCCGCAACAGCCGGTTGGCGATGCGAGGCGTGCCGCGGGACCGGCGCGAAATCTCGGCGGCCGCCTCGGCGACGATGTCCACGCCCAGGATCCGCGCCGAGCGGGTCACAATCTCCATCAAGTCGGACTCGCCGTAGAAATCCAGCCGGTGCGTGATGCCAAACCGTGCGCGCAGCGGCGCCGTCAGCAGGCCCGCGCGCGTCGTCGCGCCGATCAGCGTGAACGGCTGGACGGGCATCTTGACCGAGCGCGCGCCGGGTCCCTGGCCGATGACGATGTCGAGCTCGAAGTCCTCCATGGCGGGATAGAGGAGCTCCTCGATCGCCGGATTCAGGCGGTGCACTTCGTCGATGAACAGCACCTCGTGGGCCTTGAGGTTGCTGATCATCGCCGCCAGATCGCCGGGCTTTTCGATGACCGGACCCGAGGTGGCCCTGACCGCCACGCCCATCTCGTTCCCGATGACGTACGCGAGCGTCGTTTTGCCCAGTCCGGGCGGGCCGTAGAGCAGGACGTGGTCGAGCGCCTCGCCGCGCTTGCGGGCGGCGGTCACGGACACTTCCAGGTTCTCCCGCACGCGATCCTGGCCGATGTAGTCGTTGAGCGTGCGCGGACGCAGCCCCGCCTCGTACTGCGCGTCGTCATCGATGCGGCCGCCGGCCACGACCTTATCGCGCGAGGTCACGCAGCACCTGCCTCAGCACCGACTCGAACACGCGCGGATCCGCGGCCTCGAGCACTTTGTCCACCGTCTTCTCCACCGTCGCCCTCTGATACCCCAGATTGCCGAGCGCGGACAGGAGGTCGGCGCGCAGCTCGTCGCCGCCGGCCGGCGCGTCCGGCTCCGCCGCCGCTACCTCCGGCAGCCGATCCCGCAACTCGACGACCAGCCGCTCCGCGGTTTTCTTGCCGACGCCGGGAATCTTGACGAGCCGCGCGACGTCGCCCGATCGTATCGCGCGGACGAGCTGCTCGGGCTCGATCCCCGAGAGTACCGACAGCGCCACCTTGGGGCCGATGCCGCTCACCGAGTTCAGACGCTCGAACAGCGTCAGCTCGAGTGCCGTGCCGAATCCAAACAGCTGCAGCTGATCCTCGCGGACGTGCGTGTGGATGCGGAGCGCGACGCGGGCGCCCGGCTCCCCGACCGTATAGAACGTGGACAGCGGCACCGCCACGTCGTAGCCGACGCCGCCGACATCGACGACGATCCGCTGCACGTGCTTTTCGAGAAGGGTGCCCGACAGATGGGCGATCACGGCGCCTGGCGTCTCGGCAGGTCGGCCAGCTTCACGTGCCGCCAGCTGCGCAGATGGCGGGGCGGCCGCGGGGCGGCGGCCGCGTACGGCCCGCTGCTCGCGTTGGCGTGACAGATGGCGAGTGCGATGGCGTCAGCGGCGTCCTGCGACGGCGTGCGCTCCAGGCCCAGCAGCAGCATGACCATACGCTGCAGCTGCACCTTCTCCGCGCGTCCGTAGCCTGTGACCGCGAGCTTCACTTCGGCGGGCGTGTACTCGACGACCGTCACGCCGGCTTCGACCGCCGCAAGTACGGCGACGCCGCGCGCGTGGCCCAGCACGAGCGCGCTCTTGACGTTCTTGGCGTGAAACAGGTTTTCGATGGCGACGCAGTCCGGCCGGTGCTGCGCGAGCAGCCGGCCGAGCCCGTCATGAATGCGCTGGAGCCGCTGCGGCAGGGCCGCGCGAGCCGGCGACGTAATGGCGCCGCAGACGATCAGCTGGTGGCGGCTGCCGTCCGTCTCGACGCAGCCGTAACCGGTGCGGGCCGAGCCGGGGTCGATCCCGAACACTCTCACGCCAGCGAGGCCTCGATTTCCTTTTCCTCGACGTCGAAGTTGGACCAGACGTGGCGCGTGTCGTCGTGATCCTCGAGCGCCTCCATCAGCTTCAGCATCTGCTGGGCGGGCTTGCCCTCGAGCTTGACGTAGTTCTGCGGCAGCATGGCGACCTCTGCGCTGTCGGGCTCGACGCTGAGCGCCTTGACGGCATCGACTACGGACTGATGCGACGCCGGAGCCGACACGATCTCCCACGCGCTCCCGTCGTCCTTCATGTCGTCGGCGCCGGCCTCGAGGGCGGCATTCATCAACGCCTCTTCGGCCGCCTTCTCCTTCGAGACCATCACGATGCCCTTCTTCTCGAACATCCAGGCCACGCTGTTCGCCGCGGCGAGGTCCCCGCCCCACTTGGTGAAGATGTGGCGGATCTCGCCGACCGTGCGGTTGCGGTTGTCGGTGAGGGTGTCCACGAGGACGGCGGCGCCGCCGGGGCCGTAGCCCTCGTACATCACTTCCTCGTAGTTGAGGCCCTCTTCCTCACCGGTGCCGCGCCGGATGGCCCGCTTGATGTTGTCGGCGGGCATGTTGTGCTGCTTGGCCTCGGCGATGACGGTGCGGAGGCGCGGGTTCATATCCGGGTCGCCGCCGCCCGCGCGCGCCGCCACCGTCAGTTCCTTGATGAGGCGCGTAAAGATCTTGCCCCGCTTGGCGTCAGCGGCGCCCTTCTTGTGCTTAATCGTGTGCCACTTGGAATGGCCGGACATGGCGTGCTCTCTTTCAGATCCGTCGAAGTCGGACTGGTGATTTTACATCACGAAGGTGGGTCTATAATCGCGCCATCCATGAGGCGCAGCCTGGTGTGCTTGCTGGCGGCCGCGGTCATCGCCGCCGCCACCTGGACCGGTGGCCCGCCGCTCGCCGCGCAGAGCCGGGCGACGGCGACCGACGTGGCCGTGATTCCCCACGAGGCCGTCGCCGGCTTCTTCAAACACACGCCGGGCATCTACACGGGCGAGAACATGGGGATCGCGACGAGCTCGACCGGCGCGATCTACGTCTACCACCGGGCCTACGAGACGCGCCTGTTCGAGTACTCCCGCGACGGCGCCTTCGTGCGCGAGATCGGCCGGAACAACTACGGTTTCGCCTTCGCGCACTCGGTGCGGGTGGACGCGCAGGACAACATCTGGGCGGTGGACGAAGGCACGGACATGCTCGTCAAGTTCAGTCCCGCGGGCCAGGTGCTGATGACGATCGGCCGCAGGACGGATCCCGTCGAGATGCTCGGGAACATGCCCGGCGCCGGCACCTTCCATGGACGGAACGAGAAGTACCGCTTCGGCCGGCTCACCGACGTCGCCTTCGATCAGCAGGGCAACATCTTCGTGTCCGACGGCTACTTCGACGCGCGCGTCGTGAAGTACGACAAGGACGGCCGCTTCCTCAAGGCCGTCGGCACGCGCGGCAACGGCAACCTCCAGTTCAACACGCCGCACTCGATTGCCACGGACTTCCAGGGCAACGTCTACGTGGGCGATCGCGGCAACGCGCGCGTGCAGGTGCTCGACAACGACCTGAACTGGAAGGCGAACTTCCCGAACGTCGGCAACCCGTGGGCCGTGTGCGTGTCGGGCGGCCCGGGGCCGAAGAATCCGGGCAAGCAATACCTCTTCGTCTCCAACTCGTGGCCGGACAGCGCCCCGGCGGCGGCCGCCGAGTTCACCGGCGAGGTCTACAAGATGGAGCTCGACGGCACCATCATCGGGAAGTTCGGCCGGGCGGGCAAAGCCCCGGGCGAGTTCGCGACGATCCATCAGATGGACTGCCGCGACCCGAACGTCATCTACACCGCGGAGATCAACGACTGGCGGTCCCAGAAGATCCTGCTGAAGCAGGCGCTTCCCGTAAGAGACGGGGACAGGGGTCGCACTCCAAGCCCTGTCCCCGAGGCTCCTGTTAGAAGCTCGATCTCCGGAGAGAGCGCCAGCGATCTGGCCTTCGACGCCGTCGATCTCCTCAAGATGCCTCGTGACATCTACGTCGGCGAAGTGGCCGGCGTCGGCGCCAATTCAAGGGGGCAGATCTTCGTCTACACGCGGACGGGCCATCCGTACGCCACGCTCGGCGACAACCGGACGTTCGCGCGCGGCGGATCGCGGCTCTTCCAGTTCGATGCCGCCGGCAAGTTCGTCCGCGAGTGGGGCCAGGACGTATACGGCTTCAACGCGGCGATTGGCTTGCGCGTCGATGCGCAGGACAACGTCTGGACCATCGATCAGGCCGCCAACCAGGTCGTGAAGTTCGACGCGGAAGGCCGGATCGCGCTGGTGCTTGGACGGAAGCCGGAGACGATCACGGTGCGACCGAATCAACCTCCGGCGGGTCAACCGGCTCGGGGTGGCGGCGGGGGCGGTGGGGGTGGTGGCGGCGGCGGTGGTCGCGCTGCGGGCGCCGGCACGCCGGGATCGAGTTTCAGCCGTCCGACCGACGTCGCGTGGGATCAAGCCGGCAACATCTACGTCGCGGACGGCATCGGCGCCAACAACCGTGTCGCGAAGTTCGACAAGGACGGGCGCTTCATCAAGCACTGGGGAGCCACGGGCGCGGACCCCGGCCAGTTCTCCGGCGTGAAGGCCCTCGCCGTGGACCGCCAGGGCAACGTCTACGTGGCCGACGCCGGCAACAAGCGGATTCAGGTGTTCGACAGCGAAGGCAACGTCAAGTCGGCGTTCGGCAACGTCGGCACGCCGCTCACCATGTGCATGACCCGCGGGACGACGCAGTACCTCTACGTCTCCCACGCCGGTGACGCGGACGGCATGGAGGACGCGGCGATCTACAAGGTGCAGCTCGACGGCAAAGTCGTCGGCCGGTTCGGCTCAGCCGGGAAGCGACTCAAGCAATTCGGCCTCGCCAACTCGATCGACTGCAGAAATGAAAACGAGCTGCTCATCGGCGAGATGACGAACTGGCGCGTCCAGCGCGTCAGCCTCAAGCGTTAATACTCGACCAACCGCCGCGCCGCGTGCTCGATCTCGGCCTCGCTCGGCAGAAAGACCTCCTCGAGCGGCGGTGAATACGGGACGGGCGTGTCTAGCGCGCCGATGACGCGCACCGGCGCGTCGAGCCACTCGAACGCCTCTTCCTGGATCACCGCGGCGAGCGACTCGCCGATGCCGCCCGTGCGCGAGTCTTCGTGGACGATGAGGACCCGGCCGGTGTGGCGGACGAGGTTCAGCACGGACTCGCGATCGAGCGGGGCGATCCAGCGCAAGTCGAGCACGCTGGCCTCGATGCCCGACCCGGCGAGTTTCCCGGCCACCCGCATCGCCGCGTGGACGTACGCCCCATAAGAAATGATGGCGAGGTCGTCGCCGGCTCGCCGGAGCGCGGCCTTGCCGACCGGGAGCGGCGGCGGCGCGGCCCGTTCGTCCATCGCCTGCTTGATGCGCGGATCGCGGTACAGCGCGATGTGCTCGTAATACAGGACCGGATCCGGATCCGCGACGGCCGTCGCCATGAGCGCGCGCGCGTCGTACGGTGTCGAGGGCGTAACGATTTTCAGTCCCGGCGTGCGATAGAACCACGGCTCGGTGTTCTGCGAGTGATACGGACCCGCATGGCGCAGGCCGCCCCACGGCATGCGCACGACCATCGGGACGCTGGCGCCCCAGCGATAGCGGATCTTCGCGGCGTTGTTGACGAGCTGGTTGAAGCCGGTCGCCACGAAGTCGTTGAACTGCATCTCGGCGATGGGCCGCATCCCGGCGAGCGCGGCGCCGATGGCCCCGCCGAGCACGGCGCCTTCGGCGAGCGGTGAATTGAGAATCCGATCGCCGTAATCCTTGAGGAGCGGCCGCAGCAGGAGAAACGCGTTGCCGTACTGGCCGCCGACGTCCTGGCCGAAGACGAACGCACGCGGGTCCGCGGCGAGCGCATCGCCGACGCCGTGCATCACCGCCTCGAGAAACGTCATGCCCTTCTTGTCGAACGGCGGCGCGGCTTCGATCGCGAGCGGCGCGTCTTCCGCGCGGGTGCGGTCGTCGCGATCGAGGACCTCGACGCGCGTGCGATCCACGGGATCGTTCGCGATCACGCGCCCGGTCACGGTACCGGCATCTGGCCACGGTGCCGAGACGACGGCCTGCGCCTCGGCTTCGACGATCGCGTCGGCGTCGGCCTTCAGTCGATCGAGATCGCCGCGCTTCAGCAGCCCGAGCGCTTCGAGCCTGGCGGCGTAGCCCGGAATGGGATCGCGCGCCGCCCAGAACTTGTACAGCTCTGGATTCGCGTAGCCCTGCGGCGTGAGCGGCGGGTACTCCCAGGACGCCTGCGGGTCCTTGCCCAGGTACAGCATGTCGTCGTGGTGGGCGTGGCCGCACATGCGCATCGCGACGACCTCGATGAGCGCCGGGCCGCGGCCCGCGCGCGCCCGCTCGGCCGCCCACGCAAATGCCCCGGCGATCGCGTCGGGGTCGGTGCCGTCAATCGTCACCGCCGGCAGGCCGTAGCCGGCCGCCTTGTCGGCAAACACGCGCACCACCGACTGGTCCGCGACCGGCGTGGACAACGCCGTCTGGTTGTTCTCGAGGCAGAAGACCACCGGCAGCTTGCGCACGGCGCACATGTTGATCGCCTCGTGCCACTCGCCAAGAGACGAGCCGCCTTCGCCGATGAACGACACGGCCACGCGAGACGAGTGGGCCAGCTTGAAGCCAAGACCCATGCCGGCCACGGTGAGCGAGCTGATCGAAAGCGGCGCGGTCGCCGGCAGGATGCCCCAGTCGATGTCGCCGACGTGCAGGTCGCGGCCATCCATCGGCGGGCCGGCCTTGCCCATCTGCGCGTTGAGGATCATCCGGATCGTCGCCGGCTCGGGCCGCATCGCGATCGCGGCGCCGACGTCGCGGATGATCGGCGCGACGACGTCGCCGTCCCAGGCGCCGGCGGGTGTGCGATAGGCCGCGCCGCGGCGCAGGCGGATGGCGCACGCGTAGATCGCCTCCTGGCCGAGTGACCGGAAGCCTTTGCCCTGAAACGGCGTCGATCCGTACCGCACTTCCGAGCCGGTAAAGAACGTCTTGAGGCGCGTGTCCACGGCGCGTGTCAGCAGCATGCCGCGCAGGATCTCGAGCCGCTCGTCGTTCGTGAGACTGGCCGACAGCGACTCGCGGCGCAGAAACCCGTCGCACGCCTCAACCAGCGCTTCGACCGCCTGCGCGCGTCTCTGCTCCACCGACACCCCGGGTGTCGTTTCGATCGACTCGCCCTTCGCCGCCGCCTTCGACGCCCTGACCGCCACGCGAAGCGCATCGGCCAGCGGCGACCGGTAGGCTTCAATCGCGTCGGCGGCGCCAGCCTTCGGCGGCGGGCGCTTGACGACCGCGTCGAAGGCCTCCATCGCCTCGTCGAGGGCGAAAGGAACCTGTTCAGTTATGAAAGCGAGAAAGCGGTCGCGCAGGGCGACGGGCGCAGACATCGAAGAGTAATAGTAGTGGGTCCTTGGTCCTGGGTCCTTGGTCCCCGGTCCTTGGTCCCCGAAGACCCGGCAACGGAGTAAGCTGCGGGTTCCGGCGATGCCTGGCATCCACTGGCGGCGCTGCGCGACTGTAGCGACAGTGTCCGTGTGCCTGCTGGCCGCCGCTCCTCGCGCGGCCGCACCGGTCCGCATCGCCGATCTCCTTGATCAGTACGAGCAGTCCGGGATCGCCGGCGTCGCCCGCGCGATTCTCGATATCCCGGCCCCGCCACCGTCCACCAAGCTCCGGCTCTACGAAAGCGACACGTCCGACGTGGCCTACGTCGAGCTCACGCGCACGGCTCCGGCCTGGATTGCCGCGGCTGGCGCCGAGGCCGCAGCGCGGCGACGCCTGGTCGCCGCCGCGTTCGCGTTGGAGCTCGCCTATCTCCGTCAGGGCATTCCCTGGCGCGCGCGGTATCCGTTGATGGTGTGGAGCTGCGAGCTGCTGCGACGGCAGCCGACGCGGTTGCCGGCCGAACGCTGGTGGCATCTGGCCTCGATGGCGATCCTCGAAGACGCGGAGGACTGGCGGCACGTGCTCGGTGTGGCGAAGGTGCCGATGCCGCCGACGATCACGCCTCGCGACATGCCGTTCATCAATCAGTCCGATCGCGAGGAGTTCATCGACGGCCATCTCGATCACGTCGCGAATGCGCTGCCGGGCGAGCCGCGGCTGCGCCTGCCGGACGTGCACTACGCGGAGTACCAGACATTTCTGCCCGATCTCGAGGGGCCGCTCGGGATCGGCGGTCAGCAAACCTCGTCCAGCGTCCTCGCGTCGCTCGAAGATCTGCTCAAGAACCGGTCGCGCGCCAACACGGCGCTGCTGGCGCTCGACCCGCGTGAGGTGAAGGAGTTGCTGACGCGCGTCCGCCGGATTCCGCAGATCGCGTCCCGGTATGCCGCGCTCGCGCCGGAAGAGCCGCTGCGCGGCGACGCCGAGCTGCGCCAGGGCTTTCTGCGCCTCCGCCTGGAGGAGTGGGACAACGCGCTCGCACACCTCGAGGCCGTGCCCGAGAGCACGCGTGAGGCGCCGCTCGTCGCGCTGAGCCATCACTTCCGCGGCTGGATCTTCGAGCAGACGAACCGGCGCGACCGCGCCATCGCCGCGTATCGTGACGCGCTCGCCGCCCTTCCCCGCGCGCGATCGGTCTCGCTGCTGCTGGCCGCGCAGCTCACGCAGATTGGACAGCTCGACGAGGCGTACGCGCTGATGGACGCGGCGCTCAAGGCCCGACCGGCGCCCGACCGTCGTCTGCTGACCATGGCCGCCCCGCACGACGCGCCGATCGATCCGTGGCTGCGCTACAAGCGCGGCGACGCGCTCATGCTGACGATGTTTCTCGAGCGGCTGCGGGAGGCGCTGCGATGATCGCGCGGCTGCTGATCGCGGCGACGCTGGCCTCGGGCCTCGGCCTCGCGCAGGCGCCAGGTTCTAATTACCCGTCCACGTTCAAGGCGACGACCGTGGTGGTCGGCGTGGACGTCTCGGTCCGGCGCGGCAACACGCCCATTCCCGGCCTCACGGCCGCGGACTTCGAGCTGTTCGACAACGGCATCCGGCAGCGGATTGAGTCGCTGGCGGTCGAAGCCGTGCCGATCGACGTCACGCTCGCCATCGACACGAGCGGCAGCGTGATCAACGACCTCGAGGCGTTCAAGTCGGAGGTCCGGCAATTCGTCCGCCTGCTGCGGCCCGTCGATCGCGTGCGCGTGATCGCGATTGCCACCGGCGTGGATGAGGTCGTGGCGATGACGCCCCCCACGGGGGACCTCGATCTGCGCGGCCTGAAGGCGGGCGGATTCACGTCCACCAACGACGGCCTCGTCTACGCGCTCCTCTGGCCGACGGAGGTCGATCGACGGCACCTCGTCATCGCGCTCACGGACGGCATCGACACGCAGAGCACGCTCGACAGCTCGACCGTCGTGGACACCGCCTCGCGCGCCCGGGCCGTCTTCCATGTCGTTCTTGTGGATGGATTGGGTCCGCTCATGTCGGGCTGGCAGCGCGGCGCCCGCGACTCGGTCGTCGAAGCCGCGAAGCGCAGCGGCGGCACGATCCACGATCTGCGGCGCGCCTCGAGCGACTTCAAGCGCATCTTCGACGACTTCCGCGCGAGCTACGTCCTTCGGTACTCGCCCGAGGGCGTCAGCCGCGAGGGCTGGCACGACGTCAAAGTCGGATTGCGCGTCCCGGACGCCTCGAAGCTCACGATTCGCGCGAAGCAGGGGTACTGGAGCGGGCGGTGATTCTCGAAACCCGTCTCGTCGACATCACGACGCTCGCCGTCGACGCGATCGTGAACGCCGCCAACACGTCGCTCGGACCCGGCGGCGGTGTGTGTGGCGCGATCCATCGCGCGGCGGGACCGGAGCTGGCGATCGCGTGCACGCGGCTCGGCGGCTGCCCGACCGGCCAGGCGCGCATCACGCCGGGATTCCGCCTCCCGGCACGTTACGTCATTCACGCGGTTGGCCCCATGTGGGAAGGCGGCCAGCACGGCGAGCCCGCACTGCTGGCGCTCGCCTACAACGCGTCGATCGAGCTCGCGTCGGAGTGGAAGCTGCGGCGGCTCGCCTTCCCCGCCATCAGCACCGGCATCTTCGGATATCCGCTCGCCGCGGCGACCAAGATCGCGGTCACGGCCGTGCGCGCGGCCATCGCGCCGCCGCGCGCGGTTGAGCAGATCATCTTTGCCTGCTTCAGCCGCGAGGCGCTGGACGCATATCTGGCGGAAGGTGTGGCGGAACTTTGAACTTCGAACTTTGAACTTCTTCAGTGTTTGTGTTCCGTCATGCCGAGCTTCTGAGCCGTGTCTCTCTCGAAATCGATCTCGACGAGCACGGCCGGCTGCTTGCCGACGACCCAGCCGTCGTGGCCCGGATCAATCGCGACGACTTGCGGCGCCTTGAATTCGACCACGCAGCCGTCGGCATATTCGATGTGGATTTCGCCGCTCACCAGGAACCCGACGTGCGCGTGCATGCACAGCGCCGTGCCGGTCACCGGCTTCATGTCTTTTTCCCAATGGAAACCGGGCGGGTAAATCATCCGCTTGATGCGCGCGGCGCCGGCCTTGGCGACCTCCACCACGACGTGCCCCAGCTCCCGGCGTTCGGCGCCCCGAACGGGCTGAATCCTGGGCGCCGCCGCCGCGCGACGCGGCGCGGCCTTCTTCCGCGACGCTTTCCGGGCCGTCTTGCGGGCAGGTTTCCTGGATGCGCGTTTGCGGTTTGCTTTCGCCATGGCGCACGAGTCTAGCACCGGCCTTACACTACGGCATGCCTCCGACAGTCACGCGCCGCGAAGTCCTCCAGGGTCTGCTGGCCACCGGTCTGGCTGCAGGAATCGAGTGGCCCGCGCTCGCCCAGGGCGAGCAGGTGATTCCGTTTACCGACCTGCCCGCGGGGGCGCGCGGCCGCGGCGCGCCGCCGGCGACGGTCGAGACGTTCTTCACGCCGAACGAGGCGTTCTATAACGTCCAGCACTACCCCGTGCCGGCGCCGGTCGATCCCGCGGCATACCGGCTGCGCATCAGCGGTCTCGTCGAGCGTCCGATCGAGCTCACGCTCGCGGACCTGAAGAAGCGGGCTCGCCTCGAGCAGGTCGTCGGCTTCGAGTGCGGCGGCAACAACAACACGCGCGGCAATCCGCTCATCGGCAACGCGAAGTGGGCGGGCACGAGCGTCGCGGCGATCCTCAAGGAGTGCCGACCGCGCGCGAACGCTCGCGAGGCCGTGTTCTTCAGCCTCGATGAGGGCGAGGAAGAGATCATCCACGGCGGCGCGCCCGTCAAGGTCAAGCAGAACTTCGCGCGCGGCCTCGCGCTCGAGGACGCGCTGCGCGCGGAAGTGATGCTCGCGTGGGAAATGAACGGCGTCAATCTGCCGCACGAGCGCGGCGCGCCCGTCCGGCTGATCGTGCCCGGCTGGTACGGCGTCGCCAACGTCAAGTGGGTCACGCAGATCCACCTGCAGGACAGCCGGTTCGTCGGCCGGTTCATGGGACGCGATTACGTGACGCTCCGCGGCGAGGAGATCGGCGGCGCGATGCGCTGGAACGAGAGCTGGGTGAGCCGCATCCGCCTGAAGTCCGCGATTGCCCGCCTCACACGCGCGGGTTCGGCCTTCAAGGCCTACGGCTTCGCGCTCTCGGACGGCACGCCGCTCAAGACCATCGAGGTCAAGGTGGACGACGGCCCGTGGAAGCCGGCGGTATTGGATAAGCGGAACACGACGTACTCGTGGCAGCTCTTCTCGCACGAATGGTCGGGCCTCGCGCCCGGCGACCACACGATCGTCTCGCGTGCCACCGACGCGCGGGGCCTCGTGCAGCCGACCGAATCCGATCTCGAGAACAAGAAGACGCGCTGGGAAAATAACGGTCAGTTCGTGCGGAAGTTCACGGTCTAGTCCGATACCGCCACTTCGCCCGGAAGGATCGGCCGCGTGCGCGGGAGCAGTCCGCGACGCGCGAGGTTGCCCGCCCACACGAGCAGGCACCAGAACACCGCGAGCTTCAGGATGTCCATCGGCCGGCCGGCGGGCAGCAGCTTCCAGAGGAACATGAGAATCGGCTGCGCGATGCAGACCGCCCACACCGTGCCGTAGAAGTAGCGGCGCTCGGTGCCCTCGCCCTTCGTCGATCGCTTCACGCGCGGCAGCAGTCCGAACAGCCCCAGCGCCCACATCGTCCCGGCAATTGGAAGGTAGCCGATGTCGTAGATGTCCCGCATCCGCCACGTGCCGTTGACGATCGCGTCAATCAGCCCGGCGGAGTTCAACACCGCGTAGGTCACGGCCTCGCTCCAGGCGAGGGTGTAGCAGACGCGGCGGTAAAGCGGGTTCGGCCGGTCTTCGCTGAACCGGAGGATGTACGGCGCGGGCTCGACGCCCGGCAGCTGGCCGAAGTAGCCGGCGATGCCGGTGCCCACCAGGACGACGGCGAGCCAGGTCAGGACGGCCGGCGTAGCCCCTTCGGCGAACAGGCTGAACGTGATGGGACCGGGCGCAATCAGGAACACCCAGATCCAGATCGGCCAGTGCGCCAGGCGGTAAAGCGTCGTGTTGCGCGCGCGGAACTTGCGATCGGCCGCGAGTTCGACGCGTTCGGCGTGCCCGTGCTGGCGCGCGTAGGAAGGAGGAAGAACCCGCAAGCGGGAACATCGTATCGCATGCCGCCGCCCAGCCAGCGGCGGCCTGCATGCCTGCACGAGATTGGCCCTTCACAAATCGAAGGGCCCTACGTACTATGTGCGGCATGAAGCACATCCCCGCGCTTGCCTCGGTTCTGACCGCCGCCGCCGTCGTGTCCCTGTCCGCCCAGTCCCAGGGCATCACGCTCGTCCAGTCCGAGACCCGGGACGGCAAGGTCACCACCACGCTCACGCAGATGGACAAGTCGCACATCCGGACCGAGACCGGCAACGGCATCTTCATCTTCGACGGCGACGCGCAGGTGATGCGCATGGTGAACATGGAGAAAAAGTCGTACACCGAGATCACCAAGGCGGACATGCAGAAGATGTCGAAGCAGATGTCGGATGCCATGGAGCAGATGAAGAACATGCCGCCCGCCCAGCGCGCGATGATGGAAAAGATGATGGCGGGCCGCGGGATGCCCGGCGCGGGCCCGGCCGCGGCGCCCATCGCCTACAAGGCGACGGGCTCGGACAAGGCGGGTCAGTGGGCGTGCGCGAAGTACGACGGGATGCGCGCGGCGGACAAGGTCGTCGAGCTGTGCACCGTGGAGCCGAAGGCGCTCGGATTGACGCCGGGCGACTTCGAGGTGGCCAAACAGCTCGCCGAGTTCATGAAGAGCCTGATGCCGCAGATGGCCAATCAGATCGCCCTCTACGGGACGCCCGCCGAACAGGGCTTCTCGGGCTACCCGATTCGGCAGTCGCACTTCTCGAACGGCAAGGTGACCTCGGTCAACGAACTGAAGGAGATCAAGCGCGAGGCGATTCCCGCCTCCGCCTGGCAGGCGCCGGCCGGGTTCAAGCGCGAGAGCTTCGGCGGCCGGTAGACATCTTCTCTCCACCCGGAGGTGGCGATGACTCGTCCACGCTTCCCGTTCGTCTTGATCGGCGCCAGCCTGATGGCGGGCGTCACACTCGTCAGCCAGCAGGCGAAAGCTCCCGCGCCACAGAAGCCCGCCGCCGCCCCGGCAGGACCGGTGCTCCTCCTCGACACGGTGAAGGGCGCGATCGAGATCGAGCTCTTCCCGAATGAGGCGCCGAAGTCGGTCGCGCGGATTCTCGAGCTCGTCAAGAACGGCTTCTATCGCGGCCAGCGCTTCCACTGGGTCAGTCCCGGCATCGTCCAGTTCGGCGACCCGCTTTCGCGCGACATGACGAAAGAGAAACAGTGGGGCACGGGCGGCAGCGGCTACCGGAACAGCGTGCGGCCCATCGGCGCGCTCGAAGCGTCCAAGCGCAAGTTCGTGCGCGGCACGGTCGGCATGGCTTACAGCGCCAACCAGCGCGCCGCAGACGGCGACAGCCAGATGTTCATCCTCACGGCCCCCAATCCGCCACTCGACGGGAAGTACACCCTGCTTGGGCAGGTGACGAAGGGACTGGCGGTTGTGGAGAAGCTCGAGAAGGCGGACACGATCAAAAACTTAACCGTTAAGTAACGTATCTGGTTCATAGGTTCATGGGTTCATAGGTTCACGGGTTCATGGGTTCGGGCAGCCGAACCGATGAACCGATGAACCAGAACCCATGAACCGATGAACCTATGAACCAGATGCGGGATCGATAGGCCACCGATGCTTTGGGTATCTTCGACTCAGTTCCTTCCGCACCCTCGCATAATCCCGCGCCCAGAACCCTTCTAAATCGCTCGTCACCTGCACCGGTTTGCCGCCTGGCGAGAGGAGCGACAGCGTGAGCGGCACGCGTCGAGGGCCGATCCTGGGCGTCGTGGTGACGCCGAACAGATCCTGAATCCTGACTGACGCCGCGACGCCGCCGTCATCGCGGTATTCGAGCCGGACCTGTCGCCCTTTCGGCAGGCGGATGGTGGCGGGCGCGGCTTCGGCGAGGCGGTGGGCAGTGGCCGGCTGGAGCGCGTCCTCGAGGCGGACCTCGCTCAAGGCGCGCGCGAGGCGGCCGGCCTCGCGGACGAGATCCTCGAATGACTCGCCGAGGCCTGCAAACGTCAGGCGCTGCAGCAGCTTGCGATCGTCGTCGGCGGGCCCGCGACGGAGGTACTCGGCGACGACGAGCTTCCCCGCCGCTTCTGGATCGCAGGCCGCCGGATGCCGTCCGATCGCGATCGCGTCGTACAGCTCGACGCGCTCGGCGCGGACGACGCCGGACTCGGGATCGAGCTCGTGGCGGATCTCGGCGGATGTGGGCTGGAGCCACTCGCGCTCGATGCCGGTCGCGAGCCGGATGAGCGGGTCGGCCGGCGGCGCGCCCTCGCGAAATGGCATGGCCGCGACGTCGACGGCGACGATGAACTCCGCGGAGTGGACGCCGCTCTCGCGCGCGAGCCTCGCGCCCGTGCCGGAGGCGAGCAGGAACTTGTCGCTGCCGGCCGCGCGGCGGCGCGCCACTCGATCCGGGTAGCCGGCCAGCACCGCGCGCCGGAACTCGTCGTCGTCCAGGGCATCCGTCGCCGACTTGGGCCACAGTTTCTGCAGGTCCCGCGCGATCCGGATCACGTGCTCCGGCACGCTTCGTTCGTCGTCGACGGCAGACAGGAGATCGCACGCGGTCGCGCCATGCCGGGGCGGCACGACATGACGCTCGGAGAGCAGCGCGCACGCGCGCGCGGCCGTCGTTGCGCCATGCGCGGCCACGAGGATGCGGGCGAGCCGCGGATGCAACGGCAGGCGTGCGAGGTCGCGACCGAGCGACGTCAACTTGCGGTCGGCATCGACGGCGCCGAGCCGGCCGAGGAGCGTCAGCGCGCGATCGACGGCCGCCGGAGGCGGCGCCTCGAAGAACGCGAAGCTCGTCGGGTCGCCTCCCCACGCGAGGATGTCGAGCGCGACCGACGCGAGGTCAACCCGCGCGATCTCCGGATCGCTATGCGGTCGCAGGCGGTCCCTCGAATCCCACAACCGGATCGCGACGCCGGGACGGGTTCGGCCGGCACGGCCCGCCCGCTGGTTGGCCGAATCGAGCGAGACGCGCTCGGTTTCCAGGCTGTCGATCAGCCGCTCGGGGTCGTACCTCGCGACCTTTACGAGCCCTGAATCCAACACGATAGAGACGTCTGGCACCGTCAGCGTCGTCTCCGCGATGTTCGTGGCGAGGATCACCCGCCGGCCTCCAAACGGACGCAAGACCTCGTCCTGCGCGTCGGCGTCGAGGCTGCCGTGCAGCGGCAGGACGGGAACTCCAGCCATTGCAGGTAGTTGCGAAAGTCGATCCGCGGTCCGCCGGATCTCGGGCGCGCCGGGCAGAAAGCACAGCATGGCGCCGCTCGCCTCGGGCTTGAGCCGCGCGATGACGTCCTCGATCGGCTTGGGGTCGTACCTGACCTCGACCGGGAAGGTACGACCCTCGACTTCGACGACGGGACAGTCGTCGAGAAAGGCGGAGACCTGGCGGGCATCGAGGGTGGCGGACATGACGGCGAGGCGCAGGTCGCGTCGCGAGCGCCAGGCCTCGCGCACCAGCGCCAGGCCCAGGTCGGCGTGGATGCTGCGCTCGTGAAACTCGTCGAGCACCACGGCGCCGAAGCCGCTGAGCAGCGGATCCTCCTGCAGCCGCGCGGTCAGGATGCCTTCGGTCGCCACCAGCAGTCGCGTGTCCTTCGTGAACTTGCGATCGAGGCGGACGTGCCAGCCGACTTCGCGGCCGATCGTCCAGCCGCGCTCGGCGGCGATGCGGCGCGCGATCGCGCGAGCCGCGACGCGTCTGGGTTGCAGCAACAGGACGGGCGAATCCGCCGCGAGCGCCGGCGGCACGCGCGTCGTCTTGCCCGCGCCCGGGGCGGCGGTGATGACGACGGCCCGATGTGACTTCAGGAGATCGACGATGCGCGGTACGTGCGCGTCGATCGGAAGGGTATCCACAAAAAAGCCTCGCCGCGCGGCCCACAAGGGGACCGCGCGGCGAGTTTACATCGCGATGTACGGGGGCGGCGTTAGCCGCAGTAGTCGTTCTTCCAGGTGACCTTGGTGGCCTTGAGCGTGCCGAGCTGCTCTCCGCCTTCGGCCGACCCGCCGGCCGGAGCCGCCTCGAACGTGCCGGAGATCTCGACTTCCTTCAGCACGAAGGGCTCGAGCTTGACCTTCTCGGTCGCCGGCGTGACTTTGAGAGAGATCTTGTCCTTGTCCTTCTGGCTCTTCTCGGAAGCCTTGGACATGAAGAACGTCCCTTCGGTGGTGCCCAGGTTCAGGCAGCCGCGATAGACCACCGTGGAACCCTTATCCTGCGCGGCGATGGCGGCGACGCTCATGACGGCCGCGCCCAGTGTTGCTACTACCGTTCGTCTAATGTTCACTTTCCCTACCCTCCAAGCGTTGTCCGAATGTGGTTACGACTCAGCCCGCTGGATCGTTTCTCGGCCGCCAGGCTGACGTACTGTTGGAACGTACTTGTAACGTGTGATGCATTCGTGTAAGCGGGCGGCGCGAGACACCCGCGCGAGATACTCCCGCTGACCATGGATACAATGCTTCGATGCCGTTTGCGGATGTGATCACGGGCGCCGTGGTGATGGCGCCGATGACGAAGGGCTCGAACCTGCCCTATCGTCGTCTGTGCGTCGAGCTCGGCGCGCGCGTGCTCGTGAGCGAGATGGTGGTCGCGCGGCGGCTGAAGCAGCGGCGCGGCGGTGAGTTCGCCCTGATTCGGCGCGCGCCGGATGAACCGTGCTTCGGCGTGCAGCTCGCTGGCAACAAGCCTGAGGAGATGGCGTGGGCGGCGGCACTCGTCGAGTCGCGCGGCGCCGAGTTCGTCGATCTCAATCTGGGCTGTCCGATCGATCACTTCACGCGCATGGGCCTCGGCGCGGCGCTCGCGCGCCAGCCGAACCGCGTGGCGAAGATCGTCGCCGCGATGCGCGCGGCCGTGTCGGTGCCGGTCACCGTCAAGATCCGGCTCGGATGGAACGCGACGTCCCGCAACTATCTCGATCTCGCGCGCGCCGCGGTCGACGCCGGCGCGGCCGCGCTCACCGTGCATGGACGCACGCGCGAGGCTCGCTACCGCCATCCTGCCGACTGGGACGCGATCGCCGAGATCGTGCGCGCGGTGCCGGTGCCGGTCATCGGCAACGGCGATCTCTTATTCGCGCACGAGATTCACGAACGCTTTGCGGCCACCGGGTGTGCCGGCGTGATGGTCGCCCGTGGCGTGCTGATCAAACCGTGGCTCTTCCGTGAGATGTCGTCCGGGTACTGGGACATCACGGCCGAAGAGCGCGTCGCGCTGTACCGCAGATACGTCGCGCTCGGGCTCGAGCATTGGGGCGACGACGAGCACGGCCGGACGCGGCTGCGCGAGTTTCTGCGCTGGCATGCCGGCTTCTGGTGCCGGTACGCGCCGCAGCGGCCGGATGGATCGTGGCCGTCGATGCAGACGCGCGAGGCGGCGTTTGCGACGCGGTCGCCACTCGAGGCGCTGCTGGCACGAACGGATGAGCCCGCGCTCGACTACGTCACCGACGAGCTTTTGAACGGCGGCGATTTGGGCCAGCCACCCGAAAACGGGGCCGGGGCTAGTTTTCAGACTGCGGGTGCGAAAACTAGCCCCGGCCCCGTTTTCGATCCTGTCGAAGCCGGATGATCGGTCCGGCCCTGCTCGTCATCGGCGCGCTTGTCGGTTCGACGGCCTTCGCCGGCGTGCCTCAGGCGCAGACCGTCACCATCCGCGGCACCGTCGTGGACGCAGGGACACAAGCACCCGTGAAGGACGCGCAGGTGTTTCTGGTCGAGCTCGCGCGGTCCGTGATCACCGGCGCCGACGGCCGCTTCGAGTTCGCGGACGTGAAGCCCGGCACGCACACCCTGACCGTCTCGCGCATCGGCTACATCTTCGTGCGGCGGCGCGTGCCGATCGTGGCCGGCGTCACGCTGGACATCACGGTCCCGCTCGCCGAAGGGACGGGCACCTATCAGGAGACGGTGACCGTCGCGGCGGCCGCACCGCCGCCGTCGCTGCCGGGGGTCGCCTCGCAGATGGAGCTGGGGTCCGCGGGGCTCGCGGATCTGCGCGGGGTCGTCGCCGACGATCCCATGCGCGCGATTCAGGCGCTGCCCGGCGTGGCCACGGGCGACGACTTCCAGGCCGAATTCTCCGTTCGCGGCTCCTCGTACCGGCATGTCGGTATCGTGCTGGACGGCACCCCCACCGCGACCCTGATGCACGCTGTCCGGGGACGGGAAGACACGGGCTCCGTCGCGATGATCAACACCGACGTGCTGAGCCGAGCGGCGCTTTTCGCCGGTCCGCACCCGCAACGCCACGGCGACTGGATCGGCGCGACACTCGACTTCGACCTGCGCGAAGGCTCGCGCGACCGCGCCGGCCTTCGCGCGGCGGTGAGCGGCACCAGCGCCTCGGCGGTCTTTGAAGGCCCCCTCGGCCCGGACAAGCGCGGGTCGTGGCTCGTCTCGGTCCGCAAGAGCTACCTCGACTGGCTCATTCGCAAACTCGAGCCGGAATCCGGCAGCACCTTCGGCTTCGGCGACGCACAGGCGAAGGTCGCCTACGACCTCACGAACCGCCAGCAGATCCAATTCGTGATGATCGGCGGCCGCGCGACCTTCCTCGAGGAGGAGGAGGCGGGAGGGCTGAACGAGCTCGACCGCGCCATCTCAAACAGCGGATTCGCGGCCGTGTCCTGGCGCTACGTCGGCAACCGCTTCATGGTGACGCAGCGCGTGGCGCTCGTCGGCGCCGACTTTCACAACCGCAACGTGCTCGATCAGGAGCTCGACCGCGGCTTCACGCAGGCAGAGACCGCGCGGCTCGATGTGACGGCTACGTTGGGTCGCGGATGGACGATGGACGCCGGCGCGCGGTATGAGCGCGCCCGGACCAACCAGACGATGCGAGAGTTCGCCTCGACGCCACGCGGACCGCGCGTGTCGGCCGAGCGGGACCTGAACGCCAAGACCCGGCTCAAGACGGTCTGGGGGGAATTCGGTCACCGGGCTCCAACCGGCACTGTGAATATGGGCGTGCGCGTCACGGACCGCTCGATTGCGAGCGAAACGGCGATTTCGCCGTGGATCACGGGTGAACGGACCTTCGGCCAGCTCACCCTGCGGGCGGGCGCAGGCCTCGCGAATCAGTACCCGGATCCGATGCTCTGGGGCGTTGGAGCGCCTCGCGTGGTTCCCGAGCGGGCGGCCTCCGTCGACGTCAGCGGCGAATACCGGCTGACGGCGGGGACGAGGCTGACCGTGACCGGCTTCCATCGCACCGAGTCCGACGTCCTCCGGCGCGTCGGCGAAGAGCGCGTCGATCCCGGCACCGGCGACTTCGTTCCGCCGAGCCAGTTCCCCGAATTCGCGGCGACGCTCGACGGCACCTCGCGAGGCGTGGACGTCAGCGTCATGCGGCGCGGCCCCTCAGGCCTGACGGGCTGGGTGGCGTACACCTGGTCGCACACCGATCATCACGATGTCGTGTCCGGCGAGCGCTTCGACGCCGATTACGATCAGCGCCACACCCTCAACGTCGTCGCCGCGCAGCGCCTGTCGTACCGCTTTTCCGTCAATGCCAAGCTGCGCATCGGCAGCAACATGCCGATCATCGGGTACTTCGGTGGCACCGCGCCGGATGCGCTCGTCCTGGGCACGACGCGCAATCAGGTCCGGCTGCCGCTCTACGCGCGTCTGGATGTCCGCGCCAATCGCACGTTTACGTTCGATCGCGGGCGCCTGACGCTGTTTGTCGAGGTCATGAATCTGCTCGGCCGCGACAACTACGGCCAGACCGACGGCTTCGTGCGGAGCAATCTCAGCGCCGTCGGCTACCTCGATCGCCTGATTCCGTTCGTGCCCTCCGCGGGGTTTCTGATCGAGTTCTGATCAAGAGCTTTCACCACGAAGGTCACGAAGGCAGGCCTACGTGGCCTGGCGGCGCTGGCGAGCAAAGCTCGCCAGCGGCCTTCGGCCGGTGACCGGGACGAATCACCTCGCGGATGAGCGACCTGCGCGACGGAAGCCAGAATCTCCGTCGCTCATCGGCGATGTGATTCGTCCCGGTCCCGCCGCCAGGCCTCAACCAATACTCCCCCTTCGAGATCTTCGTGATCTTCGTGGTGAGGTTGTTTGCATCCCCCGCCGGTCGTCGGATAATCTTTCCGGTTGGAATGAGTGCTTCTTACACGCCCGTGCGCCGGTTCGGTGAAACCACCCGGCGCGACGCGTGGTGGGTCCAGTCGGCACTTACTTTCTTCGGCTTTACAGCCTTCATCGTCTATTCCACGTGGGCGGGCTACTCCAACGCCAACTACGAGTGGGGCCCGTACCTGTCCCCGATGTACTCGCCGCTGCTGTGGGGATCGCCCGACTCCCCGCACGCGTGGTTCAGCGGCGCGGGAGCGCCGCCGTGGTGGCCGTCGATTCTTCCCTTTTCAGCGGCTGTGCTCGTGCTCTGGATCCCGGTGAGCTTTCGGATCACTTGCTATTACTATCGCGGCGCGTATTACAAAGCGTTCTGGGCCGATCCGGTGGCTTGCGCCGTGGGCGAGCCGCGCAAAGGCTATCGCGGCGAGCACAAGTGGCCGCTGCTCATCCACAACATCCACCGCTACACCTTCTATCTGGCAGCGCTCTTCATCGTCATCCTGTCCTACGACGCGTGGGTCGCGATGTGGTGGCCGTCGCCTGACGGCGGCAGGCAGTTCGGCATCGGCGTCGGCACGATCGTCCTTACGCTGAATGCGGTCTTCCTCGGTTGCTACACGTTCGGCTGCCACTCGGCGCGGCATCTCTTCGGCGGACTGCTCGACGTCATGTCCGGCCGGCCGGTGACGAAGAAGACGTACGACTGCGTGAGCTGCCTGAATCGCTGGCACCCGAAGTGGGCGTGGACCAGCCTGATCTGGGTCGGCTTCTCGGATCTCTACGTGCGGATGCTGGCGATGGGCGTCTGGACGGATTACCGGTTGTTCTGATGGACTTCCCTGTTCTCGATCACGACGTGCTCGTCATCGGCGCCGGCGGCGCCGGGTTGCGCGCGGCGATCGAAGCCTCCGCCAACGGCGTGAAGGTCGGGCTCGTCTGCAAGTCGTTGCTCGGCAAGGCGCACACGGTCATGGCCGAGGGCGGCATGGCCGCGGCGATGGGCAACGTGGACGATCGCGACAGCTGGAAGGTCCATTTTGCCGACACGATGCGCGGCGGCCAGTACCTGAACAACTGGCGCATGGCCGAGCTGCACGCCAAGGAATCGCCCGACCGCGTCCGCGAGCTCGAAGCCTGGGGCGCGGTGTTCGACCGCACGAAAGACGGCCGCATCCTGCAGCGCAACTTCGGCGGCCATCGCTATCCGCGCCTGGCGCACGTCGGCGACCGCACCGGCCTCGAGATGATCCGCACCCTGCAGGACTACGGCGTCCATCAGGGCATGGACGTGTACATGGAGTACACCGTCGTCTCGCTGTTCAAGGATGATGGCCGGATTTCCGGCGCCCTGGCGTACGACCGCGAGCGCGGGCGCTTCACGATGTTCCGCTGCAAGGCCGTCGTCATCGCGACGGGCGGCCTCGGCCGCGCGTTCCGGATCACGAGCAACAGCTGGGAGTACACCGGCGACGGGTACGCGATGGCGTACGAGGTCGGCGCGGAACTGCAGGACATGGAGTTCATCCAGTTCCATCCGACGGGGATGGTCTGGCCGCCCAGCGTGAAGGGCATCCTCGTGACCGAGGGCGTCCGCGGCGAGGGCGGCGTCCTTATTAATAAGGATGGCCGCCGGTTCATGTTCGACGACATCCCGGACAACTACAAGAACCAGACCGCCAAGGACGAGGAAGAGGGCTGGCGCTACACGCAGGGCGACAAGACGGCCAATCGTCCGCCCGAGCTCCTCACCCGCGATCACGTCGCGCGCTGCATCATGCGCGAGGTCAAGGCCGGGCGCGGCAGCCCGCACGGCGGCGTGTTCCTCGACATCGCCTGGATCAAGAAGAAGCTGCCGAACGCGGCCGACGTCATCAAGCGTAAGCTGCCGAGCATGTACCACCAGTTCAAGCAGCTCGCCGACCTCGACATCACGACCACGCCGATGGAAGTCGGCCCGACGACGCACTACACGATGGGCGGGATCCGGGTGGAGGGCGACTCGCAGATGTCCAACGTGCCGGGCCTGTTCGCCGCGGGTGAAGCGGCGGCGGGGCTCCACGGCGCGAACAGGCTCGGCGGCAACTCGCTCTCGGACCTCGTCGTCTTCGGCAAGCGCGCGGGTGAATACGCCGCGCAGTACGCCAAGAAGACGGCGGCGCCGAAGATCGACGAGGGCGCGGTGACGAAGGCGGCGACACGCGCGCTGGCGCCGTTCGAGCGTGGCGCGTCCGGCGAGAACCCGTACGCGGTTCAGAGCGACCTGCAGGACATGATGCAGGAGCTCGTCGGCATCGTGCGGCAGGAATCCGAGATGCGGCAGGCGCTCGAGAAGCTGAAGGGCCTCAAAGCCCGCGCCGATCGCGCGGGCGTCCCCGGCAACCGCGAGTACAACGCGGGCTGGCACACGGCGATCGACCTGCATCCCCTGCTCACGGTGTCCGAGGCGATCGCGCGCGCCGCCATCGAGCGCAAGGAAAGCCGCGGCGCGCAGTTCCGCGAGGACTTCCCGAAAAAAGACGACGCCTACGGGACGTTCAATCTGGTCGTCAAGAAGGGCGCTGACGGCGCGATGCAGCTCGAGCGCGTGCCGATTTCGCCAGTGCCCGCGCCGCTCCAGGCGGTGATCGAGGAGAACAAGTGACAACCCAGACCTTCCGGGTGTTCCGAGGCTCGCGCGGCCAGGGCCAGTTCAAGGAGTACCAGGTCCAGGTCGAAGAAGGGATGGTCGTCCTCGACGCGATCCATCTGATCCAGGCGAAACAGGAGCCGGATCTCGCGTGCCGCTGGAACTGCAAGGCCGGCAAGTGCGGGTCGTGCTCGGCGGAAATCAACGGCCAGCCGAAGCTCCTGTGCATGACGCGGCTCAACACGCTGCCGGCCGGCGAGCCGGTGACCGTCGAGCCGATCCAGGCGTTCCCGCACGTGAAGGATCTCGTCACGGACGTCTCGTGGAACTTCGAAGTCAAGAAGAAGATCAAGCCGTTCAAGCCGCGCAAGCCCGACGCCGCCGACGGCACCTGGCGCATGCAGCAGTCGGACATCGACCGCGTGCAGGAATTCCGGAAGTGCATCGAGTGCTTCCTGTGCCAGGACGTCTGCCACGTGCTGCGCGATCACCGGAAGCACGACGAGTTCATCGGCCCCCGGTTTTTCGTGCACGCCGCCGCGCTCGAGATGCACCCGCTCGACGTCGAGGATCGCGTGCCGGCTCTCAAGGAATCGCAGGGCCTCGGCTACTGCAACATCACGAAGTGCTGCACCAAGGTGTGCCCCGAGCACATCACGATCACGGACAACGCGATCATCCCGCTCAAGGAACGCATCGTCGATCGGTTCTACGATCCGGTTACGAAGCTGCTGAGAGTGATTACTGGAAAGCAGTAGCCGCAGGCCTTCAGGCCTGCGGACGTCCGGCGGCCTAAAGGCCGCCGGCTACTGCAGGACGCCGCTACCATCTCAGCCCCAACGCCTCCGTCTGGAACTTCACCAGCGGCGCGGCGCGCTCGCACGCCTCGACAAACCGATCCAGGAAGCCTTCGGCCACGGCGTCCGCCTCGCTGAACTCGATCAGGGTGTACAGGTTCTTGCGTTTCAGATCCTCGAGGTGCGGGTGGGAAGACGGGAATCCCGCGGGCGCGCGCTTGAGCTGCTCGCCTTCGATCGCGAGCCCGGTCTTGCGCACCGCGTGCCACTCCTCGGGCACGTCCACCATGCGCCGGCGGACCTTCGTGAGCGCGGCGGTGTCCACGTGGTACATGCCGCCGCCGCCGAAACTCTGGTCCCCGCCGAGGTGCACGTAGAAGGCCGGCACGCTCTCGACTTTCCTCCTCGCCTCGTGCGGAAACCGCGCCGCCGTCCACGTCTTGAACGGCGACTTGTCGGGCGAGAAGCGCGTGTCGCGATGGAGGCGGAACATCGATCCGCCCATGCGGCGGGCGTCCGCGACGAAGGCCGGGCTGATCGCCTTCAGCCGCGGCGCGAAATCCTTGATGAACTGCAGGAGCGGCGCCTCGACGTCCGCGACGTACCGATCCTTGTTGGCCGCAAACCAGGCGCGGTCGTTGTGACGCTTCAGGCCGTGCAGGAACTGAAAGTAGCGAGGCGTGAAGTGCGCGGGCACGATGGCAGATTACACGTACGCAGGCCGCCCCGGGGCGGGGCGGCGGCCATGTCAATATGCTTTAAAGCATATCGTCTATACTGCTTCGTATGCGCACCACCCTCATTCTCCCCGAGGCCCTGATCAATGAGGCCCGCGAGACCCTGGGCTTCACGTCAAAAACCGACACGGTCGTTTACGCCCTGCGGGAAGTCGTCCGCCGTGGGCGAAGGGACGATCTCAAGGCCCTGCTCGGCCGCGTTACGTTCGAGTTCGACCCGGCGGAGATGCGGAAGAAGGACCGGGCGCGGCGTGATCGTCGTTGACACGTCCGTCTGGATCGACGCGCAGCGGCGTCCGTCGGGCCGAATCGCGCACACACTGAATGCCTTGCTTGACGCGGATGAGGTAGCACTGCCGCTGCCGGTACATCTTGAACTGACGGCCGGCGTCTCGCGACGCGACCGGGCCGCCCTGCTGCGCGGCCTCTCGGGTCTGCCCGTCATTCGGCCGACGGACGAGACCTGGAAACTGATCGAACGATGGGTGCCGGCCGCCGCGGACAAAGGCTACCGCTTCGGGCTCTCGGACTGGCTCATCGCCGCGCTCGCCAACGAGATTGGCGGCATGGTCTGGTCGCTGGACGAGGACTTCGCCGGCCTGGAGCGTCTGAAGCTGATCAGCAGGCACGCGCCTTAAAACGGCTTCGCCAGCTGCTCAATGCGCTGATCGAATAATCCCGTCACCGGGCCGACGACCAGCCGACGGGCGCTGCGCACCGCTTCGCCGTACCACTTGCGCCAGGCCGCGACGATTGTCGCGTTGGCCGAACCGTCCTTGCCCTCGCGTTCTTCGATCGCAACGCGCGCCTGGCCGGCTGACGACACCACGGCAGCCGCGGACTCGGCGATCGCCTGCGTCGCCGACGCCATGAGCCAGACCGAGGCGGCGACGGCCACGCCGACGTTGCGCATCTCGTCCGGGCTCGTCTTCTCCGCCGTGTCCTGATTCGTGTGGTAGTAGCGATCGGTGAAGTGCCAGTCGAGGAGCGAGGGGATCCCGGCCGATCCGAACTGCGTGTGGTCGCTGCCGCCCTCGTACGGATTCGTGCGCACGTCCCACGCGCCGCCGGTCTTGCGCGACACGCGCTCGCAGATGGCGAGGTGCAGGTCGTTGATCAGATCGCCCTTGAGTGTCTCGGCCTTGACGCCGCCGCCGCCCCATTCGCTGTGCGGATCCCACGTCCGAGCCCACACGGCGCCGGGATCGGGCCAGCGTTCCACCAGGAAATGACCGCCCGTCTTCGCGATGTCCTCGCCCGTCATGTCGAGCGAGAACATGTAGCGGACGCCGGCCTTCTCGCCCGCGTGCTCGGCGAGCCACCGGCGGCTGCCGGCGATCTCGTTCACCCAGAGAAACGTCAGCGTGCGCAGCGGCCGCGCGATCCGGCCCTTCGCGACGCCCACCGCCAGCGCGCGCGCGAGCTCCATGTTCGTGGCGGTGCCGCTCGCATTGTCGTTGGCGCCGGGCTCCTGCACGTGCGCCGCGACGATGATCCGCTCGCCGGGCGCCACGGAACCGGGGATCTCGGCCACGAGCGTCCGCTCGGGCTTCTGCGCGAATGTCGTGACGATCTCGACGCGCACGCGCGCATTGGCGTCGGCCGCGGCTTGCTGAAGCGCGCCGGCGGCGCGCGCAGTGGCCTTGAAGCCGAACGCCTTCTTCTCGTCGTTGTGCGGGATGCTGCCCCACTGCAGGATGTCGGGATTCTTGTCGATGTACGCCGCGGGCGGCGCGGTCGAGACGACGCCGATCGCCCCGCGATTGACGACGGCCTGCGTGAAGAGCGCGCCGGCGCCGGCCGATCCCATCACGACGGCGCCTTTCACGTCCTTGCCTTCAAAATCTGCCTGCATGCCGCGGCCGACGTCCACCAGCCGCGCGGTCACGCCGCCCGGCGCAGTGGAAAACGAGTTGATGCAGAGCGCCAGCCGTTCCTTCTCGCGCGAGAGCACGACCTCCTCGGGCCGGCCGTCGCGCACGATCGCGAGCGTGGCTTTCGACTGATCCCAGCCGAGGCTCGGCGTGGCCGCCGGTTCGAACCAGAGCGACGGCTGCGTGATGGCCGTCGAGGGACGCGTGCCGAGATCGCGAAATCCGGCGGCTACGAGGCGCGCCTTGACGCGCTCGAGTGACTGGTCGAAGCCCTCGTTGCCGGGCAGCCGCCAGTACCGATCCATGAACTGCACTTGAGCCATCGCGGCCATGCGATCGAAGTCGTCCCAAAGCCGATCGATGACCGGGGTGAGCGCGCGGTCGAGCACGGGCGGCAGCGTCCGGGCGGCCGTCAGTTCCGCGCGGACTCGGTCGTAGACCGATGGCGCCTTGGGGGCCGGAGCGTTCTGGAACGCGAGCGCCAGAGCCAGCAGGATGCCAACGCGCATGGGCGAGATCTTAGCCGTACGACCAACTTTTGCTGGGCCTTTCGAGTATTCTTCCGATCCCTGTCCCTTCCCCGTATTCACCATGAAGGCGTTCGAAGCCCTGTACAACGAGCACGTCAAGGCGGTCTTTCGCTTTGCCATGAGCGTGGCGGGCCGGCGGGATACCGCCGAGGACCTGACGTCGGAGGCGTTTCTGGCGCTGTATCGGAACCTGGACTCCATCGACGAGACCCGGCTTCCGGGCTGGCTGCTGACCGTGGTCCGCAACCGGGCGCGGGACCTCTGGCGGCACCAGGAAGTCGAGCAGCGCCACGCCGAGGAGTTGGTGTCTCCCGATGTGGCCCCGACCGGGCTGCCGCTGGAGCAGTGGATCCTCGAGGGCGCCGGCCTGAAACCGGTCCATCGCACGTGTGTCATGCTCCGATACGTTTACGGAATGACTCGGGCGGAAATCGCCGAGGAGACGGGGTTGAGTGAGACGCAGGTGAAGGGCCATCTTCAGTACGCGCTGGAGCTCTTGCGCCGCGCGTACCCAAGGACCTGAGACGATGAAGGCGCCCGCAGACGGCTGGGATCGCGAGGAGCAGGAGACGCTGGCGCCGTTCCAGCAGGAGCTGGAAACGATCCGCGCCCGCCACGCCGAGTTCAGCGAGCACGACCAGGCGCGTCTGCTCCGTCGCATCCAGAAGGAAGCCGGTCCGAGCCAGGTGCGCGGGTCTATCTTTTGGACCCGGCCGTGGCTGCTCGCCGCGGCCAGCGTCGTCATCGTCGCGGGGGCGACGTACCTACTGCGCGATCGGTGGGCGCCAGCCGAGTCGGTGCCGCCGGCGCCGGAACGCACGGTCGCCGTCGCGACGCCGACCCCGGCGCAGCAGTTCATCCTGAGTCTCGATAAACCGGATCTGAAAGTGAGCCCGGCGGCGCTGACCTACCGCCGCTCCGCCAGTGAGAATCCGTTGCTCGCGGACCTCAAGCCGGCCTTCGACGCCTTCCGCGCAAGCGATTACGCCGCGGCCGACCGCGCGTTCTCCGCGCTGGAGGTGGGCTATCCCAAATCCGTCGAGGTGTTCTTCTACCGCGGCGTCTCGCGTCTGATGCTGAACGACGCGCCCGGTGCCATCGCCAGTTTCACCGCGGCCGAAAAGATCGCCGACAGCGCGTTCGCCTGGGACATCGACTGGTATCGCGCCGTGGCGGAAGAGCGCGCGGGCAACGTCGCGGCCGCGCGCGAGCGGCTCACTCGCTTGTGCCAGCGGCCGGATACCCGCGCACCCAAGGCCTGCGAGGCCGTCAAGACGCTGCCAGCAGGCAAATGAACCGCACGCTCGTCCTCGTCGTCGGCCTCGCCCTGGGCGTAGCCGCGGCGCCGGAGGCGCGCCAGGCCACTGCCGCCGACGTTGATGCGTTGATTGGCGAAGGCGAGCGCCTGCTCAGGGACAAACCCGCCGACGCGAAGGCCGTGTTCGACCGTGCGCTGGCCGGCGCACAACGCCTCTCGCTCGAACCTCAGGAAGGCGCGTCACACTGCGGCATCGCGTCCGCGTTACGCGGGATGGCGCAGTATCAGCCCGCACTCGACGCGGCGCTTCGGTGCCTCGAGATCTACTCGCGCATCGGGTATCAGTCCGGCGTGGGACGCGCCACCCTGACGATGTCCGCTGCAGCGGACATGATGGGCAACTTTCCGGAGGCTCGCACGCGCGCCGAACAGGCGCTGGCGGCCTACGAAGCGGCGGGCGATACCCGCGGGCGGCTACTGGCCACGCTGCAACTCGTCCGCGTGAACCCCCGCAGCGGCGAGTCCGTGAAACTCTACGCGCGCGTCGTCGACGCCGCGGTCGAGGCTGGCGATCGGGGCGTCGAGGCCTCGGCCCTGCATTCGTGGGGCGACTATCTCTTCATTACCGGTCAGCTCGAGGACTCGCTCGCCACGCTCGAGCGGGCGGCTGCCGTCTACGATTCCATCGGCGACCGCGTGGCGCTCGGCACGGTGTACAACAGCCTGGGCCGCCTCTATCGGGCCCACGGCCGGCTCGACGAAGCGCTCGCGTTCCAGATGAAAGCCCTCGCGGTGCACGAGCGCGAGAAGTCCGCCTTCGAGCTGATACAGAGCCTGAATGCCGTGGCCGTCGTGCAGTCGATGCTGGGCCACACCGCGGCGTCCCGCCAGTACTTCGAACGCGCGCTGGCGCTTGCGGAGAAGACCTCGTCACCGCGCATTCAGGATCTGCTCCGCGCCAACATCGCGGGACTCTGGATCGACGAGGGACAGTTCGAGCGCGGCGCGCGCGTCCTC
>Ga0137313_1000030_pt1 | contig 47565 bp, 39 predicted proteins | sample EasRivERMZT166_2_FD_102287 | JGI IMG/M metagenome (GOLD analysis project Ga0137313, IMG submission 102287) | Soil microbial communities from meander-bound floodplain in the East River, Colorado, USA - East River MetaG ERMZT166_2 | ecosystem: Environmental > Terrestrial > Soil > Floodplain ...
CACGTCATCGAAGTCGCCCAGGTGGCTCTCGCGGAACGCGCGTGGATAAATGCGCGCCGCGAGCCGGGCCAGCCATCGCACGGCCCGTCGGCCAGGAGGTCCCGCCGTCATCAGGCCTGCAGGATGCCTTGGGCGATCGCGGCATCCACGAGCGCGCGCATACGCACCGCTTCCGACTTCAACTCACGCTTCGCCCTGGGCGTCAGCGCGTAGTACCGCCGCCGCGGATCGTCGTCGTCCGGATCCGGAGCGGCGGCCGCTTCACGAATCAGTCCGTCCGCGAGCAGTTTCTGGAGCGTGCCGTACAGCGTGCCTGGGCCGAGCTTCACGCGGCCCTTCGTACTCGCGGCAATCGAGTCGATGATGGCCAGGCCGTGACGCGGCTGGTCCGCGAGGGCGAAGAGAATCAGAAACGCCGACCGGGAGAGTCCTTCGCTACGCGCGCCCATAAGTATCGACATGCATTATATCTTGCATGACGATACTTACGCAGGTCGCCGGCCTGAAGTTCAGGCCGGCCTACATGCTGGAAGTACGTAGGCCGTTTCGGGTCGCCTCCGCCAAGGTACGTAGGCCGCTCCGGGCTTTGGAGCGGCACTCCTACTTCCGGCCTTCGTAGTACCCGATGCCATTCTGCGACCCGAGGTGCCGGACGGCGCGGGCGCCGACATTGCTCAAGAGCGCAGTGGCATCAGCCGGCTCGATGGTGGGCGACGAGCCGAACGCGCCAAAGACGCCCGCGCGTTTCTCCTGCGCGACGATGACGAGGCGACCACCGGAGCGGGCGACACGAAACGCTTCGGCGACGACGGGCGGGCGATCGCCGGCCGCTGACGCCGTCAACCCCGGCAGCACGACGACGTCGAAGGTGTCCGCGTCGATCGGCAGCATGGCCAGGGGCGCCCGCTGGAATTCGATCAAGCCGCCGGCGCGTCCGCCAGCGGCTTCCGCCTTCGCCGCGACGCCCGGATCGGGATCGACGACGAGCGTCCGGCCGTTGAGACCGGTGACCACCGCCACTTCTCCCGCCAAATCAAGGTTGGACGCGCCGACGACGAGCACGGCGCTGCCGGCCTTGGCGCCAATCATGGCCAAGGCGGTTTGATGGGGAGAGAGACCTTTCTTAAAAAGAGCCATATTGGTTCCGCGGTGCCGGGGTTCCGGCGTTCCGGGGTACTGCTTGCCGGTTCCTCGTTCCGCGTTCCGAACCTGGAACCCGGAACCTCCAGCAGCACCTCGGCACTTCGGAACTCCGGAACCCCGGAACCCCGCAGAGCCGGAACCCACTGATTCCGAATGATATAGTTCCACCCCGTGTCGAAGGGCGTTTCCATTGCTTCCGCCGACGGAAAAGTCGGCATTCTCCTTGTCGGTTTAGGCGCAGTCAGCACCACGACCATCGCCGGGATCATGGCGATCCGGCGCGGCCTCGCCAAGCCCATCGGATCGCTCACCGAGATGGGCACCGTGCGCCTGGGCCGGCGGACCGACAACCGATCGCCGGCGATCCGCGACTTCGTCCCCATCGCCCCGCTCGACAACCTCGTGTTCGGCGGCTGGGACATCTTCGAGGACAACTGCCACGAGGCGGCGAAAACCGCCGGCGTCCTCGAGGCCGGCCTGCTCGACCAGATTAAGGACGAGCTGCAGGCTGTAAAGCCGATGTCCGCGGTGTTCGACCGTCAGTACGTGAAGCGGCTCGACGGCCCGAACGTCAAAAAGGGCAAGAACAAGAAGGACCTGGCGGAGCAGCTGATCGCGGACATCCGGCAGTTCAAGGCGGCCAACAAGCTCGATCGCGTCGTGGTCGTCTGGTGCGGCAGCACCGAGGTCTACCTGAAGGAAAGCGCGGTGCACCAGTCGCTGGCCGCGTTCGAGAAGGGGCTCGAGGCCAACGACCCCGCGATTCCGTCGAGCATGATCTACGCGTACGCGGCGATCAAGGAAGGCCTGCCGTACGCCAACGCAGCGCCCAACCTTTCTGCCGACGTGCCCGCGCTCCTCGAGCTCGCCCAGCAGACCGGCTCGCCGCTGGCAGGCAAGGACCTGAAGACCGGCCAGACGCTGATCAAGACGATCATCGCGCCGGGGCTCAAGGCGCGGCTCATTGGCATCGCCGGCTGGTACTCGACCAACATCCTCGGCAACCGCGACGGCGAGGTGCTCGACGACCCCGAGTCGTTCAAGACGAAGGAAGAGAGCAAGAAGTCCGTCCTCGACTTCATCCTGCAGCCGAACCTGTACCCGACGCTCTACGGCGAGCTGCACCACGTCGTGCGCATCAACTACTACCCGCCGCGCGGCGACAACAAGGAAGGCTGGGACAACATCGATCTCGTGGGCTGGCTCGGCTATCCGATGCAGCTCAAGATCAATTTCCTGTGCCGCGACAGCATCCTCGCCGCGCCCATCGTGCTCGACGTCGCGCTGTTCCTCGACCTCGCGAAGCGCGCCGGCTACTCAGGCATCCAGGAGTGGCTGTCGTTCTACTTCAAGAGCCCGATGCACGCGCCCGGGCTGTACCCGGAGCACGATCTCTTCATCCAGCTCATGAAGCTCAAGAACACGCTGCGGCACATGAGGGGCGAGGAGCTGATTACGCACCTCGGGCGTGAGTACTACGACTAACTGAGGTCACCTGATGGGTCGCCACACACCTGCGCTGCTCGGCGGTCTCTTCATTGGCGTCATCGCATCGCTGCCGGTCGTCGGCGTGTGCTGCTGTCTCTGGTGCGTCTGCGGCGGGATGCTGACGGCGTATCTCCAGCAGCAGAACCGGCCGGACCCGCTCGAAACCGCGGACGCCGTGCTTGGCGGCGTGCTCGCCGGCGTGATCGGCGCCCTCATCGCCTCGATCGTCCCCATCGTCCTGGTGAGCCTGGGCGGCGGTTCGTTCGAAGAGCTCGTGCAGCAGGCGCTGTCCGAGAACAGCGAGATCCCCGAGGAATGGCGGCGCCGGTTCACCACGTTCATGTCCGGCCGCAACATCGCGGTCCTGATCTTTGTGGTGAACATCCCGGTCTACGCGGTGTTCTCGATGCTCGGGTCGCTCCTCGGCGTGGCCTTCTTCCGCAAGAAGACACTGCCGCCGGCACCGCAGGGATGACCGGAGGGTCGCACTCCGAGATCGACGCCCTTCTGAACGAGACGCGGGTGTTTCCGCCGCCGGCCGGATGGCGGGAGCACGCGCATGCCTCGGACCCCAGCGTGTACGCGCGCGCGGCCGCGGATCCCGAAGCGTTCTGGGCGGAGTTCGCGCGCGAGCTCGAGTGGATCCAGCCCTGGACCAGCGTGCTCGAGTGGAAGCCGCCGTACGCGAAGTGGTTCGTGGGCGGCAAGCTCAACATCAGTGCGAACTGCCTCGATCGGCACGTCCGCACGGCACGCCGCAACAAGGCGGCACTCATCTGGGAAGGCGAGCCCGGCGATCGGCGCACGCTGACGTACTTCGATCTCCACCGTCAGGTCAGCCAGTTTGCCAATGTCCTGAAGGCGCTCGGCGTGAAGAAGGGCGATCGCGTGGCGCTATACATGCCGCTGATCCCCGAGCTGGCGATCGCCATGCTGGCCTGCGCGCGCATCGGCGCCGTGCACAGCGTCGTCTTCGGCGGATTCAGCGCTGAGGCGTTGCGCGATCGGATCAACGACGCGCAGGCGACCGTCCTTGTGACCGCCGACGGCGGGTACCGGCGCGGCCAGATCGTGCCGCTCAAGCAGATGGCCGACGAGGCGCTGAAGGACACGCCCTCGATCCGCCACGTCGTGATCGTGCAGCGGCAGGCCGGCGAGTCGTTTCCGATTCACGTCAAGGAAGGCCGCGACCACTGGTATCACCGCCTGATGCAGGACGCCGCGGCCTCGTGTCCGCCCGAGCCGATGGACTCGGAGGACATGCTCTACATCCTCTATACGTCCGGCACCACCGGCAAGCCGAAGGGCATCGTCCACACGACCGGCGGTTATCTCGTCGGCTGTTACGCGACGGCGAAGTGGGTCTTCGATCTGAAAGACGACGACGTGTACTGGTGCACGGCCGACATCGGCTGGGTGACCGGGCACAGCTACGTCGTCTACGGCCCGCTCGCGAACGGCGCGACCGTCGTGATGTACGAAGGCGCGCCCGACTGGCCGCAGAAGGATCGCTTCTGGGCGCTCATCGAGCAGTTCGGAGTGACGATCTTCTACACGGCGCCGACGGCGATTCGCGCCTTCATGAAGTGGGGCAAGGATTGGCCCGCGGGCCGGAACCTCGACAGCCTGCGCCTGCTCGGGTCGGTCGGCGAGCCGATCAACCCCGAAGCGTGGATGTGGTACCAGGAACACATCGGACACAACCGCTGTCCGATCGTCGACACCTGGTGGCAGACGGAGACCGGCCACATTCTCATCTCGCCTCTGCCTGCGATCACCGCGACGAAGCCCGGATCCGCGACGAAGCCGTTTCCGGGCATCAGCGCCGAGGTGCGCACCGCATCCGGCGACGTCGTCAAGGAAGGCGGCGGGTTGCTCGCGCTGACCAAACCGTGGCCCGGCATCCTGCGCGGCATCTACGGCGACCCCGAACGATTCGCCCAGCAGTACTGGACCAAGTGGAAGGACGGCGTCTACTTCACGGGCGACGGCGCCCGCATCGACAAGGACGGCTACCTCTGGCTGCTCGGCCGCGTGGACGACGTGTTGAACGTCGCGGGCCACCGGATCGGGACGATGGAGGTCGAGAGCGCGCTGGTCGATCATCCAAAGGTGGCGGAAGCCGCGGTCGTCGGACGGACGCATGAGATCAAGGGCCAGGCCGTGGCCGCGTTCGTGACGTTGAAGGAAGGCGCGACGCCGTCGGCGGAGTTGATCGACGAGCTCAAGGAGCACGTCGTCCGCAAAATCGGCGCGCTGGCGCGGCCCGATCAGATCCTGTTTGCCGCCGATCTCCCCAAGACGCGCTCCGGCAAGATCATGCGGCGGCTCCTGCGCGACATCGCGGAAGGCAAGGCCCTCGGCGACACGACGACGCTGGCCGATCCCAATGTTGTCGCTCGCCTGAAGGGGGAGTATGAGGCGCTTGAGTCGTGAGTGGGTTCATAGGTTCATTGGTTCATAGGTTCATTGGTTCATAGGTTCTGGTTCATGGGTTCATGAGTTCATGGGTTCGGCTGCTTGCGCCAGAACCTATGAACCTATGAACCAGAACCCATGAACCGATGAACCGATGAACCAGATCTTTGTTTATGGCGTCTAAGCTCTAGGCCCTGACATGTCTCTAATCGAAACGCACGATCTCTGGAAAACCTACGAAATGGGCTCGGAACAGGTCCACGCGCTGCGCGGCGTGTCGATGGCGATCGAGCGCGGCGAATACGTGGCCATCATGGGGCCCTCCGGGTCGGGCAAGTCCACGCTCATGAACCTCATCGGGTGCCTGGACACGCCGTCCAAGGGCAGCTACCTGCTGAACGAGAAGCAGGTCAGCGAGATGAACGACGACGAGCTGGCGCAGATCCGGAACAAGGAGATCGGGTTCGTCTTCCAGACGTTCAACCTGCTGCCGCGCGCGACCGCGCTGCACAACGTCGAGCTGCCGCTCGTCTACGCGGGCATGCCGTCCAAGAAGCGGCTCGAGCAGGCCAACTCCGCGCTCGACAAGGTCGAGCTGTCGGACCGCAAGTCGCACCGGCCCAACCAGCTTTCGGGCGGCCAGCGCCAGCGCGTGGCGATCGCGCGCGCGCTCGTCAACAACCCGTCCATCCTGCTGGCCGACGAGCCCACCGGCAACCTCGACTCGAAGACCGGCGTCGAGATCATGGGCCTCTTCGCGCGGCTGCACGAAGCCGGCAACACGATCATCCTCGTCACGCACGAGGCCGACGTCGCGGCGCACGCGCACCGGACCATCTACATCCGCGACGGACAGGTTGAACGGGACGTCAGGAACGCGGCCTAGAAGCGTTACTTCACGTATCTGGTGCCGTCCGTCTTCGGCGTGAGCACTTTCCCGGGCGTCGCCTGCGTCAGCTTCCCGCTATCCACGACCGCGACACCATTCACGAACACAAACGGAATGCCCGTCGGATACTGATGCGGCTCGGTGAACGTCGCCTTGTCGGCGACCGTCGCCAGATCGATGACGACGAGATCCGCCCAGTAGCCGGGTTGCACCAGGCCGCGATCCTTCAAGCCCATGATCTGCGCGGCGAGTGACGTCATCGAGCGAATCGCGAACGGCAGCGTGATGACATTGCGGTCGAGGACGTACCGGCGGATCTTGCGCGGCATCGTGCCGTAGAACCGCGCGTGCGGCGTGCCCTGCCCGGCGCGCGCGATGTCGCCGTCGGTGCACGTCGCCGTGAACTCCTGCTGCATGATGTGGTCGAGATCGATTTCCGACAGCGAGAAGCCGCGCATCTGCGCGCCGCCGGCGCGATCGGCGCCGTTCAGCTGCAGCCAGATCACCGCGTCCACCGGCGACAGCTTCAGGTCGCCGGCGACGAACTGCAGGGACTTCTGCACGTACTTCGGATCGGGGAACTGCGTGATGATGATGCGCGACGCGCCGCCGCGGCGGTCGATCTCGTGCTCGATGTCGCCGCGGATCTTGCGGACGTCATCGTCGATGCCGAGGCGCGTGCGGAAGATGTCCTTCATCGACGGACCGCCGGCGCGGCCGCGGCCGGCGGCCGTGAGCTGATCGCCGCGCCCGCCGCCCTGGCCGGGCGGCTGCAGCGCCCAGCCGGGCACCAGCACCGTGTTGCCGTCCGTGCCTGATGTCTCGTACGGGTACTGATCGGCGTACGCCGGAATGCCTTCCTCACGCGCCTCGCGAATCAGCCGCGTCGCGGCCTGGCTCGATCCCCAGTAGCTCGCGCCCTTGGCTTTGAGATGGGATGCGACCACCGGCACGCCGGTCTCGCGCCCGATCGTGATCGTCTCCCGCACGGCTTCCAGCAGGCTGACGAACGGCGTGGGATCCGACTTCACCTTCCACATCGGGTCGGCGCCTTCGCTGCGCTCGTGGCTGATGTAGAAACCGCCGTACGGCTTGACGACGCGCGTGAGCGCGACGACTTCACGGGTCTCCGAGTAGCGGCCGGGGTCGTACTCGAGCCCGCTCGACAGGCCGAACGCGCCGTCGTTCATGCCTTCCTCGACGAGCTTCTGCATCGCCTGGATCTCGGCGTCGGTGGCGAACTGGTCGTCGCGCTGGCCCATCACCCGCGTGCGGGCGGTGCCGTGCCCGACCATCAGCGCCGCGTTCGTGCCGATGCCCTGCTTTTCGTACAGCGCTTTCTGGTCGCGAAGCGGCCACTGCGGCGATCGGCCGTCCTGATTGACGACCGACAGCGTGATGCCCTGCGCGACCATGTTCGGACTGTGCCGCAGCTCCATGGTGGCGAGGCCGCGGTCGGCGTGGGAGTGCAGGTCGATGAATCCCGGCGTCACGATCTTGCCGGTCGCGTCGATGACCCGCGTGGCCGTGGCGTTCGGCAGCAGGCCGACGGCCGTGATGCGCCCGCCCTTCACGCCGACATCACCGTAGAACCAGGGGTTCCCGGAGCCGTCGACGATCTGGCCGCCGCGGATCAGCAGATCAAACGCTGGCGCCTGGCGTGTCGAGGCTCCGGACGTAGCAAGAATGACCGCCACGACGGCCAGGCTCGCAAGAGCGCGTTTCATAGGGGATCCTCGACCGAATACTAACCACGAAGACCACGAAGGTCACGAAGTTGTGAACCGTGGAGGCCATGGAGGGTCATGGAGGGAGCACGGGAAGTTCCTGCCTTTTCTGCGTGCCCGCCCGGCGGTGCGTGAGTTGATCTCTCGACTCAGGCGGCCTTCGGCCGCCTGGCGAGCGGAGCTCGCCAGCGCCGCCGGGCGCAGCTCCATGGGTCCTCCATGTTCTCCATGGTTCTCAGCTTCGTGATCTTCGTGAGCTTCGTGGTGAGACTTAGACTGCCGCGAAATGGCCGGCTTCTACTTCACGAAGCGGCGCTCGCACGAACGAGGCGCCGTCGTAGGGAATGCGTTCCAGCTTCTGGCCCGGCTTCAGCGTCGGGATGGCGGAGAGCAGCGCGCGGGTATACGGGTGGGCCGGCGCGCTGAACAGCGCCTCGGCCGGCGCCACCTCGACCAGCCGGCCTCGATACATCACGGCCACGCGATCGCAGATCTGCCGGACGAGCCGCAAATCGTGCGCGATGAAGAGGTAGGTGAGCGAGAGGCGCTTCTGCAGGTCGAGCAGCAGATTCACGACCTGCGCCTGCACCGAGACGTCGAGCGAGGACACGGGCTCGTCGCAGACGACGAGCGCGGGATCGAGCGCGATCGCACGCGCCAGCCCGATGCGCTGGCGCTGGCCCCCGCTGAACTCGTGCGGGTACTTCGTCGACAGCGCGGGGTCCAGGCCGACCAGATCGAAGAGCTGCCGGACGCGCGCCTGCCGCTCGTCGCGGGTGCCGACCCTGTGAATCACGAGCGGCTCCTCGACAATCGCGCCGGCGCGCATCCGCGGGTTGAGCGACGAGTACGGATCCTGAAACACGATCTGAAAATGCCGTCGCGCGCGGCGCAGCTCGCCTGAGGTGAGCGCGCGCACGTCCAGATCCTTGAACCGGATCTCGCCGGACGTCGGCTCGATCAGGCGGAGCGTGCACCGGCCGGTCGTCGTCTTGCCGCATCCGGATTCGCCGACGAGCCCGAACGTCTCGCCCGCTTCGATCGCAAGGCTGACCTCATCGACGGCCCGAAAGGCCGTGCCGCGCCCGAACCAGCCCTTGCGCGTCGGGAACTCCTTGACCAGATTGCGGATCTCGACGAGGGGCGTCATGACTCAATGGAGGCCGGGTCTTTAGACCCGGCATACAGATAACACCGCACGTCGTGTCCCGCCGAGAGCGCCGTCACCTCCGGCGGATGCGACACACAGATGTCCATCCGATCGCCGCACCGCGGTGCGAACGAGCACCCGGCGCCCAGTCCGCCCAGTGCCGGCACCGTGCCGGGAATCGCTTTCAGAATCTCGCCGCGCCCGCCGCCGGGAATCGACGCCAGCAGCCCGCGGGTGTAGGGATGCGCCGGTGACGCGAACAGCGCCGCGACCGGCGCCTGCTCGACGATGCGGCCGCCGTACATCACGGCGACGCGGTCCGCCATCTCGGCGATCACGCCAAGGTCATGAGTAATAAGGAGAAGCGAGAGGCGGAACTGGCGCCGCATGTCGCGCAGCAGATCCAGGATCTCCGCCTGCACGGTGACGTCGAGCGCCGTCGTCGGCTCGTCGGCGATCACGAGCTGCGGCTCGGCCGCCAGCGCCAGCGCAATCATTGCGCGTTGCCGGAGGCCGCCGCTGAGCTGATGGGGATACTCGCGCACGCGCCGCGCCGGATCGGGCACGCGCACCGCCGCGAGCAGCTCCACCGCGCGGTTCTTCGCGGCTTGCCCGCGCGCGAGGCCGTGGACCTGCAGCGTCTCCTGGATCTGAAAGCCGATCGTGTAGACCGGATTGAGCGCCACCATCGGCTCCTGAAAGATGAAGCCGATGCGGCGCCCGCGCACCCGGCGCATCGCCTCCTCGTCGAGCTCGAAGAGATTCTGTCCTTCCAGCTCGACGCGTCCGCCGGCGATGCGTCCGGGCGGCATCACCAGCCGGATGATCGACAACGCCGTCACCGACTTGCCGCTGCCGGATTCCCCGACCAGGCCGAGTGTTTCGCCGTGCCCGATCGAAAACGACACGTCGTCGACCGCGGCCGCGTCACGGCCGTCGGCGAGCCGGAACACGGTCCGCAGGCCGGCCACCCGGAGCAGGGGCGCCTCAGACGTGCTGTTCACGATGCTCGCCAAAGACCTTTCGGAGGGCGTCGGCGATCTCCCCGAGCGTCGCTCGCGCCTCGACCGCCAGGATGACGGCCGGCACCAGGTTGCCGCCCCCGCGCGCCGCCGCGTCGACCCCGTCGAGCGCCTGGCGCCAGGCGCTTGCATCGCGGCCGGCCCGAAGCGCCGCGACGGCGGCCGCTTGCCGCCGCTCGCCTTGAGGGTCGATGTGGAGCAGAGGAATCGAGGGCGAATCGCTCGTCTGATAGCCGTTGACGCCGACGATGACCGAATCGCCTGAGTCGATCGCCTGTTGAGCCTTGTAGGCGGCATCCTGAATCTGCCGCTGAATCAGCCCGCTTTCGAGCGCCGCCAGCGTCCCGCCGAGCCGGTCGATGTCGGCGATGAGCGTGCTGGCTTCGTTCACGATCGCCTCGGTCCGCGCCTCGACGGCCCAGGCGCCCCCCAGCGGATCGACGGTGTTGGCGACGCCGGACTCCGACGCGATGATCTGCTGCGTGCGCAGGGCGACGCGCGCCGATTCCTCGGTGGGCAGCGCGAGCGCTTCGTCGCGGCCGTTGCAATGCAGCGACTGCGTGCCGCCGAGCACCGCCGCCAGCGCCTGCAGGGCCACGCGCACGATGTTGTTGTCCGGCTGCTGCGCCGTGAGCGTCGATCCGGCCGTCTGCGTGTGGAAGCGCATCTGCATCGCGCGCGGCTCGGTCGCGCCGAAGCGATCGCGCATGACGCGCGCCCAGAGCGTCCGCGCCGCGCGAAACTTGGCGATCTCGTCGATGAAGTCGTTGTGCGCGGCGAAGAAGAACGACAGCCGCGCGCCGAGCGTGTTCACGTCCAGGCCGGCCGCGCGCGCGGCCTCGACGTACGCGATGCCGTTCGCGATCGTGAACGCGACCTCCTGCACCGCCGTCGAGCCCGCCTCGCGGATGTGATAGCCGCTGATCGAGATCGTGTTCCAGTTGGGCAGCTCGCGCTCGCACCAGGCGAAGATGTCCGTGACGATCCGCAGCGACGCGCGCGGCGGGAAGATGTACGTTCCGCGCGCGACGTACTCCTTGAGGATGTCGTTCTGGATCGTGCCGGACAGCTGCGCGAGGGGGATCTGCCGCCGGCGCGCGACCGCGACGTAGAGCGACAGCAGGATGATTGCGGTCGCGTTGATCGTCATCGACGTCGACACGCGATCGAGCGGCAGGCCGTCGAGCAGGACGCCCATGTCCTCGATCGAGTCGATGGCGACGCCGACGCGGCCGACCTCGCCCGCGGCCAGCGTGTGATCTGAGTCGTACCCCATCTGGGTGGGGAGGTCGAACGCGACGCTGAGGCCCGTCACGCCCTGCGTCAACAAAAACTTGTACCGTGCGTTGGACTCCGCCGCCGTGCCAAAGCCGGCGTACTGGCGCATCGTCCATACCCGGCCCCGGTACATCGTCGGCTGGATGCCGCGGGTGTACGGAAACGTGCCGGGCGCCGTCGTGTGCGGGCCGTCGCCCGGGACGTCTTCCGGCCGGGCGAACCGTCGTTCCATGGAGTGGATTCTAGATTAATTACGAATTCGCACGCGTTTCGGCCTGGCTTCCGTCATAGTGCCTGCCGTATTACGCTATTCGTGTTTGACACGCGTACGTCGCGTGTCTACAATTGCCGCCGTTTCAGGTCGCTTTCGCCGGCCGCCCGGCCCGGTGTTCGGTTGGTTCGTGGAGGTCTTGATGGATTCACGCTTGAACCAGTTGGCGCGGGAATTGACCGAAGCGATCTCCGCCGCCGTCGCGGATGATGCCAGGGTGGAAGCGTGCCGCGAGAAAGCGCGCGCGGCCGGGTTCGACATGCGCGTGACGCTCGAAGCCGTCATCGGCTTCGTCGATCGTGACGCGGCTCCTCCAAAGAGCTCTCGCAAGAGCGCTCGCGGCTCGTCGCTCGAGATGAGCGCCAACGATCGCCGGTTCCTGAAGTCGCTCCGCATTTCCGCCGACGAACCGACGACGGAAAAAGAAGTCGAGTAAGGGGTCGTACCTCGATCTGTTGAAAACTAGAGGGACTTCGCTATTGGTGTCCCTCTAGTTTTCAACAGATCGAGGTACGACCCCCTATTTGGCGACCGCGAGGGACTTCGCTATCGGTGTCCCTCTAGTTTTCAACAGATCGAGGTACGACCCCCTGTCTGGCCACGGCGTCCGCTTTGCGCTTCGCCGCTTCCGGATCGCCCAGATAGAAGTGTCTCGTCGGCGCGAGTGACTCGTCCAGCTCGTACACCAGCGGCACGCCTGTCGGGATGTTGAGCTCGACGATGGCCTGATCGGAAATGCCATCGAGGTACTTCACGAGCGCGCGCAGGCTGTTGCCGTGCGCCGTGATGAGCACGCGGCGCCCGCTGCGAATCGTCGGCGCGATTGTTTCTGTCCAGTAGGGAAGGAAGCGCGCGACGGTGTCTTTCAGCGATTCGCTCGCCGGCCGTTCCTCGGGCCGCAAGTCCGCGTAGCGCGGATCGAACGCCGGATGCCGCGGGTCCGTCGCGTCGAGCGGCGGCGGCGGGATGTCGTAGCTGCGCCGCCAGACTTTCGTTTGAGCCTCGCCGTGCTTGGCCGCGGTCTCCGCTTTGTTGAGGCCCTGCAGCGCGCCGTAGTGGCGTTCGTTCAGCCGCCAGCTGCGCTCCATCGGGATCCACAGGAGGTCCAGCGCATCGAGCGTGATCCAGCACGTGCGGATCGCGCGCTTGAGCACGGAGGTGTAGGCGATGTCGAAGCGGTAGCCGCCGTCGGCGATCAGGCGGCCGGCTTCCCGCGCTTCGGCGCGCCCGGCCTCGCTGAGATCGACGTCGGTCCACCCGGTGAACCGATTCTCCTTGTTCCAGGTGCTTTCGCCGTGCCGCAGCAGAACGAGCGTGTGCATGCGCTAGGTGAGCTGCCTGAAGGCGGCCCGGCCCGCATAGCGCGCGCTGCTGCCGAGCGCCGCTTCGATCCGCAGGAGCTGGTTGTATTTGGCGGTCCGATCGGACCGGCTGGCTGAGCCGGTCTTGATCTGGCCGGCGGACGTCGCCACCGCGAGGTCCGCGATGAACGTGTCCTCCGTCTCGCCCGAACGGTGGGACACGACGCAGGCGTACGTCGCGGCGCGCGCGATCTCCATCGCGCTCAGGGTCTCCGTCAGCGTGCCGATTTGATTGACCTTGACGAGCAGGGCGTTGGCGATCGCCTGGTCGATGCCCTGCCGGAGAATCGACGGATTGGTCACGAACACGTCGTCGCCGACGAGCTGCACGCGTGATCCGAGGGCCGACGTCAGCCGCTGCCAGCCGGGCCAGTCGCCCTCGGCAAGCCCGTCCTCGATGGACGCGATCGGATACTGGCGCGTCCAGTCCTCGTACACCGCGATCATCTCGTCCGACGACTTCCGGCCTTCGCCGGATTTCTTCAGGTTGTAGCTCTTCGACGCGTCGTCCCAGAACTCGCTGGCGGCGACGTCGAGCGCGATGCCGAGGTCGGTGCCGGGACGATAGCCGGCCGCGGTGATCGCCTGGAGCACGAGCTCCACCGCTTCGCGATTCGACGAGAGGCTCGGCGCGAAGCCGCCTTCGTCGCCGACGCCGGTGGCGAGCCCGCGCTTCTTGAGCAGCGAGCGCAGCGCGTGAAACGTCTCGGCGCCGGCGCGGAGTCCTTCCGCGAACGTCGGCAGGCCGACCGGCATCACCATGAACTCCTGGAAGTCGACGTTGGTGTCCGCGTGCGCGCCGCCGTTGAGGATGTTCATCATCGGCACGGGCAGCACCGGTCCGTGCGGGCGCGCCCCGGCCGGCACGAGCGTCGCGAGGTGTTCGTAGAGCGGCGTCTGGCTGGCGGCGGCGCACGCGCGTGCGAGGGCCATCGACACGCCGAGTGTGGCGTTGGCGCCCAGGCGGCCGAGGTTCGGCGTGCCGTCGAGCTGGATCAGACGCCGGTCGATCGCGGTCTGGTCCGCGGTCTGGCCGCGCAGCGCCGCGGCGATCTCGCCGTTGACGTGACCCACGGCGGTGCGCACGCCCTTGCCGCCGTACCGCCTGGGATCGGCATCGCGCAGCTCGAGCGCTTCGCGCGTCCCGGTGGAGGCGCCGGAGGGCACGGCCGCCCGGCCGCTGGCGCCGGATTCGAGCACGACATCAACTTCGACTGTGGGATTACCGCGGGAGTCGAGGATTTCCCGCGCCGTCAAGCTCGCGATCGTCACAGGGGCGGGATATTACCATGTGGACTTTCTGCTACCATGACCGCGCCGCGTCCTGGGGAGGTGTATGCGCCGCCGCATCACGACTCTCGTGCAAGCCGCCACGATAACGGCCGTCGCTGCGATGGCCCAGCCTGCGGCCGCGCAGCCGGCCGGCACGCGCGCGCCAGTTGCCACCCGCGCCTCGCTCCACGTCGGCAGCGTCCTCGGCATCGTCAAGGACGACGCCGGCCGTGGCATCGGCGGCGCGAGCGTCATCGCGCTGGGCCCAACGTCAGCGCTCGCGAAGACCGACACGCAAGGCCGCTTCACGCTCTCGCTGCTGCCCGGCCAATACGTCCTGCGCGCGTCGCACGACCTCTACATCTCGACTTATCGCGAGCCGGTGCGCATCGATTCGAGCGCGCGCCTCGAACGCGAGATCACGTTGTGGCGGCCGGGTGGCACCGGCGACGCCGCCGTCACGGCCGCCATGGCGAAGGCCGGCCAGGCCCCGGCTGGTGAGGCGGGGCCGGAGCACTCGCACTCCGACGCCGCGTGGCGCCTGCGACATCTCGTGCGCACGGTGCTTCGTGATGAGGCGTCCACGGGTCCGAAGACCGGGAACACGCTCCCGCCTGCCGGATCGACCGGCGCGGCGACGCCGGCGCTGCAGGGCATCGACTTCAGCGGCCAGGTCAATCTGCTCACGTCGAGCACCGTGGGCGGTCCGGCCGGATGGGCGCCGGACCAGCTGCCGCGGGGCATCGCCTATCTCGCGGTCGGGGCGCAGGCCGGCGACTTCGGCGACTGGCGCATGCGCGCGGCGTTCTCGGGAGGACAGGGCAGCGCGGCGGCGTGGGTGCTGCTCGGCGAGCTGGTCGGCCACGAGCGCGCGACGCATGCGTATCGTGCCGGCATCTCGTACGGCGCCCAGGGTTTTGACGCCGACGACACTCAGCCGTGGTACGCCACCGCGAGCGCGTCGCGAGGGGTGGCCGGTATCTACGCGTTCGATCGCTGGACGGCCCTGCCCGGGGTCGTCCTCGACTACGGCGTGCGGATCGATCGCTACGACTACCTCGCCGATCCGGAGCTGGTGAGCCCGTCGGTCGGCGGGCGGGTGAACGTGCTGCCGCGCACCGTCGTGACCTCGCACGTCTCGCGGCGTCTCGTCGCGCCCGGCGCGGACGAATTCCTGCCCCCGCCGGCCTCCGGTCCCTGGGTGCCGCCCGAGCGCACCTTCTCGTCGCTGGTCGCCCGCGCGCCCATTCGCGCCGAGGACGTGCGGCATTACGAGATCGGCGTCGAGCACGTGCTGGGTCCGGGCGGCGACCGGACCACGCTGGTGGCGCGCCGGTTCCGCGAGAGCATCACCGATCAAGTCGCGACCGTGTTCGGGATTGGCGCGGCGAGCGATCAGGGCCACTACTTCGTCGCCACGCCCGGCAGCGTCGACCTCGATGGCTGGGGAGTCGGCGTCCGCCAGCAGTGGCGCGATCGCATTCAGGCCGGCGTCAGCTACTCGATGATCCTGGCGACCTGGGATCCGCACCGGCAGGCGAGAGCCATCCGGCACGTGGCGCCCTCGGCCGTGCGTCTCGGCCATGAACGGCTGCACGATCTCACCGCGACGTTCGACGCCGACATTCCAGAGACCCTGACGCGGGTGACCGTGGCCGTCCGCGCCAACTCGGCCTTCGCGCGCGCGGACGCCGGCGCGCTGCCGATCCTCGACGGCCGCTTCGACGTCGAAGTCCACCAGGCGCTGCCGTACCAACCCATCAAGGGCGGCCGCCTCGAGCTCCTCTTCGCGGTGCGCACGCTCTCCCGCGATGGCCGCAATCCAGGCTCGATTTACGACGAAGTGCTGACGGTGGCCCCGCCGCTGCGCCTCGTCGGCGGGTTCCAGGTCCGGTTCTAAAGTACGCTTGATCCGGCACGAACCTGCGATGACCCAGCACCGCCTGCGATCGGTTTTGTATGTCGGCCTGCCTGTGGCGGTCGGCGCGGTGCTCGTGTCGCTCGCCGCCGTCAACATCGTGCTGGTCAAGACCTGGCACGGCGAGCTGGAAGACGGCGTGCTCTGGACGAAGAGCGGCGCCAACGTGCTCGCGACGGCGGTGGCGCCAAAAGCCGCGGGTGCGGCCGCGGGAATCCAGGCCGGCGACGTCCTCCTGCAGATCGACGGGCGCGAAGCCGCGACCCTGGGCGATGTCACGTCCGCGCTCCACGGCGCGGTGGAGGGCCGTCCGCTCACCTACGTGGTCCAGCGGCAGGGCGCCGAACAGCCGATCAGCGTCGTGCTGCAGCCGATGCCGACGGTGCGGCTGGGCCTGTACTACTCGCTGGCCCTCGTCGGCGTCCTGGCCATTGTCGTGGGCGGATCGGTGCGATTGCGCCGGCCCAACGATCCGGCGACGCTGCATTTTTTCTGGCTCACGGTCGCGTTTTTCGGCGTGCTGGCGTTCACCCCGAGCGGCCGGTACGACCATCTGGATTACTTCTTCGAGTGGTCCGACCTCGTGGCTCGGCTCGTGCTGCCGCCGCTGTTCCTGCACTTCTCGTTCGTGTTTCCGGAACGGCCGAATCCGTGGGTGCGCACGTCGGCGGGCCGCGCGACGCTGCCGCTCATCTACGCGCCGGCCGCGGTGCTCGGCATCGGCCGGGCGCTGCTGGTGCTGGGCTGGCTGAAGGTCGGCGATCCGTCACGGCTGCTTACCGGCATCGAGACGATCTCGATCGTGTACCTCGCGGGCTGTCTCCTGGGCGGGCTCGCGCTGATGACCCAGGCGCTGGGCCGGCTGCGGTCCGTGACCGCGCGCCGCCAGCTCCGCTGGATTGTGTGGGGATCGTCCGTCGGCGCGCTGCCGTTCATCCTCTTGTACGTCGTCCCGCACCTCGTGGGCGCGGTGGTGCCGGGGATGGAATACACGGCGGTGCTGCTCGGCTGCATTCCGCTTGCGTTTGCGTCGGCGCTCGTCCGCTACCGCCTGATGGACATCGAGGTCATCATCAAGCGCGGGCTGGTCGTCACGGCCGTCGCGCTGGTGCTGGGCGTGATCTACGCGGCGACGCTGTCGTTGCTGAGCTTTCTGCCCGGCGGCGTGCGCGAAGGCCGGTTCTGGGCACTGCTCGCGACGCTGGTCGTCGCGCTCGTCGCGCCCTCGCTCTGGAAGGCGATCCAGGCCGGGCTCGACCGCCTCTACTATCGCGACCGCTACGACTACCGCCGCGCGCTCCTCAGCTTCACGCGCGATCTGAACAGCGATCTCGACTTGCAGCGGCTGGCGCGTCGCCTGGTCGATCGCATTGCCGAGACCTTCGCCGTGGATCGCATCGCGCTCTTCCTGCCCGATCCGGCCGGAGAGCCCGGACGGCTCGTCGCCGTGGTGTCCGGCGGCTTTCCGGGTGCGGTGCCTGCGATTGAGCCTGGTTCGGTTCTGGGCGCACGCATCGCGGATGGGCAGACCGTGGTGGTGGACGACCCGCTGCCGATCAGGCGGCTGGCCGGCGACGAGGGCGCCCGGTGGCGCGAGGCCGGGCTCTTCAGCTTCGTGCCCTGCGTGTCGAACGAGCTGACGATCGGCCTGATCGCGCTCGGACGCCGGCCGCTCGGCGAGCCGCTGTCGAGCGAGGACATGACGCTGCTCGGCGCCGTCGCGGGCCAGGCGGCAACGGCCATCGAGAACGCCCGTTTATACAGTCAGTTACAGGCGAAAGCCGACGAAGTGCAGCGGCTCCATCAGTTCAGCGACAACGTGTTCGAGTCGCTCTCGGACGGCCTCGTGGTCGTCGATCTCGAGGACCGCGTGCTGCGATGGAATCGGCGGGCCGAGATGCTCGTCGGCGTCGATCGCGGCCGCGCGGTCGGCCGCCGCCTCGCCGCGCTGTTCAGCCGGCCGTTCGTGGATGCGCTCACGTCGGCGCGGCGGGATTCGCCCGGTGGCGCGTCGCTCTTCCGCCTGCCGCTCGTGCAGAACAAGGGCGAGCGGCTCGTGAACGTCGCGGTGGCGCCGTTGAAGACGGCTGAAAGCGCGCAGGCCGGCTGGATCATCGTCATCGAAGACGTCACGGAGCGCGCGAACCTCGAAGAACAGCTGCGGCTGTCCGAGAAGATGGCGGCCATCGGGCTGCTCGCGGCCGGCGTCGCGCACGAGGTCAACACGCCGCTCACCGGCATCTCGAGCTTCACGCAGATGCTGCTCGAGCGCACCGAACAGACGGATCCGCGCAAGGAGCTGCTCGAGAAGATCGAGCGCCAGACGTTCCGCGCGGCGAAGATCGTCAACAGCCTGCTCAGCCTGGCCCGGCCATCCGGCGGCGAGACGCAGGCGCTGGACGTGAACGTCACGCTCAGCGACGTGCTGTCGCTGCTCGAGCATCAGTTCAAGATGGCGCGCATTCAGGTGCGTCGCGAGCTGTCGGCTCGTGAGATTGTGGTGCAGGGCGTGGAGTACAAACTGCAGCAGGTCTTCCTGAATCTGTTCCTCAACGCGCGGGACGCGATGCCCAAAGGCGGCTGGCTGTCCGTGAGCAGCCGCACGAGCGACGGCCAGGCCGTCATCGAAGTCGCCGACACGGGCGTCGGGATTCCCTCCGAGCATCTCGGCCGCATCTACGATCCGTTCTTCACCACGAAGCCCGAGGGCCGGGGCACCGGCCTCGGCCTGTCGGTGACGTACGGGATCGTGCAGGAGCACGGCGGCACGCTCGTGTGCGAAAGCGACATCGACCAGGGCACGCGCTTCCGCCTCGTGCTGCCGCTCGTCGATCCGGCCGCTCGCGAGGTGGCTCACTAGGCATGGCGACCGTTCCCGCGACCGTCCTCGTCATCGACGACGAGGAGATCATCAGGGAAGCGCTCGAGGCCCTCCTCGTCGTCGAGGGCTATCGCGTCGTGTCGGCGGCGACCGGCGGGCAGGGCCTCGAGGCGCTCGCGCACCGGTCGTTCGACGCGGTTCTGCTCGACCTCATGCTTCCGGATCGCAACGGCCTCGACGTGCTCGAGGACATCCGCCGCGTGGACGACGAGCTGCCGGTGGTGATGATTACGGCGTTCGGGACCATTGAGAGCGCCGTGGCGGCCACCAAGCAGGGCGCCTTCCACTACTTCCCGAAGCCGTTCAAGAACGACGAAGTGCTCGCCGTCCTGCGCAACGCCCTCGAGCGGCGCCGGCTCGTGCAGGAGAACCGCGAGCTGCGGGATCGGCTGCGCGCCGGCGCCAGCCACTTCGACGAGATCGTCGGCAGCAGCGGGCGGATGAAGAGCGTGTTCGATCTGATCGCTCGCGCCGCGCCCAGCCGCGCCACGGTGCTGATCCAGGGCGAGAGCGGCACGGGCAAGGAGCTCGTCGCCCGCGCGGTGCACCGGCATTCGGCGCGGTCCGATCGCGCCTTCATCACCGTGAATTCCGGCAGCCTGCCGCACGACCTGCTCGAGTCGAACCTGTTCGGGCACGTCAAAGGCGCGTTCACCGGGGCGGTCTACCCGAAGAAGGGCCTGTTCGAGCTGGCCGACAAGGGCACGATCTTCTTCGACGAGATCGGGACGATCCCCATCGACACGCAGGCCAAGCTCCTGCGCGTGATGCAGGAGCGCGAGTTCATGCGGCTCGGCGGCATCGAGACCCTCAAGGTGGATGTCCGCATCATCGCCGCGACGAACGTGGATCTGCGCGCGCTCACGCGGCAGGAGCGCTTCCGCGAGGACCTCTTCTACCGCCTGAACGTGATTGCGATCGAGCTGCCTCCGCTGCGGGACCGCAAGGAGGATCTGCCGCTCCTGGTGCAGCACTTCCTCGAGAAGTACGGCGAGGAAAGCCGCAAGAGCCGGCTGTTTCTGACCCCAGCCGCGCTGGACCGGCTCACGGCGTACGACTGGCCTGGCAACGTCCGCGAGCTCGAGAACGTGATCGAGCGAGCCGTCGTGCTGTCGTCCGACCGCGAGATCGGGCCCGACCTGCTGCCGAACAGCGTCTCGGCCAATCCGATCACCGGCGTGCCGGACGTCGTGATCCCGGCCGAAGGCCTGGATTTCCGCGAGGTCATCATCGGCCACGAACGGAAGTACATCGAAGCCGCGCTCGAGGCCGCCGGCGGCGTGCAGAAGAAGGCCGCCGAGCTCCTGCACATCAAGCCCACCACGCTCAACGAGATGATCAAGCGCTACGAAATCCGCCCGCGCCGCAAGCGCGCGAACGGCGACGCGGCAGAGCCGGAAGCGGACGCGTAGGTCTGAAGCCCAGGTACGTCCCGTACGCCCCGTACGTCTCGTACGTCTCGTACGAGGAACCTGAGGCTCGCCAACTGTTCATCAGGGACTAAGAGAACTGTTGGCCAGCGTCAGTTCGTTCCACGTACGAGGCGTACGAGGCGTACGAGGCGTACGAGGGAAACGCTACCGTCTTGGTCGCTGATCCCGCCCATCGCGATGGCCGTGGTTGCGGCCGCCGCGGCGGTGATCGCCGCGGTCGCGATGGTCCCGGCGCGGACGAGGGTCGGTCCTGGCCGGCTCGGGGCGCTCCTCGTGCGGCGCCTGGGCATCACGCGAGGTGCCGCGCAGGCGGGCGAACATCCGGTCGTACTTGGCGAGCACGGTGTTCCAGCGGTAGTGCTCGTTCACGTACGCCTTGCCGTTGCGGCCCATGGACGCGCGAAGTTTGGCGTCGCGCATCAGGAGCTTGAGCGCCTCGACGAATTCCCAGCGGTTGGCGTAGAAGAGGCCGGCGTGACTGCGGCGGCAGTGCTCGACGAGCACCTCGGACCGCGCGTTCGCCAGCGTTGGCGTGCCCACGGCGCACGACTCGAGCGCCAGCAGGGAGAGGCTCTCGTACGGCGAGGGCACGACGACCACGGTCGCCGCTTCGAGCGCGTGCAGCCGCTCCTCCTCCGGGAGCAGGCCGGCGAAGCGCACGTGCGGATCGTCGGGCAGCGGCATCAGCTTCGCGCCCATGAGCATGAGCGTGGCGTCGCCGCCTTCCTTGACGTACGACTGAAAGTACTCGAACAGCTCCTCGCAGCCCTTGGCGGGATCGATGCGGCCGCCAAACAGGACGAAGGGGTTGTAGATGCGATGGCGGCGGCGGAACACGTTGGCCGCGCCGTCGAGGTGCGCCGGCAGCTTCTCGCGGCCGTCGGGCGGCGGCGCCGGCGGTTCGAGGCCTTCCGCGACGGCTTCGCCCTCGGGCAGATCCACGCCGCAGCCGATCACGTCCTCGACGATCGGCCGCACGTCGAAGAGCGAGTTCACGAAGCGGCGCTCGCTCTCGGTGTTCCAGGCGATGGCGCCGACCCGCGCGAACAGGTCGCGGAAGATGTCCAGCTTCATCGCGGGCTCGTCGTGCGCGAACGGCACCAGAATCGTCTTGGCCGGCGCGATGCGCGCGGCCATGACGGTCGGCGCGTAGAGGTAGGTGAACAGGACGAGCACGTCGTAGTTGCCGTGATGGCGCTCGACGTAGTCCATGAGTCCCGGCGACCACGGCCCCTGGCGCTTCAGCCATTCCTGCTCGTCCTGCGGGCCGTGCGGGTTGCTGAAGATCCACGCGGAGTACTTGCCGAAGGCCTCGATGTCGCGCGTCTGCGAGCAGGCGAACCGCCGCACGGCGACGCCGCGAATCCGATCGGCGCCTTCGGGATACTCGTTCTTCCAGGTGAAGTAGTCCTTGGCGCAGGTGGTCAGCACGTCGATCTGGTGGTGCTCGGCCAGCCGCTCGGCCAGCAGGCGGCACATCTGTTCCGCGCCGCCGAAGATCTCCGCGCCGTACCGTTGAACAACGAAAGCAATTCTCACGCGATCTGTTCTCCTGATGCCGCTCCATAGCCCGGAGCGGCCTACGTACATAGCCCGGAGCGGCCTACGTACTTACAACCCGGCCGCCGCCAGCGCCGCCCTGGCGCGCTCGGCGATCCGGCCCGGCTCGAACTCCTGGACCCTCGCCTGCTGGCCCTTCAGGACGGACTCGCGCAGCGGCTCGTCATACACGACGGCCCCCAGCAACTCCGCCGCGTACTCGAGATCCTTCGGCGCAAACGCCAGGCCGGCGCCGTCGAGCGTCTCGGACACGGCCGTCGCGGCGTAGGCCACCACCGGCACGTCCATGGCCATGGCTTCGACGAGCGGCGCGCCGAAGCCTTCGTGCTCGCTCAGCGACACGTAGGCGTCCGCCTGCCGGTAGTATGCCGCGAGTTCGGCCGTGGGCACGGCGCCCGTGAACCACACGCGATCCGGTGGCAGCCCGTGGTCCAGCACGAGCGCGCGCAGCGCCGTGACGTAGGCCGGCACCGCATCCGACCGGCCGGCGAAGATGAACCGGCAGTCCAGATCGATGTAGCGCCGGTACTGTTCGGCCAGGCGCAGGTGGTCCTCTATCTTCTTGTTCGGCGCCAGGCGGCCCACAAACAGGATGTTGGCCAGGCCATCGTCCAGCACGCGCTCGAGCGCTGGGACGGGCGCCGCGGATCGCAGGCGGTCGAGATCGACGACGAGCGGCAGCACCGACGGATCGGGGAATCCGAGCGCGCGCAACTCCTCGCAGCTGTATCCGGAGGCGCCGTAGGCGACGTCCGTGCGCGCGGCCAGCGTCGCCAGCTCCCGCCGGGCCTGATGCGTGACGTGGCACAGCGCCGGGTCGTACTTCGCGAAGAAATGCGCCGGCGTGATGTTGTGGTAGTGGACCACGCGCGTGCCCGGCAGGCCCGCGAAGTCCTCGGTCATCGGCGACGCGGTCGCGAAGTGCAGGATCGTGACGTCGCCGACGCGCGACCACGCATCCGCCCAGGGCCTCACGTCGCCGGCCAGGCTCTCGTCGATGTCGATCGCGTAGATCTCCGACTCGTGGCCCCAGGCGCGGATCAGGCCGCGCAGGGCCCGCGCGTGATCGCCCACCGCGTCGCCCGCGTGCGCCGCCGGCACCCATTGATTGACGATCACCGGCGGGCTCCGAGCGGCCAGAGCGATCGGCGCGGCGGTGGCGGCGGAGGCAGCCGGTGATAGGCGAGCGGCCGCGCCTCGCGGATCTCGTGCAGCCCGGCAATCGCCTTCACCTCCTGCAGGGTCACCGACACCGCGGGCATCGGACGCCTTGGCGCGGCCAGCACCTGTTCGACAAATCCCAGAAGCGTGGCGGCGAAGTCCTGTGCCTCGAGCCGGTCGAGCGCAGCCTCCTGCGCCGCCAGCACGCGCGCGAGCCACGCCTCGTCCGTGAGGAGCCGATGGAGCAGCGCCGCGACTTCGTCCGAGTCGGTGGTGTCGTACAGCACGCCGCCGCCGTCGAGCGTCGCCGGCACGGCCGCCCGCGCCAGCGCCAGCACCGGCACGCCCGCATGAAATGCCTCGACGAGCGGCACGCAGAACCCTTCGTGCTCGCTGGCCGAGAGGAACACGTCCGCGACCTCGTACAGCGCCGTGAGTTGCTCGTTCGTGACCTGCCCGAGAAAGAGCACGTCGCGTGCGCCAATCCGCCGCGCCAGCGCCTGCAGCTGCATCTGATACCGCTCGAAGCCTTCCGCCGACCCGGCGAGCAGCAGCCGTGACTTGGGCTTGAACGTCCTCTGATACGCGGCGAAGTGGCGGATCACGTTGTCCTGCCGCTTGTTCGGCGCGATGCGTCCCACAAACAGCACATTCGTGCAGTCGTCGTCGAACGCCTTGGTGATCCACGGATCCGCCGGTCCGGAGATGTGACCGAAGTCCGGCACCACCGGCAACACGGCCGTCGGGGCAAAGCCCATCGCATCGAGCTCCGCGCGATTGAAGGCCGACGCGCCGAGCGCGAAATCCACGCGGGTCCGGTGAGCCCCGAGCTCGCGGCGGCCCTGGAAGCAGAGGCGCGCGAGGTCGTCGTGGATGCCGACGAAGAACTCCGGTGGCGTGATGTTGTGGTAGTTCAGGATCATCCGCCACGGCAGCGCGAACGCCAGCCGCGTGACGTCGGATCCGACGGAAAAGTGATTGATGACGAGGTCGTCGGCGCGGATGTCATCCGCTATGGCGCGGTAGTCCACGAACTGATCCTGCGACCGGGCGTCCGCGTTGGCGGCGATGATCTCGGACGCAAAGCCCGCGTCACGCAGCACGCGCCTGATGCCGAGGGCCTGGTGGCTGATGGCGTCGCCGTACCGAAGCGTCGCGAGCGCCTGGTGGACGGCCGGCATCATCGCAACACGGCGCCGGCCGGCGCGGCGTTCATGATCTGCCGGCCCGGCGGCTCGCGCCGCGCGCGACGCGCGAAGTAGCCGGGCAGCGCCGGCATGGGCGTGGCGGCGCGCTCGCGCTTCAGCCGGTCGAACATCTCGAGGTACTTCCGCTCGACGACCGGCCACGCGTAATGGCGGCGATAGTAGTCGCGCCCGCTCTGCCCGAGCACCACGCCGAGCGGCCCGGTCGACTCGAGCGTGTACAACGCCTCCGAGAAGTCCTCGAACGAGTCGTAGTACAGGCCGCCGCCGCTCCGGATCGTCTGGCCGCGCAGCACGTCGCAGCGCCCGTTGACGAGCACGGGCTTTCCGAGCGCCCAGGCCTCGAGCGTGACGATGGAGAGGCTTTCGTACGGGGAGGGCATGATGAGCACATCGGCGGCCGCGAGCGCGTCGAACTTGTCTTCCTCCGACAGGTACCCTAGGGCGCGAATCCGCGGGTGCGACGGGACGGCGAGCGGTCCTGTGCCGACGAGGATCAGGTTCAACCCGTGCGGCCGGCGGGTCGCATGCCGCGCGAAGTACTCGAACAGCGTCTTGCAGCCCTTGTTCGCGTCGATGCGACCGACGTAGATCGCGAACGGCCCGCGGACGTTGAACTTCTTGCGGAAGCGCCACGGCTGCGGCCGCTCCGGCACTTCCGATCCCACGCCGATGACGGCGCCGGCGGCGGACCGTCCGCTGACGTTCTGAATCAGCGCCCTTTCTTCGTATGAGTTGTAGACGAGGCCGCGGGCCTCGCGAAAGATCGGACCGAACATGGCCAGTCCGACGGCCGGGTCGCGTTCGGCCGTTGGAACAAGCACGGCGCGATCGGCCGCGGCCCGGACGCCGTGGAAGGACGGGTAGTACCGGAAGCAGAAGAACAGGAAGAAGTCGACGTCGTTCCGGACGCGGCTGATGTGCCGGACGAGCCCAGGGCTCACCGGCCCCTGGCTCTTCAGCCACTGCAGCTCATCGGCGATCGAATGCGGTTCCTCGAACACACGATGCGACCGCCGGGCGAAGTCGCCGAGATGGCGCTGCCGCGCCACGCGGAACCGGCGCACGGTGACGCCGCGGACGGTCTCCACACCGGCGGGAAACTCGTTCTTCCAGTGCAGGTAGTCCTTGGCGCAGGTGGTGAGGACCTCGACTGTCGCGTGGCGCGCCAGATGTTCGGCCACGAACCTCGCTTCCAACTCCGCGCCGCCACTGACGTCCACGCCGTAGCGTTGAACGACGACCGCCAGCTTCACTGATCCGGGGCTCCGTTCCCGTCGCCGTCGCCGCCGTCGTCGAAATCGCCGGCGTCGCCGTCAGCCTGTCCCGATGTCTCCGGCGGAGGGCCGTTCGTCGCCGGCCCACCCGGCGCACCCGACTGGCCCGGCTGGCCCGGTGCGCCTTGTCCCTGACCCGGACGCCGACGTCTCCGCCGCCGCCGGCGACGCCCGGTGCCGTCCGGCCGTCCGCCGCCCTGCTGCATGCCGCCCGGTCCGCCCTGACCACCAGGCGCGCTCGGGCTCACCGGCGGACCCGACATGCTCGGCGCACTGGAGGTGATGGACACCGCCGGCGGAGCTGACGGACCCGGCGCGACCGGTACACCGGTCAGTGACGTCGTCCGGTACTGCACGACGCTCTCGAGCGCGCGGCCGCGCCGTTCGTCGAAGTCCAGCCGGCTCGACATCGATTCCACGTGCATCCGGAGGTTGTGCACCTCGATGCCCAGCCGCGTGAGCTCGATCACGAGATTGTGGAGGATCTCGAAGTACAGCTCTTCACGACGCCTGAACTCGGCGTTCATGGCGTCGACCATGTCCTGCGGGTTGACGGCGCTGCGCACGATGCGCTTCACGATCTTTCGCGCGAACCGCTTCAGCGCGTTGCCGGTTTCGACCTGCGGCGCGCCCTCCTGCGAGCCGGGCGCCGGGCTTGCGGCCCGCTGCCGCTTGAACTGCTCGACGAGGTCGGACCGCAGCTTTCGCGGATCCAGGAACTGCTCCATCTTGATGTTGGCGAGATGCTGCAGGTCCGCTTCGGTGTAGTCGACGCCCCGCTTCTCGCGGATGCGGCCGCGGATCTGCTTCATGATCTCGTCCACGTCCACCGCATCCGACCGTACGTTGAAATCGGCCATAGCCCTTACACTCCCTTGGCATTCGCGCGCCGCCGGCGCCGGCTCACGAACTCGGGCGCCTCCTTTATGCAGGTGGCGAGAATGCCGATTGACGCGCCGAGCGCGCGAAATCCGGTCTTCCGGATCCCGGCGCCGTCGGCTGGAATTGCCGGATAGCCCTTCGCGTCCGGCGTGATGCGCTCCCAGTTCCTGAACAGCCGGCCCCAGGCGCTGTCGAGCACCTCGGCCATCTTCCTCTTCGCCAGCATCGGGTACCAGAAACTGTCGTGGTACACGACGCTTGCGATGTACGCCCACGGCGCGAGCACGGTCTTCAGCGACCACTCGACCGGCTTCTTGAGCGGCCCCCAGTAGATCAGATGCTGCATCCGCGACGCGAACGTCATCTTCTTGAACGGCCCCGTGAAGCTCCAGCTCTGACTGGCTGTCTCCTGGTCGCCGACGATCTCGATCTCGCGCGTGTCGCCGCATCCGAGGCCGAGGTCGTGCGCCAGGCGGATGAACTTGATCGACAGCGGATCGAAGCCCATCAGCTTTGCGGCCACCGCGTCGATCGCGACCTGATCGGCGCTCGCCAGGATCACGTTTTTCACGTGCGGCACCATGCAGCGCGGGCCGGGGCCATCGCCCGCGAACGTGCCGTCCATCACCGCGAACACGCCACGATGAATCTTCTTCTGGATCATCAGCAGATCCACGAGCGTCTCGTGGATCACCGGGTGCGTCCAGTGCCGCCGCTCGTTCAGCAGGCCGCCGAACGCGTTCTTCATCGCGCCGGTGGTCGTCGTGAACACGTGCGTCTTGATCGTCGGCAGGTGGATGATGTTCTCGCCGATGAACCGGCGCGGGATCATGAAGCCGCCGGGGTAGACCTCATTCAGGCAGAGAAACTTCTTCGTGAGGTCGCCGACGGCGTCGCGCACGTTGATCCACGGCTCGTCGCCTTCGTAGAGGTGCACGTTTCGCAGGCCGTGCGCCTCAACGACGTTGAGCTGCTTGTTCTCGCGCTCGCCAAGATGCGCGTCGATGACGACGGTCCGGTTGTGGCAGGCATGAATCAGGTTCGGGTCGTACCCGTCCTGCTTCATGGCGCGGATGACGCCCTCGAGCTGCCACGGCGTCGTCGAGCTGCCCGGGAAGAAGAAGTGCCACGAGATGTTGACCTTGAGGGCCGTGTCCGCCGATCGGTCCACGACCTGCTGATAGCCGGCGAGGTTCAACAGCTCGTGGTAGTCGGCCAGGACGGTGCCCGGCGTCGTGCGTAGAACGGCAACTTTCGATTTCGACATCTTCACTTTCAGCGCCAGGGCCCGTACAGGATCAGGATGACCGAAATGCCCCACAGCGCCACGCACAGCAGAATGGGACGGTCTTCGAGGAGCGTATCCGACGGGTTCCCCCCGCCGGCCCGCTGGTGCACCAGATAAAGGTAGCGGAAGATGCCGTACAGCGGAAACGGCACCGTCCAGAGCAGCCGGTCGGTCCCGAACTTCGCGACCGTTTCCGGGCTGATCGTGTAGAACGCATAGGCGACCAGGGTGGACGCGGTCACGACCGCGATCATCTGGTCGAGTAGGTACGGGCTGTACTCGGCCAGGATGCGCCGGTGGGCCTGGGCATCGTCGGCCAGCGTGACCAGCTCCGCGCGCCGCTTGCTCAACGCGAGAAACAGGGCCAGCAGCAGCGTCAGGAGCAGCAGCCAGTGGCTGAACGTCACGCCGATGGCCAGGGCGCCGCCCGCCGCGCGCAGTACGAACCCGCCCGCGACCGTCAGCACGTCCACGATGACGATGTGTTTGAGCGAGATGGAGTAGAGGCTGAGCAGGACGACGTACGTGACCGCGACCAGGCCGAATGCGGTTCCAATCCAGAAGGCGGCGGCGATGGCGGCCGCGCCGATGGCCGTGGCGGCGCCAAGGGCGGCTTCGGGAGAAAGCGCGCCCGACGCCACCGGACGCTTCGACTTCACGGGATGCCGCCGGTCGGCCTCCCGGTCCTGGACATCATTGATGAGGTAGACGACGCCCGAGAGCGCGCAGAAGACCGCGAACGCGCCGAGGGCGAGACCGAGCGACTGTGGGTCGCGCAGTTTCTCGCCCCAGATCAGCCCGGCGAAGACCAGCAGGTTCTTCGTCCACTGCCGGGGCCGAAGCGAGCGGATGAGGCTGGACGCGAAGGTCATGCCCGGGCGGGTGGCCGCCCTGTCCGCGCCCGGTTAGGAGTAACTCTTCAGCGCGTCCTTTTCGGACTCGAACGTCTCGAAGACCGTCAGGAGCTTGGTGATCATCAGGAGGTCCGTGATGCGCTTCGTCAGGTTCACCAGCTTGAGCTGGCCGCCCTGGCGGCTCACCGTCGTGTACGTCCGGACGATCTCGCCCAGGCCCGCGCTGTCGATGTAGGGCACCTCTGCGAGATTCAGCAGGATGCGCTTCCGATTCTGGTGCATGAGCGAGTTGATCTTGTCCTTGAGCGCTTCGTCGCCCTCGCCCAGCGTGATTTTGCCTTTCAGGTCGAGAATCGTCACGTCGCTGACGACCCGTTCCTCGATCTGCATGTCCTGACTCCTTCGAAGACGCTAAGTCTATGTGCCCGTGACAACCGACACAAGGCCCGGACCGCCGGGAGATCCGGGCGGCCCGGGGTGCCGAGATTAGGTGGTTTCGCGCCGCTGCTTCTTGCGGGAACGCTTGCGGGCGAGGGCCTGCTTGGCGCGGCGCTTGTCGCCGGGCTTCAGGTAAAAGGAGTGCTTCTTGATGTCCTTGATGATGTCCTCCTGCTGGACTTTCCGCTTGAACCGCCGGAGGGCACTTTCAATCGATTCGCCTTCCTGAATCTTCACTTCCGCCAATGCTCGACACCTCCTCTCCCGTGGGATTTCGCCTCTGCCCGGCCCCAGGGCCGGGGGGCAACACGGTAGCCTAGCATGTGGCTGCCGGGTTGGACACCGGAACGGGCCTAAAATCCCCCTAACATCTCAATGATGCGCATTCTGGTCCTCGGCAACGGAGCCCGTGAGCACGCCCTCGCGTGGCGCCTGTCGCGGGACCCCGGCATCAGCGAGGTCATCACCGCGCCGGGCAACCCCGGCTGCGCCGCGGTCGGGCGGACGACGGCCGCCGATCTCACGTCGCCGGAGGCGCTCCTGGCGCTGGCCGGCCGCGAGCGCGCGGACCTCACCGTGGTGGGTCCCGAGGCGCCGCTCGATCGCGGCGTCAGTGATGTGTTCCGGCAGGTGGGACGTCCGATCGTGGGTCCGACTCGCGTCGGCGCGGCGCTCGAGTGCTCGAAGGCGTTTGCGAAGGCGTTCATGCAGACCCACGGCGTGCCGACGGCGCGCTTCGCGGTGTGCGACAACCTGGCCGACGCGCTCGAGGCGGTCGCCGGGAGTCGATTTGGTTTTCCGGTGGTCGTGAAAGCCGATGGCCTCGCCGCGGGGAAGGGCGTCGTCATCGCCGCCGATCGTGCCGAAGCGGAGCGCGCGGTGCGTGCCGCGATGGTCGAGCACCAGTTCGGCGCCGCCGGATCGCGGCTGGTCGTCGAGGAATGTCTGACCGGACCGGAGGTGTCGTTCTTCGTGCTCGCCGATGGCGAGACCGCGATCCCGTTCGGTACCGCGCAGGACCACAAGCGCCTCGGCGACGGCGATCGCGGCCCGAACACGGGCGGCATGGGCGCGTTTGCGACGAGCCCGCTCGCGTCGGCCGCGCTGGAATCCGAGGTGATGTCCGGCGTCGTGCAGCCGGTGCTGGCCGGCATGCGGGCGGAAGGCTCGCCGTACCGTGGATTCCTGTACGTGAGCCTAATGCTGACGACGTCGGGACCGAAGGTGATCGAGTTCAACGTCCGGTTTGGCGATCCGGAGGCGCAGGTCGTGCTGCCGCTCGTCGATGGATCGCTCGCGGAGATGCTGATGGCGTCGGCGACCGGAGGGCTCGCGGGCCGGCGCGCGCTGTTTTCATCCGATCGCGCGGTAGGTGTCGTGCTCGCGTCGCGCGGGTACCCCGCGACGTCCGAGTCCGGCAGCGTGATCACCGGTCTCGATCGTGCGCAGGCGATACCGGGCGTGGTGGTGTTTCAAGCGGCCACGCAACTGACAGATGCCGGTCTCGTCACCGCCGGAGGCCGCGTGCTCACGGTCGTCGGCCGCGGGCCGTCATTCGAGACCGCGATGTCACGCGCCTACGCGGGCGTGGCCGCGATTCACTTCGACGGGATGCAATTCCGCAGGGACATAGGGCAGAAAGCTCTTGTGCCAATAACCCGGTAACCAATAACCAATAACCAATAACTAATGACACCGTCTTCTATTGATGTCCTCATTCTGATGGGTTCCGATTCCGATGCGCCGATCATGTCGGCGGCCCGCGACGCGCTGACCGAGCTCGGCCTGCGATCTGAGATGACCGTCGCATCCGCGCATCGATCGCCGGCGCGTGTCATGCGCTTAATCGAAGCGGCGCCCGGCCGAGGCGTGAAGGTGTTCATTGTCGGCGCCGGCGCCGCCGCCCATCTGGCCGGGGTCGTCGCGGCTCACACCACGCTGCCGGTCGTGGGCGTGCCGATCGATTCGTCGGCGCTCAAGGGACTTGACGCTTTGCTGTCTACAGTGCAGATGCCGCCGGGAGTGCCGGTTGCGACGGTTGCGATCGGCAAGCCGGGCGCGACGAACGCGGGCGTGCTGGCCGCGCAAATGATCGCGCTCGGCGATCCGGCCGTCGCGGCGAGGCTCGTCGCCTACAAGAAGAAGCTGGCCGACAAGGTCGAAGACGCCGCGCGCAAGCTCGAACAGAGTCAGCAGTAGCGACGGGAGCGGAACCCGGATCCCCTGAAACTCGTCATCCTTCTTTCAGCGTCCGAGAGGGAGACATCCCATGCTGAGAGGACGACGAACGCTCGGTATCGCTACCCTTCTGCTTTGCCTCTGTGAGTTGGCTTCGGCCACCGCGAAAGACCTCCCCTCCCATTTGGTTGGTCATTGGGAGGGCTTTGTCGAGCGCCAAGGTGCGATGCTCGGAATGACCGTTGAGTTCAACGCTGCCCCGGACGGCGTCCGCGCAGTCATGGACGTTCCTGACCTTTACATTCGCGGCTATGAGCTGGCCAATGTCCGTTATGAGGCGCCGAATCTCCATTTCGAGCTGCCGCTCGGTCGCATCGCGGACAAGTTCGACGGTGCACTCAAGGGCGAGTTCATCGAAGGAACCTACTCAGGACGGTTCTATCAGACGGAAACGCGCACCGCCCATCTCGTCTTGTGGCGCCTGAAAAGCAGGCCGCTGCCGTACAAGCAGGATGAGGTCAGCTTTCAGAACGGAGACGTCAAACTGGCCGGCACCCTGTTCACGCCGCTCAGGACGGGCCCACATCCGGCCGTTGTCTTCTTTCACGGCTCGGGCCCGCAGACGCGCCAGAGCTACCTGAGGTTCTTCGCCGGTTTCTTCGCAGAGCGCGGCGTCGCCACGCTCATCTTCGACAAACGCGGAACGGGCGCCTCCACTGGTGAGGTCTGGTACCGGAGAGGAGACCAGTTTGATGACCTGGTCGCCGACGCACTCGCCGGCGTGCGATTCCTGATTGGCCGTCCGGAGGTCGCTCCCGGGAAAGTCGGCCTCTGGGGACTCAGCCAGGGCGGCTGGCTTGCGCCGCTTGCTGCCTCCCGCTCAAAGGACATCGCCTTCTTGATCGTGGTCGCCGGCGGCGGCGTCACACCGGCGGAACAGGAACTCTACGACGATGAAGTGAAGCTCCGTGACAGCGGATACCCGCCGGAGGAAGTCGCCGAGGCCATTGCATTATTGCGACTGGCGGACGACGTGATTCGAGGCCGTGAGAGTTGGGAGAAGTTCGCTGCCGCCCGCGGGCAGGCGCAAAAGAAACCCTGGTTCATGCTGTTGGATTCCTACCCGGTGAAGCTGCCGAAAGAGGACGATGCGTGGCGATCGGGCGGCGAGGGGCTGGACTTCGATCCTCGCCTGCTGTGGGAGAAGACATCGATCCCGACATTGGCGATCTTCGGCGAAGCCGACAAGAGCACGCCGAGCCAGGAGAGTGCACGGCGAGTCGGGTTGGCCCTCACTGCGGGAGGCAACAGGGACCACACGATAAGGGTTTTTCCGAACGCCGATCATGCTCTGCTGGTTGCTCCTGGAACAGGGGCCGGCTGGGATTGGGATCGGCCCGCTCAAGGGTGGCTGGATCTAATGGCGACCTGGCTCCGGAAGCACACGAAGTAGCCTACTGCGGCGTCGGGATCGTGCCGGCGAGCTTCTGCGCCGCCGACGTGCGCGCGCCCTCGACGATGAGCTGACCGCACGCGGCGCGGATGTCGCGCCCGCGACTGCGACGCACCGAGACCGTCACGCCCTTGTCCGCCAGGATTCTGGCGAACGCGTTCACGCGGTCGTCCGTCGGGCGTTCGAACGCGATGCCGGGCGCGGCGTTCAGCGGCAGCAGGTTCACCTTCGCCTTGATGCCGGCCAGGAGCTTCGCCAGCCGGCGCGCGTCCTCGGGCGTATCGTTCACGCCGGACAACAGGACGTACTCGAACGTGATCCGCCGCCGTTTGGCGAGCGGGAACTGACGGCATGCCTCAATCAGCTGCTCGAGGCCGTATTTCTTGTTGATCGGCACGATGGCCGACCGCGACGCATCGGTCGTGGCGTGCAGCGAAACAGCGAGGTTCGGCATGATCGGCTCGCCGGCCAGCCGTTCCATGGCGGGCAGCACGCCGACCGTTGAGAGCGTGATCCGGCGGGGATGAACGGCGAGCCCTTGCTCGTCCGCCAGCATCCTGATCGCCTTCATCGTCGCGTCGTAGTTGTGCAGCGGCTCGCCCATGCCCATGAACACGATGTTGAACGGTGTGCTCGCGAGTCCGGTTTCGTGGGCGAGGATGCGAACCTGTCCCGCGATTTCGCCGGCCGTGAGGTGCCGTGCGAGACCCATCTTGCCGGTCAGGCAGAAGGCGCACGCCATCGCGCAGCCGACCTGCGTCGAGATGCAGAACGTCTGCGCGGGCGTGTCTGGAATGTAGACGGCTTCGATCTGGCGGCCATCCGCGAGACCGAGCAGAAACTTCGTCGTGCCGTCCGAAGAGACTTGTCGTGACACGACCGACGGCGATGCGATCGTGGTCTGCTCACCGAGCGTACGGCGGAGCGCCTGGCCGAGGTCCGTCATCTGCGCGGGATCGGTGACGCCTCGCCGATGAATCCAGTGGAAAATCTGCCGGCCGTGGAAGCGCGGCGCGCCGAGTTCGGCGAGCGCGTCTTCGAGTTCCGGGCGATCGAGTTCCGCCAGATTGCGGGTCATGGATTATGCTATCATCCTGATCTTGAAGCGGGCTCTTAAACCCAAGGTAGTAAACAACTTACAGAACATCGCCGCTGGATGATAACTGCGGAGACTTTTCCGTCGGGTCTGCGCCTCGTCACCGAATCGATGCCGCATGTCCGGTCGGTGACGGTTGGGGTCTGGCTCACCCGCGGGTCCCGCCACGAATCGGACGCGGAGGCCGGCGTCGCGCACTTCGTGGAGCACATGCTCTTCAAGGGCACCACGTCGCGATCGGCAAGAGACATCGCCCAGCTCGTCGACGGCGTCGGCGGCCAGCTCGACGCGTTCACCGCCAAGGAGTACGCGAGCTACTACATCAAGGTGCTCGACGAGCACCTCGGCATCGCCATCGATTTGCTGAGCGACATGCTGCTCCGGCCGGCGCTCGCGCCGGACGATGTGGTGAAGGAGCAGGGCGTCATCCTCGAAGAGATCAAGATGGTCGAGGACGCGCCGGACGATCTGGTGCACGAAGTCCTCGCGGGGCACTTCTGGCCCCGTCATCCGCTCGGACGGCCGATCCTCGGCACGCCGGAGACCGTGACCTCGTTCGATTCGCCGGGGCTGCGCGACTATTTCCAGCGAACCTATCTCGCGCCGAACCTCGTGGTGGCGGCCGCAGGTCGTTTCGATCACGCGCGTCTGCGCGACATGGTCGTTCGGGCGTTCGAGCAGCTGCCCGCGGCGCCGCAGTCTGACGGGACGCAGCCGCCGTCCGTGACGCCCGGCATCACGTTCCGCCGCAAGCCGATCGAGCAGGCGCATCTCTGCCTCGGCACGCCGGCGTACCACCAGACGCACCGCGACCGCCACGCCCTGTTCGTGTTGAACACGATTCTCGGCGGGTCCATGAGCTCGCGCCTGTTCCAGCACATTCGGGAGGAGCGCGGCCTGGCGTATGTGGTGTACAGCGGGCTGACGACCTACACCGACGCCGGTATGCTGACCGTCTACGCCGGCTGCGCGTCCGAGCGCGTGCGTGAGGTCGTGGACCTGACGATGGCCGAGCTGCAGACGTTTCGAGATTCACCCGTGCCGGCCGAGGAGCTGAAACGCGCCAAGGATCATTTGAAGGGCAGCCTGATGCTGAATCTCGAGAGCACGTCGAGCCGGATGTCGCATCTGGCCCGGCAGCACATTCAGTTCGGGCGCCACTTCACGCTCGACGAGATCCTCGCGGAGATCGATCGGGTCAGCGCGGCCGACGTGCAGCGCGTCGCGGCGGAGCTCTTTCGGAACGGCGGGCTGGCGGCGTCCGTGGTCGGCCCCGCGGCAGCCGATGCCGTGTCGGCCGATCACCTGAGGCTGCACTGATGATTCCGCGCTACACCCGTCCGGAGATGGGCGCCATCTGGAGCGACGCCCGCCGGTACGAGACGTGGCTCGAAGTCGAGCTTGCGGCGACCGACACGCTGGCCGCGGTCGGCATCGTGCCCGAAGCCGACGCGCGCGAGCTGCGCGCCAGGGCCTCCTTCGACATTGCCCGCATCGAAGAGATCGAACAGACGACGCAGCACGACGTCATCGCGTTTACGACCGCCGTGGCCGAGCGCGTCGGGCCGGCGGCGCGATGGCTGCACTTCGGCCTGACCTCGTCGGATGTGCTCGACACCGCGCTGGCGTTGCAGATGCGCCAGGCGTGCGACCTGCTGCTGGCGGATCTCGAGGCGTTGTCCGACGCCATCGCCCGTCGGGCGGAGGAGCACCGGCGGACGCCCATGATCGGGCGCACGCACGGCGTGCACGCCGAGCCGATGACGTTCGGCGTGAAGCTCGCGCTCTGGTACGCCGAGGTCGCGCGCGGCCGCGAGCGGCTGCGGCGCGCCAGGGAGACGATTTCAGTCGGCAAGCTGTCGGGCGCCGTCGGGATGTTCGCGCACCTGGACCCGGCGATCGAGGAAGCGGTCTGCCGCCGGTTGCACCTCGTGCCGGCGCCGGTCGCGTCGCAGGTCATCCAGCGGGACCGGCACGCCGAGTTCATGACGGCGATCGCCATCGTCGCGGCATCGCTCGAGAAGTTCGCGCTCGAGATCCGCGGCCTGCAGAAGACCGAGATTGGCGAAGTCGAGGAGCCGTTCGGCCGGGGGCAGAAGGGCTCCTCGGCGATGCCGCACAAGCGCAATCCGATCGGCTGCGAGCAGATCACCGGCCTCGCCCGGCTGCTGCGGGCCAACGCGATGGCCGCGCTGGAGAACGTCGCGCTCTGGCACGAGCGCGACATCTCCCACTCGTCGGTCGAGCGCGTGATTCTGCCGGACAGTTGCATCGCGCTGGACCACATGCTGCGGCGCTTCACGTCCATCGTCGCCGGGATGGTGGTGTACCCGGCGCGGATGATGGAGAATTTGAGCCGGTCACACGGCGTGGTGTTCTCCGGCACGGTGTTGCTCGAGCTCGCGCGCCGTGGAGTGTCGCGCGAGCAGGCGTACGAGTGGGTACAGCGCAACGCGATGCGGGCGTTTGCCGAGAAGCAGGACTTCAAGGCGCTCCTGCTCGCTGACCCTGAGATCGGCAAGGCCATGGATCGCGCGGCGATCGAGGCGGCATTCGACCTCAACGGCCAGCTGCGGCACGTGGACACGATTTTCGAGCGTGTGTTTGGCGCGGGTCGCGCCGGGAGTGCGAAACAGTGAAGGCGCGCGTGTTCGTGAGTCTCAAACCGTCCGTGTTCGATCCGCAGGGCCATACGATCGTGGAAGCCCTGCACTCGCTGGGCTACGCCGCGGTCGCGGACGTGAGGCAGGGCAAGTTCTTCGAGGTGGACCTCAACGTGCCGAGCCGGGCCGAGGCCGAGCGGCTTGCGGCCGAGGTCGCCGATCGCGTTCTGGCGAATCCGGTGATCGAGAGCTTCCGCATCGAGCTGGCGCCGGAGGGAGGCGCGGCATGACGTTCGCCATCGTCGTGTTCCCCGGATCGAACTGCGATCACGACGCGTACCACGCGGCCAAACACGTGCTCGGGCAGGACGCCCGGTTCGTGTGGCACAAGGAGGCGTCGCTCGGCGATCCGGACGTGGTCGTTCTGCCGGGCGGCTTCTCGCATGGCGATTACCTGCGCACGGGCGCCATCGCGCGGTTCTCGCCCGTGATGAGCGCGGTGCAGGCCTTTGCGGCGGCCGGCGGCCCGGTGCTGGGCATCTGCAACGGCTTCCAGATCCTGCTCGAGTGCGGCCTCCTGCCCGGCGCCATGCTGCGCAATCGCGACGTCAAGTTTCATTGCGAGCTCGTCGGCATCCGCGTGGAGCGGACCGACACGCCGTTTACAAGGGCGTGCGCCGAGGGCCAGGTGCTGCAAGTGCCCATCGCGCATGGCGAGGGCAACTACTACGCGCCGCCCGACGTGGTCGACCAGCTGGAACGCGAGAGCCGCGTGGTCTTCCGCTACGCCAATGCCCACGGCGAGACGACCGATCAGGCCAACCCGAATGGCTCGCTGCGCAACATCGCGGGCATCTGCAACGCGACGCGCAATGTCGTCGGGCTGATGCCGCATCCGGAGCGCGCCTGTGAGCCGGCGCTCGGGAGCGCGGACGGACTGTTGATCTTCAAGTCGGTCGTGCAGGCGCTCGCCGAGCGCGGCGCGTTGCAGGCGGCAGGGCGATGACGATTGATCGAGCCGTGCTCGAGCGCCACGGTCTGAAGGACGACGAGTACGCGCGGATTGTCGAGCTGATCGGCCGCGAGCCGAATCTGACCGAGCTGGGCCTGTTCTCGGTGATGTGGTCCGAGCACTGCAGCTACAAGAGCTCGCGCGTGCATCTCAAGACGCTGCCGACGGAAGGGCCGCGCGTGCTGCAGGGCCCGGGCGAAAACGCCGGCGCGGTTGACATCGGCGGCGGCCTGGCCGCGGTCTTCAAGATCGAGTCGCACAATCACCCGTCGTTCATCGAGCCGTATCAGGGCGCGGCAACGGGCGTCGGCGGCATCATCCGCGACATCTTTACCATGGGCGCGCGGCCGATCGCGCTCCTCGACGCGCTGCGGTTTGGATCGATCGAGGATCCCCGCGCGCGCCGGATTCTGCGCGGCGTCGTCGCCGGCATCGGCGGGTACGGCAACAGCATCGGGATTCCGACCATCGGCGGGGAAGCCGTGTTCGACGAGTCCTACCAGGGCAACCCGCTCGTGAACGTGTTCTGTCTGGGCATCGCCAGGCACGACGCGCTGGTGCGCGGTCGCGCGGGTGGCATCGGCAATCCGGTCTATTACGTCGGCGCCAAGACCGGCCGCGACGGCATCCACGGCGCGACGATGGCGTCCGCGGAGTTCGACGAGTCGTCGGCCGAGAAACGTCCGGCCGTTCAGGTCGGCGACCCGTTCATGGAGAAGCTCCTGCTCGAGGCGTGCCTCGAGGTCATGGCCACGGACGCGTGTGTCGGCGTGCAGGACATGGGCGCCGCCGGTCTGACGTGCGCGACGTCCGAGACGGGCTCGCGCGGCGGCGTCGGCATCGAGATCGACGTCGCTCTGGTCCCGCAGCGCGAGACCGGCATGACGCCCTACGAGATCATGCTGTCCGAATCACAGGAGCGCATGCTGCTCATCGTCAAGCGCGGCCGCGAGGCGGACGTGGAGCGCATCTTCGAAAAGTGGGACCTTCACGCCGTCGCGATCGGCCACGTGACAGAGGGCGGCCGGTTGAAGGTGAAGGAGAAGGGCGTCGTCGTCGCCGACGTGCCGAACACGGCCCTGACGGACGAGGCGCCGGTCTACCGGCGGCCGATGCGCGAACCGGCCGGGCGTGAGGAGCTCCATCGCATTCCGCGCGAATCGTTGCAGGCCCTGCCGCGTCCCAGCGACGCGCTGTTCACGCTGTTGTCCGCGCCGACGATCGCGAGCAAGCGCTGGATCTTCGAGCAGTACGACTACATGGTGCGGACGAACACCATCGCCCAGGCCGGGATGACGGCCGGCGTCGTCCGGATCAAAGGCACGCCGCAGGCGCTGGCCATGTCGGTGGACGGCAACGGCCGGTTCTGCCTGCTGGATCCCCGGCGAGGTGCGCGACTGGCCCTTGCAGAGGCGGCGCGCAACGTCGCGTGTGCCGGCGCCCGGCCGATTGGCGCCACGAACTGTCTTAACTTCGGGAACCCCGAACGCCCTGAAATCATGTGGCAGTTCGCCGAGGCTGTCGCGGGCCTTGGCGAGGCCTGCCGCGCGCTGGGGATTCCCATTACCGGCGGCAACGTCAGTCTCTACAACGAAACAGACGGCCGCCCGATTCTGCCGACGCCGGTCATCGGTGTCGTCGGACTCATCGAGGACGCGTCACGCGTCGTCACCCGCGTGTTCCCGGATGCGGGGCTCGACATCGTGCTGCTCGGCGCCAGCCATGGCGAGCTCGGCGGCAGCGAGTACCTGCACACTGTGCACGGGCTGACGCGCGGGTTGCCGCCGGCGCTCGACCTGACCGCGGAAGGCGCGCTCCAGACGTTGGTGGCGGATCTTATTTCGCGCGGCGTCGCGCGATCGGCGCATGATTGCAGTGAGGGCGGACTGGCGGTGACGCTCGCGGAGTGCTGCTTCGAGAGCGGCGGCGTCGGCGCCACTATTACGATGGCAGGGACGATGTCGGACGGCGGCGTCGATCGTCTGGCCGCGACGCTGTTCGGTGAGTCGGCCTCACGCGTCATCGTGAGCGTGGCGCCTGATGAGACGGCGGCCCTGCTCGCCGCCGCGCGCGACGCCGGTGTGCCCGCTGCTGCGCTCGGCCGCACCGGCGGACCGACGATTCGGGTGACGGTGGACGACTCGAGAGCGATCGAGTGTTCGGTGCTGGAAGCTGAGGGCCGGTGGCGCGCGGCGCTACCGAACTGGCTGGACGACCGCGCGGCGTAGAGCGGGGGCTCAGCCCTGGATCAATGAATGGACAAATTCAAGGAAGAGTGCGGGATCTTCGGCATCTACGGCCACTCTGAGGCCGCCAACCTCACGTACCTCGGCCTCTACGCCTTGCAGCACCGGGGTCAGGAGAGCGTCGGCATCGCCTCGTCGGATGGCGCGCGGCTGCAAGTGCATCGCGCGATGGGCTACGTGGCGGACGCCTTTAACGAGGCCACCATCACCAAGCTGGCCGGGATGAGCGCCGTCGGTCACGTCCGCTATTCGACGGCGGGAGAAAGCGGTCTGAAGAACGCGCAGCCCATCCTGATTGACTGCGCGCACGGCGAGATTGCCATCTGCCACAACGGCAACCTCGTCAACGCGCAGGAGCTGCGCGACATGCTCGTCGGCAACGGATCGATCTTTCAGACGACGAGCGACACCGAGGTGCTGCTGCATCTGTACGCGCGATCCAAGGCCGGGTCGCCGGAACTGGCGCTGGTCGAGTCCGTTTCGCAGGCGCAGGGCGCGTTCTCGCTGGTATTGCTCACCAAGGATCGGCTGATTGCGGTCCGCGATCCGCACGGATTCCGCCCGCTGACGCTCGGCAAGCTGGGCGACTCCTACATCGTCTGTTCCGAGACGTGCGCGCTGGACCTGATCGACGCGGAATGGATCCGCGATGTCGAGCCGGGCGAGGTGCTGATCATCGGGCCGGACGGCATGAAGTCGATTCATCCCTTCGCACCGGCGCCCAAGGCGCACTGCATCTTTGAACATGTGTACTTCGCCAGGCCGGATTCCTACGTGTTCGGCCAGAGCGTCAATGAAGTGCGCACCGAGCTGGGCCGGCGTCTGGCCGTCGAGCAGCCCGTGAGCGCCGAGGTCGTCGTGCCGATTCCGGACTCCGGCGTCTGCGCGGCGACCGGGTACGCCGAGCGGTCGGGCATCCCGCTGCAGATGGGCCTCATCCGCAATCACTACGTGGGCCGGACGTTCATCGAGCCGCATCAGGCGATTCGGCACTTCGGCGTGCGCGTCAAACTGAACCCGGTGAAGAGCATCCTGAACGGCCGGCGCGTCGTGCTGGTCGACGACTCCATCGTGCGGGGCACCACCAGCCGGAAGATCGTGCGCATGGTGCGCGCCGCGGGCGCGAGTGAAGTGCACATGCGGATCAGCTGTCCGCCGACGATCTCGCCCTGCTTCTACGGCGTCGACACGCCGAGGCGGTCCGAGCTGATCGCCGCGACGCACTCTCTGGAGGAGATCCGGCGGTACATCGGCGCCGACTCGCTCGGCTATCTGAGCCTCGAAGGGTTGAAGGGTTCGGTGGGCGCGTCGCGCGGGTCGTACTGCACCTCGTGCTACACCGGCGAGTATCCGGTCGCGTTTCCGCAGAACCAGGCGGCGCACCTCCAGCTCGCCCTCAAGCTCGTCGAATGAAGGACAACGACTCGTCAGGCGCGCCTTCGGCGCGCCCCGCCGGAGCGGAGCGGGGCAGCGGGGTCCCCGCGAGCGACGGCGTTAGGGGGTCCGGCGGGACAAAGTCCCCCGGACTGTACAAAAGCGCGGGTGTCGACATCGACGCCGGCAATGACGCCGTCCGGCGCATCAAGGCGCTGGCGCGAGGCACGTACACCAGCGGCGTGCTGTCCGGCGTCGGGTCGTTCGGCGGCCTGTTTGCGCTCGATCCGTCCATCCCGGACCCGGTGCTGGTGGCGAGCGCGGACGGCGTCGGCACCAAGCTCAAAGTCGCCTTCATGGCCGGCGTGCACGACTCGATCGGCGTCGACCTGGTCAATCACTGCGTCAACGACATCCTGGTGCAGGGCGCCCGGCCGCTGTTCTTTCTGGACTACCTGGCGACCGGCCGGTTGTCTCCCGCAGTCGCGGAGCAGATCGTCCGCGGGATGGCGGACGCCTGCCGGTCGAATGGCTGTGCGCTGCTCGGCGGCGAGACAGCCGAGATGCCCGGTTTCTACGCGGAAGGCGAATACGACGTCGCCGGCTTCATCGTCGGCGTCGTCTCGCGATCGCGTGTCATCGACGGCCGAGGCATTGTCGCGGGCGACCAGTTGATTGCCCTGCCGTCGTCGGGCCTTCATACCAACGGCTATTCGCTGGCGCGCCGCATCGTCTTCGAGCAGCTCGGCCTGCGCGTTGACAGTTTCGTTCCGGAGCTCGGAGAGACCGTGGGCGAGGCGTTGTTGCGTCCGCACCGATCGTACCTGCCGGAGATCGCGCCGTTGCTGGACGCCGGTGTCATCAAGGGGATGGCGCACATCACCGGTGGCGGGATCACCGAGAACCTGCCGCGGACGCTGCCCGAGGGCCTCGCGTTCACGTTGGATCGACAGAGCTGGTCGATCCCGCCAGTGTTCACGTGGCTCCAGCGGGCCGGCGGGGTCACGGACGCGGAAATGTTCCGCGCGTTCAACATGGGGGTTGGCCTGGTGCTCGTGTGCTCGCCGGCCTCGGTGTCCGGCCTGTTGTCCCGCCTCGGTCCGTCCGCCTGGGTTCTGGGACAGGTATAGGGTCGTACCTCTTTTCCACAGTTCTTGAGGACTTGGTGCCAGTGGTCGGCACCGATCGGATCCGCCGGAGCAGCCGATCGAAAGCCACGAGCTCCTCGGGTTCCTCGATCTGTTCCCAGAGCGGACCGGCGGCGTTGACATGATCGATCCACGCCTGCGACGTCAGGAATCGCGCCGGCTTCAGCGAGACCTCCGGCTGAGCGCGGAGGCGTTCGGCCAGGCTGCACCACGGCCAGTCCTGCGCCCGTCGGACAAGACCGGCGCTGAGCGCGTTCCTTTCGACGTAGCGGCAAACGCGCATGAGGTCGCCTGTGCCTTCGATGGGGACGGACCGGTACCGTCCTTGATAGACCGGGCCGTTCCCCCGCGAAGCTCGATGATGGTGCCACCGCACCGCATGGGTAGTTGATACCCAGTGCATGAAGCGGATCATCCCTTCCGTTCCCGCCGGCTCGAGCACCAGGTGCCAGTGATTCGAGAGCACGCAGAACGCCACGAGGCGAACAGGGAAACGCTCTAGGCCTTCCTGCAGGACGCCGAGAAAGGCCCGATAATCTTGCGGGCGCCGGAAGATCGACGCCTTTCGCACGCTGCGGTTCAGGACATGAAAGAAGGGCGCATCGAGGTGGGTTCGTCGCAACCTGGGCATGGCAAAGCCTCCACTGCTTAGCAACGCGCATGCCGTGAGCGGCGTGCGCGGCGTGCGAGGACCACTGGCACCGAAAGGCCGGAATCTGTGGAAAACAGGTACGACCCCCTCGTTGTTTTGATCTCGGGGCGGGGCAGCAATCTTGGCGCGATCCTGCGCGCCATCGGCGAGGGGCGGCTGCGGGCGCGCGTGGCGGCGGTCATTTCCAGCCGGGCGGACGCGGCCGGCCTTGACGTCGCGCGCGCCGCCGGCGTCGAGGCGCATGTCGTCGCGCGACGCGGCAGCCCGACGCGCGATGCGTACGATCAGAAACTGATCGACGCGATTCGGCCGTACCACCCCCGACTCGTCTGCCTCGCGGGCTTCATGCACTTGCTTGGCCCGGCGTTCTGCTCGGCGTTTCCTGAGGCGATCCTCAACATTCACCCCTCGCTCCTGCCGTCGTTTCCCGGCGTGGACGCCCAGCGCCAGGCGCTCGAGCACGGCGCGCGGGTTTCGGGCGCCACGGTGCACTTCGTCACGCCCGAGCTCGACGCGGGCCCCATCGTCATGCAGGCCGCGGTACCGGTGAACTACGACGACACGGTTGACACGTTGTCGGCTCGAATCCTCGGCGAGGAGCACCGCATCTACCCGGAGGCGATCGGCCGCCTGCTGGACCGCGGGTGGCGAATCGAGGGCCGTCGCGTCAGATTTCCCGCCAAGCCGGAGTAAGCTGAGCGGCCGTGACCGTCGAGAACCAGCTCGCGTACCTGACCAAAGGCTGCGTTGACGTCGTGCGGCCCGGGGAGCTGCGCACCAAGCTCGACCGCGCGGCGAAGACCGGCAAGCCGCTGACGGTGAAGGTCGGCTTCGATCCGACCGCGCCCGACCTGCACCTGGGACACACGGTCCTGCTTCGCAAGATGAAGCATTTTCAGGATCTGGGGCACCGGGTGATCTTTGTCATCGGCGACTTTACCGGGATGATCGGCGACCCGACCGGCCGATCGAAGACGCGGCCGCCGTTGTCGCCGGAGGAAATCGCGGCCAACGCCGAGACCTACAAGACGCAGGTGTTCAAGATCCTCGATCGGCAGAAGACGGTGGTCGACTTCAACTCACGCTGGCTCAGCCCCCTTGGCGCCGAAGGCATGGTCCGCCTGGCCGCGCGGTACAACGTGGCCCAGATGCTGGAGCGGCGGGACTTCAAGCAGCGGTACGAGTCCGGCAAGCCGATTGCCGTCCACGAATTCCTCTACCCGCTGGCGCAGGCGTACGATTCGGTCTTTCTCGAAGCCGACGTGGAGCTCGGCGGCACCGACCAGTTGTTCAACCTCAACGTTGGACGGGACATCATGCCGGGCTACGGTCTCGAGGCGCAGGTCGTCATGACGACGCCGCTCCTCGAGGGGCTGGATGGCGTCGAGAAGATGTCCAAGAGCCTGGGCAACTATGTCGGCGTGACCGAATCACCCGACGAGATGTTCGGCAAGGTCATGTCGACGAGCGACGACCTGATGTGGCGGTACTACCTGCTGCTCACCGACTTGTCCGAGTCCGACATCACGGCGCTCAAGGGGCGGGTCGCGTCGGGCGCCGAGCATCCCAAACAGGCGAAGGGCGCGCTGGCGCAGAGAATCGTCACCGACTTCCACGGCTCGACCGCAGCGGCCGAGGCCGCCGAGCGCTTCGAAAAGCGCGCCCGTGGCGAGTCGACCGGCACCGAGCCGGTCCTCGAGTGGACCCTGGCCGCCGAGTCGAAGCCGATGCGGCAGGTGCTCGTGGAGCTGAAGCTGGCCACGTCCGGCAGCGACGCCGACCGGAAGCTCGACCAGGGCGCCGTGACGATCGACGGGGAGAAGCTGCCCGGCCGTCTCGCGGCGCAGAACACCTACCTGCGCCGGGGCGCCGAACACCGGCTGACCGTCGGCCGCCGGGTCTACCGGCTGCGGGTGACCTGAGCGCTTCCCAGTCGGCGTTCGGATCCGCGCGTTCGGCGTTACACTGACCGCTCCAACCCGGAGGTCTACCATGCGGCACCGACCACTCGCCCTGCTGGTCGCCGGTCTGCTCGTCGCGGCTGGCGCCGTCGCGAGCGCGCAGAAGGCGAAGCTGCTCGATCAGTCGACGTTCTTTCAGATGGAATCCGTGTCGAGCCCGATCATCTCGCCCGACGGCGGCACGATCGTGTTCTCGCGCGGCTATGCGGACATGATGCGCGATCAGTCGCGCTCAAATCTCTGGGTGATCAACGTCGCGGGCGATCGCCTGCGGCAGCTCACCGACGGCGCGTGGAGCGACTCGTCGCCCGTGTGGTCGCCCGACGGCAAGAAGCTCGCGTTCCTGTCGGACCGCTCGGGGACGTCGCAGCTGCATGTCATGTGGGCCGACACGCGCGAGCAGCTGCAGCTGACGCGGCTCGAGCGCGCGCCCGGCTCCATCACCTGGTCGCCCGACGGCAAGTCGATCGCCTTCACAAATATGGTCCCGGACGAATCGCCCATTCTGCCGGTGCGTCTGCCTGAGGTGCCGCGCGGCGCGCAGCTTGCCCGCGGCGCAGTCGTGATCGATCGGCCATCGTGGGCGTCGGATGGATCGGGCCCGACGCCGCGTGGCTTCACGCATGTCTTCACCGTGGACGCGACGGTCGGCGGCACGCCGCGCCAGGTGACGTCGGGGAACTACAACCACTCCGGGCCGGCGTGGTCGGCAGACGGCAAGGTCCTCTTCGTGTCAGGGATCCGGAAGCCCGATGCGGAGTATCTGGTTGGCGATTCGGAGATCTACGCCATCAATCTCGCTACGGGCGCCGTGACGACGCTGACGGATCGGAACGGTCCGGACTCCGGTCCGGAAGTCTCACCGGACGGACGGTGGATCGCGTACACGGGCTACGACCAGAAGCAGTTCACCAGCCACCTCAGCAACCTGTACTTGATGGACGCGACCGGCGGCCGCAAGCGCCTGTGGGTGGGCGGGCTGCCGAGCTCGCCCTCGAACATCGCGTGGGCGCCGGACGGCTCGGGCGTCTACTACTCGATGCAGGAAGAGGGCGAGGAAAACACGTGGTTCGCCGCGGCCGATCAGGGCCTGCCGCCGAAGAAGATCACCAACGGCGTGCACGTCCTGTCGGGCATTACGTTCGCGAAGAACGGGCAGGCAGCCGGCGTGCGCTCGAACGTGCGGCAACCCGGAGAGCTCGTCACCTTTCCGATGGCCCGTCCGTCAGAGGCGCGCGTCCTCGTGGACGTCAACGCGGACGTGCTCTCGGGCGTCACGCTCGCCAACATGGAAGAGCTTCGCTACACCGCGCCTGACGGCCTGAAGGTGCAGGGGTGGCTGATGAAGCCCGCCAACTTCGATCCGACGAAGAAGTACCCGATGGTGTTGTGGATTCACGGCGGGCCGTGGAGCATGTACAACGTCGGCTGGAGCTGGTCGTGGCAGAACTTCGCCGCCAACAACTACGCGGTGCTCTGGACGAATCCGCGCGGCTCCACGGGATACGGCCAGGAGTTCGTCAACGGCATTCAGCACAGCTACCCCGGCAAGGACTACGACGACTTGATGGCGGGCGTGGACGCGGCGGTCGCCAAAGGCTGGATCGATCCCGACAACCTCTTCGTCTGCGGCGGGTCCGGCGGCGGCGTGCTCACGGCGTGGATCGTCGGGCACACCAATCGCTTCCGTGCGGCGGTGTCGATGCGGCCCGTGATCGACTGGCACTCCTTCGTCGGCACGACCGACGGCACCGGCTGGTACCGGCAGTTCAAGAAGTACCCCTGGGAGGACCCCATGGAGTACGCCGTGCGGTCGCCGTTGCACTACGTCGGCAACGTCACGACGCCGACGATGCTGATGACCGGCGAAGCGGATCTGCGGACGCCGATTTCGCAGAGCGAGGAGTTCTACCGGGCGCTCAAGCTGCTGCGCAAGGCGGACACCTTGATGGTCCGGATGCCGGAGGAGTACCATGGCTGGCGCCGGCCGTCGCACCAGTTGCTCCAGCAGCTCTACCTGCTGGCCTGGTTTGAGAAGTACCGGACGCCGGCCAGCAAGCAGGCTATTCCCAAGCTCGAGTAGATTTGGGGAATCAGCCTCGTTTTTCCTAAGGTTCCAGAGGGAACCCGAAAAACCAATTGACAGGGCTGAGGTCCTGTCGTACCTTCGCAAGGTTCCCCTCCGGACGATTGGAGCGAGGAGAGGAACCTGGGCCCCGGAAGACAGGGTCCATGGGTTCGGTTCTTTGAAAACTAGATAGAACGTGCAAGCACAGCCCGTCGAGTATCAGCGGGTGGTGTCTGCCGAAGCAGTCGCAAGGCTGCCGAGGCGGATGAACCACCTATTACTTGAACGGCCCACCGAAGTCTCGCCGAAGCCCGCAAGGGCGGAGGCGGACGGAGGTGGGATGAATCCGAGAGCCGATTAAACAGGCTAACGGGTTGAACGAGTTGCCATCCGCCGGCGCCCTCACGGGCTATGGCGGAGGACAGCAAATTTAACTTGAGAGTTTGATCCTGGCTCAGAATCAACGCTGGCGGCGTGCCTAACACATGCAAGTCGAACGCGAAAACCCCGCAAGGGGTTAGTAGAGTGGCAAACGGGTGAGTAACGCGTGGGTGACCTGCCTTCGAGTGGGGGATAACCTTCCGAAAGGAGGGCTAATACCGCATGACATTCCGTGTTTGGATACATGGAAATCAAAGCCGGGGATCGCAAGACCTGGCGCTTGAAGAGGGACCTGCGTCCGATTAGCTAGTTGGTGGGGTAACGGCTCACCAAGGCTCCGATCGGTATCCGGCCTGAGAGGGCGGACGGACACACTGGAACTGAGACACGGTCCAGACTCCTACGGGAGGCAGCAGTGGGGAATTGTTCGCAATGGGCGCAAGCCTGACGACGCAACGCCGCGTGGAGGATGAAGAC